>Ga0209542_10008444_pt1 | contig 19242 bp, 19 predicted proteins | sample RifCSPhighO2_01_FD_184028 | JGI IMG/M metagenome (GOLD analysis project Ga0209542, IMG submission 184028) | Soil microbial communities from Rifle, Colorado - Rifle CSP2_plank highO2_0.1 (SPAdes) (version 2) | ecosystem: Environmental > Terrestrial > Deep subsurface > Rock core/Sediment ...
GCGCTTATCGGATCGCACGGCCATTCTCTCGTGTGGGGCGGCTCAAACAGGGGCCTCATGAAAGCCGTCGCCGATGGAGCTGAGCAGAAAGGCGCTCCTTTAATCGCGATTTCAATCGAGATGTTTCTGCACAAAGTGCGCCAAGGTGTGCGTGATATGTATGTTGCCAAGACACTAAGCGAGCGTAAAGAAGTTATGCTCGCGCGCTCCAATGCACTCGCGGTGTTGCCGGGGGGCATTGGCACGCTCGACGAGGCGACCGAAGTGCTGGCTCATAAGCGACATGGCGCACACAATCAGCCAGTCGTGTTTCTCAACATCGACGGTTTCTATGACGGTTTCAAGGAGCAGCTCGATGCAATGGAGCGAGAGGGATTTTTTGCAAATCTCGACAACGACGCTGTCGAAGGTTTGGAGAGCCTCGCATTTTTTGCCGACACGCCGGAGGAGGCGATGCACTACATTGAAGCGCACGTCAGTAAGGTATAGCGATTTGCTCGCGCTTTGACTGCGATTTCCGTCCACGCTATATTGCGCGGCGGAGGAATCGCCCATGACAGACAACAGGAACGACGAAAATCGAGACCCTCTCGCCGAACTTGCCAAGCTCATCGGGGAATCGCCCGAATTCGATGACCATGAGGCGGAGGTTAAAGCGGCTCTGGCACATATCGATGACGAAATGCGGCGCTACCTTGCGCTCAGCGACGCGGAGAAGAGAGCGTGCACCCGTGCAGTGCTCGGCCGCATTTTCCCGCCGCTCCCTGACGAAAAGCCACAAGCACCGCGGAAAAGAACAGTGCTCGACCGGCTACTGCGCCGACCGAGCGCCTGAGGAGCCTCGTACAGGGGCTCCCACTTTTTTGGAACGAATGCGGTATATTGATGCCCATGGCACATGACGTCTTAGTTGTAGGCACTTATCCGCGCGAGCACGCGATTGCGTGGAAGCTCAAGCAGTCGTCGAAAGTGGGGACTGTATACATCGCTCCTGGGAACGGCGGCACACACAATGTTTGCGAGAACGTGCAAATCGCCGTGAACGAACTCGAAAAACTCGCCGATTTCGCACAGGAGAAAAATATTGCGCTCACTGTCGTGGGTCCCGAAAATCCGCTCGCCGACGGAATTGTCGATGTCTTTCAGGCCCGAGGACTTCGTATCTGGGGTCCTACCAAGGCGGCGGCACAAATTGAGAGCTCAAAAGCATTCTCGAAAACTCTCATGCGAGAAGAGGGCATTCCCACTGCCGAATTCGAGGTATTCACTGAATATGAAGATGCACTCGCGTATGTACGGGGGAAGGGCGCCCCTATTGTTGTGAAAGCCGACGGGCTCGTTTTTGGCAAGGGTGCATACGTGTGTATGACGCTCGATGAGGCCGAACAGGCGCTGAAAGAGATAATGGTCGACAACGTGCTCAAGACTGCCCCGAAAGTCGTTATCGAAGAGTACCTCGACGGACAGGAGATCTCGATACACGCCATCTCCGATGGCGAGAGTGCCGTGGTATTCCCGACGTCGCAGGACCACAAAACGATAGGTGAGAATGACACGGGCAAAATGACCGGTGGCATGGGCGCAGTCGCACCCGTCACTTGGGTCACAGAGGAGGAGCTTGCGAATATCGACGCGCGCATCGTGAGACCAGCCATCGCCGCGCTGAAGAAGCGTGGCTCGCCGCTCGTGGGCATGCTCTACCCCGGACTCAAAATGAGTTCGCGTGGCCCGAAAGTGCTGGAATTTAATGCGCGTTTCGGCTGTCCGGAAGCGGAAGTATACATGCGCCTGCTCAAGTCAGATGCGTTCGATCTTTTCAATGCATGTATCGACGGCACGTTGGCAGATTTCAAGGTCGAGTGGCACGACGGTTTCGCGGTGAGCGTCATCATCGCCTCCGCGGGATATCCGGATGTATACAAAAAGGGACTACAAATCTCCGGCATCGAAGATGCAGAGAAAATAGAAAACGTCACAGTCTTTCATGCGGGTACAAAGTCTGAGAGTGGCACGTTGGTAACCGATGGCGGTAGGGTACTCAGTGTTACTGCGATAGGCCCGACTCTCAAAGCGGCACTCGATAAAGCGTATGAGGCAGCGGACAAAATTCAATTCGAGGGCAAATACTATCGCCGCGACATCGGCGCGAAGGCGCTTACTTGATGACCTTGTAGTGTAGCTGCACTTCCTCGGGAGTAAGTTGAATCAGTTCGATAAAGTCCAACTTAGCTTCAAAATCGGTATTCCCAAAAAGAGTGATTCCCTTACCAAGAGCGAGCGGCGCGACACCGAGATATATTTCGTCGACGAGACCCTCTTTCATAAAGGAACCGTTGATAGCGCCCCCTCCGGCGAGGAGTGCAACATCCATATTTTTCTCTCTCACGGTGTCGAGAGCAGCTCGCGGTGAGTCGACGACAATTACATTTTCGACGGGCGCAATGTTCGATGTGCCGTGCGTAACCACTATCGTCAGCACGTTCTCAAGCCCTTTGAACTCGTTGTTCGCGAGCATTACATCGTACGTGCGGCGCCCGATAATCATGTTGCCGGCCTCTTGGACTCTTGAACGGAAGGCGGTCCATTCTGCCTCCGTCGTAAAACTTGTCTCATCCGTCTCTTTCGCGATAAATCCGTTGACCGTCATCGCCATGCAAAGAATAACCTTCATGTCACAATAATAGCGTACGGTATACTTACGGCCATGCCTCCGCTCTCGATTGAGCGGCCGCGCGTTGCGGCTGCAGATAAATTCACATCTCCCGAGGAAGAGCTCGTCTATTTGCGTGAGCGAGTGCGTGAACAGGAAAAAGCGCTTGATATAGCGCCCAACAAGCTCGATGCCGAGCGAATCGCAAAGCGTGAAATCGCGCAGTATGCGGATATTCCAGCCGTCAAAATTCTGCACGAGACAATCATCATGCCCGAGCATGAGACGGTTCGACACCTTCTTCGGCTCGAGCCCGAGGCGCACGATAAGCAGCTCGACGAACTCCTCATGCTCGTGTCGCAGCGCGGCATCCGGAACGCACTCTCTGTCGTTGCCCGCATGGGGAACCCCCACCTCGAAGATGACCTTCACCGCGCGCTCGTCCGTTACATCGCAGAAGGTTTGCCGGAGAAGGGCATACCCGCGCCTGAAAAGGTGCGCCGCGCGCTCCACCTCGCGCTTTTTGAGATACAGCCGCAGGCACATGGAGAGGGCAATCCGGAGGCGGATAGGCAGATGAAGCTCGAACAGCTCCTCTCGTCATCCGAACAACTCTATGCAGGACTTTTACCGCTCATCGACAAAGACGAGGGTTTTTCACTCGAGATTGCGGTGCCCGAAGGCTCCGAAGAAGCGTCGCTCTTCTTGTCGGTACCAAGCGGAAAAAAGGCGCTCGCCGAGCGACTCGTCGGCTCAGTTTTTCCCAACGCGCGCGTCTCCGAGATGCGCGGCGATTACAATATATTCAACTACGAAGGCGAACACGCGGCTGCATATGCGACGCTCTTCAATCATCCGTCACTTCCGCTCAAAACGCCCGAGATGTTCGAGCACGACCCGATGAACGTGCTTCTCGCTGCGTTCGCGAAGATAGGGAAGCACGGAGAGGGTGCGGCACTCCAGATTACTGTCGGCAACGAAGAGGACAGATACAATGCTCACTACAAGAAAATTCTCCGGCAACTCGATAAGGGGAAGAGTCTTGACCGCGCGCTCAAAACGCCCGAGACCGTGCTGGGAGACGTCGTATGGGACATGGCGCACAGTGTCATCGGTGAGCATGCTGAGGACAAGACCGATACCTATCAGCGCAACACCGATCAAGTTGCCATCGAAGAGATAGGACGCAAATTGAAGACACGTGTCGCGCCGACTACCATCCGACTCGTCGCCTCAGCGCGCGACAGGGCGCGTGCTGAGGAGCTCGTGGACAACCTCATCGCGCCCTTCAGCCAGTACGAGGATGCGCGGGGCAACCACTTTGTCTTCAAAAAAGTCTCAAGCTGGAGCACCGCATCGTTTCTCCGCGATTTCACCTACCGCACATTCGAGGGCAACATTTCGATGCCGCTCAGCCTCGCGGAGATTACGTCTATCTTTCACTTTACCGCCGAGCGTGTCACGACCTCGCGCGAGTTGAAGCGAACCTTTGCCAAGCAAGCTGCCGCGCCGGTCGACATGCCATCGGAAGGCATCGTCGTCGGTATCAACAAATACGGCGCATCGGAGACACCTGTGCGCTTCGGCGCGCAGGACCGGCTCCGCCACTGCTACGTCATCGGTCAGACCGGCACCGGCAAGACGGGTCTCATCAAGAACATGATTATTCAGGATATGCAGCGCGGTGAGGGCATCGCCTTTATAGACCCGCACGGCAATGACATCGAGGACGTGCTTGCGGCGGTCCCGCCGGAGCGGGCGGGCGATGTCATCTACTTCGATCCGGCATACACGGCGCGCCCGATGGGATTGAATATGCTCGAATACGACCGTTCGCGACCGGAGATGAAGACCTTTGTCGTCGACGAAGTGTACGGTATTTTCCGCAAACTCTACGCGGATGTGCCGGAAGCGTTTGGTCCGATGTTCGAACAATACTATAGGAATGCAGTCCAGCTTGTCGTCGAGGATCCGGACAGCGGCAGCACGTTCGTCGAAATACCGCGTGTCTTCGCGGATCCTGCATTTCGCAATCTCAAGCTCAGCCGCTGCCAAAATCCCATCATCGTGCAATTTTGGAAAAAGATTGCGGCGGAGGCGCAGGGGGACCCGAGCCTTGAGAATGTCGCGCCGTACATCACGAGCAAGTTCGACGTCTTTCTCACGAACGACATCATGCGGCCCATCATCGCGCAGGAGAAATCCGCATTCAATTTCCGCGAGATTATGGATAGCAAGAAGATTTTCCTCGCCAATCTCTCCAAAGGTCGCCTTGGCGACAGAAATACCTCGCTCCTCGGTCTCGTACTTGTCTCCAAATTCCTGCAGGCAGCATTCTCGCGCGTCGACACGCGTGGCGACCTGCCGACCTTTTATATGTACATCGACGAGTTCCAGAACTTTGCGACACCTTCCATCTCGACCATTCTCTCCGAAGCGAGAAAATACAAGTTGTCACTCACGGTCGCACACCAATTCATCGCGCAGCTCGACGAAGACATTCGCGATGCCGTCATCGGCAACGTGGGAACAAAGATATCGATGCGCATCGGAACCAGCGACGCGGAATTCCTCGAAAAACAATTTGCACCGACGTTCACCGCGCAGGATCTCGAGAATTTGCCCAACAGGACAGGTGTCGCGGCGATGCTCGTAGGGGGTACGCCCGCGCGCCCGTTTACCATCCACACTCAGGAGCTGCCGAAATTCGACTACTCGCGAGTCGACCAAATGAAAAAACTATCGTACGACACGTACGGCGTGCCGCGCGAGGAAATCGAAGCGGAACTCCGTCGTCGTTTCGGGCAGGGAGACAGCCCGAAGCCGCCCGATGCGAGCGTACCCGCCCCTTTCTTTCAATGAGCACGCGCACGTTGACCCCTCTTAGCGCGATGGTACGCTTTCGATATTACTCTCTAGCAATCTTCCATGCTTAAAAAAGCAGCTCCCTTTGCTCTCGGCGCACTCCTCATGTTTGGTCCCGCATCTGTTTCGGGACAGACGATGGATCAATTGCAAACCCAGCTCCAACTCCTCATGGCGCAGATACTAGCGCTCCAAAGCCAGACCCAAACGGCTGAGACATATGGCGGCGCCCCTTATAATGCGTCATGTTTGGTACTCACGCGTGACCTCTACACTGACCTCGACGATGCTGTGACCCACGGCGAAGTCTCCTCGCTGCAGCGTTTTCTCGCACAGAACTACTCCATCTATCCCGAAGGCCGCGTGACCGGTTATTTCGGACCCGCGACGGAGCGCGCCGTGCAGCGGTGGCAGGCGCAAAACGGCGTCGTCTCGGGCGGCACGCCGGACAGCACTGGCTTCGGATTTGTCGGGCCGCGCACGCGCGCCGCGATGGGCGCATGCTCAAATATGTACTCGAACCAAAACGCGCCCTACGGTGAGACGGCAGATGCGAGGCAGCGTGCACGCGATGCGCGGCGCATCGCGGACAGCAAACAATTGCAGCTCGCGCTCGAGTTGTACTTCGACGACACTGGCACCTACCCATCATCGCTCGCGCCACTTGCTCCGGCTCATATCGCACAGGTGCCGGCTGATCCGCTCGATGGAATCCCGTACTCATACGACCAACTCGGAAGCGGCGGAGGTTATGAGATAGGAGTGAGCCTCGAAACCCGTCACTTAGCCTTGGATTCGGACGACGACAACGCGCTTTCCGGCGGCAATCTCTGGAGCGGAAACGACCTCTCGGGTTGTCGCGGCGAGCTCGGGCGATATTGCTTCGACATGAGCGAATTTTACGATGGGACTGCCGAGAGTGGTGGCGTGCAAGCGTCGCCTGCGCGCGGCTTCGCCCCGCTGTTTGTCGCGTTCAGCGCATTCGGCGATACGACGAGTTCCTACACAATCAGCTATGGCGATGGTACATCTGCGCCGATGGAACGTCCGAAAGGCGACCGCACCTATCTCTATAGTTCACACACCTATCGGAACACCGGTACCTACACGGCGAGTGTGGTGGACACGAGTCGCACGGCGCCGCTCATCATCGGCTCCGTGACAGTGCACGTGACCGTGGGTACGAGAACCGCGACCATCGACAGCGCCACTGCACGAGGTTCTTCCGGACTGCCGACACTTACAGGGACTGCGTCCGGCATCGACTCAATCGGACTCTTCCTCTACGACGGAAGCGGGGTACAGGTATACAACGTCAATGCAGTGCCGGTTTACAGTGGTCGCTGGTCCACGACACTCTACAGCAATCTGCCCTCAGGGACCTACACGGCAAAGATATATAGCGCAAACGACGAGACACTCGTACTCGGAAATGGTCTCGTGACGGTACAGGGGCAGATGGGCAAGGGGGCCCCTCTCATCACCTCGACCTCGGCGAAAGCAGCGGCCAATTTTGAGGTTGATGCCGGCGGTGAGGTAACCATCTACGGGAGTTACCTCGCGTCAGCCGATTCAACGCTCGTGTACATCGGCGGAATACCCGCCACCGTGAGCTTTGCGAGCGAAGGAGAAGTGAGGGCGCGTGTGCCAAGTTCGCTTACGGCGGGCTTCTACTACGACCTCTATATCGTCAATGCGTACGGTACGAGCAACATCGCGCGCGTGCGCGTGCTCAGCAACGTGACCACTTTAGCGAGCGTCGACGGCTCTCCGCGTGCGAGGCCGGGGGACATCGTCCAATTTACCGGAATCGCACGTGCGTCGAGCCCGCTCACCATCGCCCTCGTTGGCCCTGATTATGCCGGAAACTCTGATTGGAACACCGTCGGCAATCTGACCAAGGGCAACGGCAATGCGGTATCGAATACTGCATATGTGCAAAGCAACGGTACGTGGGTCGTTTCCTTCTATGGGCTCTCGAAAGAGGGCTACTACACCATTTATATCTACGACGCGTCGTACAATCTCGTGGGCGCGGGCATGCTGTGGGTGACCTACAAGGGATAAGCGATGCACGCAATTCATAATTGTGTTAAAGTGGCGCCCATGACAGATACACACCCGAGCAAAGAGCGAACGCTCGTCCTTATCAAACCCGACGGCATACAGCGCTCGCTCGTCGGCGAGATTATCGGACGCTATGAGAGTGTTGGACTCAAATTGATAGGCATGAAGATGCTCGTGCCCGAATCCGGCCACGTCGAAGCTCACTACACACTCGATCCAAATTGGCGGCGTGTCACCGGCGAAAAGACCATCAAGGGCTACAAAGAAAAAGGGCTCACGCCACCCTCCGAAGACCCGCTCGAGATTACGGCAAAAATACTGCGAAACCTCCAAAAATACCTAACCTCCGGTCCCGTTATAGCGATGGTCTGGCAGGGGGCGCATTCTGTAAAAATAATACGCAAAATAACCGGCGGGACCGAGCCGCTCACCTCCGATGTCGGCACGATACGCGGTGATTACGTGCTCGATTCGTATCAGATGTCGGACCCCGACGACAGGGCGGTGCGCAATCTTATCCACGCGTCCGGTTCCGTCGAGGAAGCCGAGGCAGAAATCAAACATTGGTTCAAGTCCGAAGAGCTCATCGGCTATCGGATGGTGCACGAGGAGATTCTCTACGACGTGAATCTTGACGGGATACTCGAATAACGTGCCAAAATCCCCAATTACGTCGTTGCGGGTCCCAATGGACATGCTCACCGTATACCCGATACGGCTCGCATGTCCATATTCCCGCGCCTAGCACTCGGGGGATTTTCTCCACGTTCTTCGGCGAGATGCCTTGCGTTTGGCCACCTCAGACAAGGGCTATAATGAAGGCATGCAGTATTTTCATCAATCGACCTATGGGCATGCAGGCGAAGCGCACACGGCGCGGCCGCTCTACGTTCTGAAGAAAGACAATCACGTCTATACGACCGCATATCATCCGAATGGGGAGAGTGAAAAGCCCGTCTATACGATGCGGGACAATCGTCTCTACGCGACGGAGCATCACCCCGACGGCGCGAGTCCGCATGCGATGTTTGAGATTAGGGGGAATAAAGTGCATACGACGCAATTTCATCCACAGCACGCGCCAAGTCATTCTTTTGAACTACACCCTCACCCGTAGTTCACGGATGCCGGTGATATACTGACGTGAGCGGCCGGTACTTAAACCTGCTTGGTCAAGATTAGGGCTGGCCTTACGCGCGAGTAGCGCCTTAGATCGCTGTGTGCCTACGGCATACATGCTGCGGGCTCCCACCTGGTGTCATACCCCAGGCTTGCCGTACCGCCGCTACTAAAAACAACTTGAGATATCGAGTTGTTTTTGGTTTACAATCATGGAATGGCTCGGAAGATTTTCTGGTTTAGCGCTGTGGTTTTCTGCGCACTTTTTGCCGCGTATACGTACAGCCTCTACGCAGGCTATTTCTTTATCTTCTGGTGGTGGGATTTGCCGATGCATTTTCTCGGCGGCGCGCTCGCTGGCCTTATCGGCGCTTGGCTGTTCGCGGTCAGGGGTCTTCGCCCAGCATTTTCCGCGGCATTTTTTGGTGCGCTCGTGCTCGGTATCGGGGTGGAAAGCGCGGAATATCTTCTCGGCTTCACCTACTCGCCTTGGATGAGCTATCCGGTCGATGTGATAAAAGATTTAATTCTTGACCTTGTTGGCGGCTCGTTCGTCGGCTATCTGCTCTCAAAAATATGAATACCACACTAACGTTTTGCGGCGGCGCGGGGAGTGTCACGGGCGCGAACTTCCTTCTCGAGAGTGGGGAAGCTAAATTCCTCATCGATTGCGGCTCTGCTGCACAGGAGCTTGTGTGTGACCCTATCAACCTCGAAGCGTTTCCGTACGATCCGTCGCACATCTCGGCACTTCTCGTCACGCACGCACACCAAGACCATATCGGTCGGATACCAAAGCTGGTACGTGACGGCTTCCGCGGGCAGATACACTCGACATCCGCGACGCGCGATCTTTCGGCAGTCATGCTCGACGACGCGCTGCATGTTCTCGAGATGGAAACAGCCGAGCATGGTTGTGAGGCGCTCTACGACGGAGAAGATGTGGAGCGCGCTCGCTCGCTCTGGCAGGGTCACGAATACCACGCGCCGTTTTCGATTGGGGATACCACATTTGATTTTTTCGACGCGGGACACATTCTCGGCTCCGCACTCATCCGTGTATCGCGCGGTAATCGCTCCATCGTTTTCTCGGGCGACATCGGGAATAGTCCGGAACCGCTCCTACGAGACACTGAGATACCTGAAGAGAGTGACTATCTTCTCGTGGAGAGTGTGTACGGCGATAGGCTCCACGAGGATCGCGCGCAGCGCAGGGAGGTGTTGCGCAACGTGATACGGGCAACGCACGAGAAAAAAGGTACATTGCTCATACCTTCTTTTTCGCTTGAGCGAACACAGGTACTCCTCTTTGAGATACACACGATGATAGAGGCGGGGGAGATTGAGCCCATACACATCTACATGGATTCACCGCTCGCGGCGCGCGTGACTGCAATATTTCGCTCATACCCCGCGCTCTTCAACGACGCCGCGCGTGCGCGGCTCGAAAAAGGGGAGGACCTCTTTGCATTCGAGGGCCTCACCATCGTGGGGAGCACGGCACAGTCGCGCGCGATACACTCGGACAAGTCGCCCAAAGTCATCATCGCCGGAGCAGGCATGTCCGCGGGCGGGCGCGTCCGCGCTCACGAGCTGCAGTATCTTGACCGCAGAGACACAACGCTACTTTTCGTCGGTTATCAGGCGCCGGGGACCTTGGGTCGCCGGATACAGGAAGGCGCAAAGAAGGTGCGAATCGAAGGCAGGGAAGTCCATGTACGGGCGACCATCGAGACCGTTACCGGCTATTCGGGCCACGCAGATCGCGACCAACTCATGGATTTTATCGAACGTGCTGGTCGCAAAACGAAGAAAGTGTTCGTCACTATGGGAGAGCCGCGCGCGTCGCTCTTCCTCGCCCAAAGAATCCATGATTTTTTCGGCATCGAAGCGTATGTTCCGCAAAAAGGTGAACGAGTCGAGCTTGATTTCTGACGAGCATAAGACATGCGTGACGCTGCAGTCACTCTCAGTGATATACTACGGGTAAATGGCCAAGAAAATGTTGCATCCGAACCACTTAAAGGTTCCTTCGAACTTTTGCCGTTTACCGGACGGCTATGGTGTTGTAAAAATTTGTGTTTCCGGTGCCGCTGAGACGGGACATTGTGGCCTTGACGCGTTTGAGAAAGCAAAAGAGATAGGCCGCGAGATTGCAAAATCCGGCGCCATCATTACTACCGGTGCGACGACCGGCTTTCCTATGTACAGCGCCATGGGCGCCAAGGATGAATGTGGATTTTCTATCGGCTTTTCTCCTGCTTCGACGGAACGTGAGCACATAGAAACGTATCATTTGCCGCTCGATTACATGGACGTTGTCGTGTATACCGGATTCGGTTACTCGGGCCGCGATCTACTTCTCGTGCGATCATCGGACGCCGTCATCATCGGATGCGGGAGGATAGGGACCATCAATGAATTTTCCGTCGCCTTCGAAGATAGGCGCCCAATCGGCATTGTGGAGGGCAGCTGGGAGACAGACGACATACTTCGCCACATCATCGACTCGGCGCATCGGCCCAATTCCAACATCATTTACGACTCAGACCCGAAAGCGCTCGTCGACCGGCTCATTGAAATGGCATTGAAGAGAAAAGAGGAGGGACAACTCGTATATCAAAACAACGACGGATGGTCTGCGACCGGTAAGAACGCAGAGGTGATATTGTAGTCCCGCTACAAGCGGGGGATTACGAAAGCTGCTTGAGCACCCGTTCAAAAATCTCGGGGTGATCTTTTGCAAGCGCAGCGAGGACTTTCCTATCAAGTCCGATATTTGCCTTTTTGAGTGAGCCGATGAGTTTGGAATACGAGACGCCTGCGGCGCGAGAGCCGGCATTGATGCGGAGCGTCCAGACGTTGCGAGCGAGGCGCTTCTTGGTTTTGCGGTCGCGGAATGCGTGAGAGCCGGCGTGCGAAATAGCATCCTTGGCCATGCGCTCTTTTGTGGAGCGGCCGAAACGGTACCCTTTGACCTGCTTAAGTATATTGCGACGGCGCTTGAGCGATGTCGTACCTCGTTTTACACGTGACATAGATTAGTTGGAAGAAGGAAGAAACCGGCTCTTCGCAGTGTTGCTGAGCGCTGCGTGGAAGGGGTCGTTGCGATGCTTGCGCTGGCGTTCCTTGCCGGTGTTCTTGGCATTGAAATGATTTTGACCGATGACGCGGGCGATGATTTTGCCCTTTTTCGTCACACGGAGCCGTTTTGTAAACGATTTATTTGTTTTCATATGCTGTGGTCAGGCGAAAGAAAAAGCCCTCTAAGGCTTCGCGAGCACTATACTCTCTACAACGCCTAAAATCAACCCCATGAGATATATATTCTGATGCGCCGACAAGCTCTGTTTCGGTGCAGCCGCCGGACGACTCAAGAGCTCGATTGCCTATCTCACGGGGTCAACCCTCGCTCTCCTCTTTCTGAGGGACCTCTTGTGGGGCGGTTTCCGGCAGGGGTTTCACGATTTTCGGCTTCTTTGAGAGGTCACGCTCGAGAGAGACCGATAGACCTTTGGTGCTTTTCTTGATTTCCTCGGCGATTTTGAATCCCTCGGGGATAATTGCCAGAAATCTCTCGAGACGCTCCTTGAGGAAGTTGAACTCCATATATTTGTAGCGACCCCAAAGGAAGAGGTCGACTTTGACGCGATGTCCCTCGCGCAGCCATGCGCCAATCTTCTCAGCTTTGATGTTCATGTCGTTGGAGCTCGTGCCGATCTTCACCTGTGCTTCTTTGGTCTCAGTGACGTGCGCCTTCGACTTCACTTCCTTGTCTTTCTTCTTCTGCTCGTACTTGAATTTGCCGTAATCGGTGACGCGGCACACCGGCGGCTGCGCATTCGGCGAGACCTCGATGAGGTCGAGCCCCGCTGATTGTGCGAGCGCGAGGGCCTCTTTGATGGGGAGGACTCCCACGTTGCCACCGTCGGCACCGATAACGCGGACTTCTTTTGCGCGGATACTGTCGTTCATGCGCACCTGCGCCTTATCCGCTTGCGTCGTGTATTTAGTGAATCCCATTGGTGCCGGAACTATAGCAACAGTGGAGATGGACTGCAATCGATGCGGTGAAGGCCGCGTGCAGCACTACCCCGCCCTCAGCCGCAACACCGAGAGTGCCCAGAGTAGTATCGAGCGGAAGAGTTCCAATATGCGCGCCATCGCCGTCCTGTCCGGCTGCGCCGTGACCTGCGGCTGAGCTGTCGTGAAGGTCTCCTCGGACGTGAGTGTGCTCACGGTCACGGGACCCGTCGTACCGACAGCGGTGGGAACCGCCGTGCGAATGCTCGTGCTCGCAGCAAGTGTGGCACTCAGCGAGACAGGCACGGATGTTGCTTTGGGTCCCACTGACGTCTCGCCCTGACCGGAGATGAATTGCTGTGCGAAGGACGAGAGCAAATCGCCGATGGAAGAGCCCGTCGAGACTGAAGCGGAGGTCGCGTTCAGGAGCGCACCGAACCCTTCCGTGAGCGAAGGGATGATTGATTGGCCGATAGTGCTCGATGTCGGTGCGGTCGAGGAGAATATAGAGCTGAGTGTCGAAGTCGAAGAGGTGGCACTTTGCGGGAGCGCGCACTGCGTACCGCTGCAACCGTTTTTGCACACTTCGTACTGCACCTTCGCACAGGCCGAGGTGTGGTAGTACATGATGTTGCTCTCGCAACTAAAGCGCGGCGAACATATCTGCGGACCGGTTCCTCCCTGCGTCGTACCACTCGGTACCGAGCTGCTTGTGGGGAGTGTGGAGCCGAAGGGTTGTTGGGCGGAATAAGATGATTGTGTGAACGGTGGTGGCGGTGGAGGAAACAAACCGTTGCTCAGAGGTGTCTGGTACGGGCTGGAATATATATCATCTGGCATTGATGCCGTTCGTACATACGGTAGGGTGCCGTCGCCAGTGCCGCCCGATGCGCATGTGCCGCACTGATCGCGCGAGGGCAAGGGACCCGCAATTTGTATGTGTCCGGAATCACAGAAGCCTCTTGCCGTACATCCCGTCACGGGGTTCGCGTTTGTGACCGGAGAGAGGCCAAATCGCGAGGCATTGATACGCATCCAATCAAGCGTTTTTTTATCCGCGAGATTAAAGTCCGCTGCCATACCGTATTGATGATAGGAGCCGCATGGACCTACTTTCGTGCTACCCGCAGGCAGATTTGCTTGCGCAGCAGGAGATCGATAACCGTCAGTTACTTTGGGGATGCCAGTTGGCGCGGACTCCATAAGATCCTCGAGTCTTTTAGCGAATTCAGGATTGAGGCACGAAATATTGGCATTTTTCGTCGCATTTTTTTGAAGGAACAGCTTCACTTCTCCGGCTTCCTGTCCGACATACGGACTACTCGGATTCCAGCACTGCCCGACATTCAGAAGCTCTGGCGGGTATCCGGCGGCCCTCATGAGCGGGATGTCGGCTGCCGAGGCTTGACGCTCGCCCATATTCGGGCACGGAGCGGATATATTGGATTGTGCGGACGCGGAAACGCCCGGAAGCATCCAAAAGGAGAGGAGGAGAAACAAAAATGCCGATTTGCGCATGCGCATCAGTATATAAGAGGAAACATCGTGTGAGCGGTGCTGGTGTGGACGCTGCGTCCGATTTTGTGCGTCACGCCCTCAGCCGCAACACCGAGAGTGCCCAGAGCAGTATCGAGCGGAAGAGTTCGAGTATGCGGGCGATCGCCGTCCTATCCGGCTGCGCCGTGACCTGCGGCTGAGCTGTCGTGAAGGTCTCCTCGGACGTGAGTGTGCTCACGGTCACGGGGCCTGTCGTACCGCTCAAGGTGGGGACCTCTGTGCGAATGCTCGTGCTCGCAGCGAGTGTGGCACTCAGCGAGACAGGCACGGATGTCGCTTTCAGTCCCACTGATGTCTCGCCCTGACCGGAGATGAATTGTTGCGCGAATGACGAGAGCAAATCGCCGATGGTGGAGCCGGTCGAGACCGACGCGGAGGTGGCATTCAGAAGTGCACTGAACCCTTCCGTGAGCGAAGGGATGATTGATTGGCCGATAGTGCTCGATGTCGGTGCGGTCGAGGAAAATATGGAGCTGAGTGTCGAAGTCGATGAGGTGGCACTTTGCGGGAGCGCGCACTGCGTACCGCTGCAACCGTACTTGCACGCTTCGTACTGCACTTTCGCACAGGCCGAGGTGTGGTAGTACATGATGTTGCTCTCGCAACTAAAGCGAGGCGAACATATCTGCGGACCGGTTCCTCCCTGCGTCGTACCACTCGGTACCGAGCTGCTTGTGGGGAGTGTGGAGCCGAAGGGTTGCTGAGCAAATGGCTGCTGACTGAATGGCGGCATCGGAGGAGGGGGAGGCATGAAGCCGCTCGTGAGGGGATTACCAAACGCGGACTGCGGGGTGGGATTGTACGCGGGCCCTGTTTCGTAGGAAGGCATGTCATTGCCTGCAGGAACTGCTTTCGGATCGAACGCCGGAGCACCCTCGCATGCTCTCGTGACACCGCGGCAGCCCGGTCCCGATGTCTCGGTGCCGGGGATTCCGGCGAGAATCATATGGACAGTGTCCAAGAAACCACCATTTTCACCAGTAAACGGAAAACACACACCGTATCGAGGATTCGTTCGAGCAAATTCCCATATCGTCCGCTGGTTGCCGCTATCGACCCCGATATCCATCGCGAGCGCCTTCTGATGATTGCCGACCGGATTCGGATTATTCATCAGGTTGCCGCATGCCCGATTGTAGAGGCACATGCGCGCATCGTACGCGGAAGAGCGATATGCAGAACGAATCGTGATGGGACCATACAGCTGCTGAAAATCTTTTAGAAAGTACGATGCGCAGACAGCGAAAGTCTTATCGAGCGCGTCCATGTTCTGGTCGTTTGTGGCGGTACCGGTGCGCTTCTGACTCTTCAGATACATCCGTGCGGTACCGACTTGGTCGCTGATACCGAGTCGCGCATCGTCCGGACACACGTAAGTGACTCCAGCTTGTATGCTCCCCGCAGGATTTGCCGATGCTGCTTCTTGCGCAGTGGCGAGATGCGCGGATGCTCCGCCAGTGCACACACTCGTTTGCGCAATCCCAACAGCAGGCGTCAACGCCCAAATGGCCGAGCAAGAGATAAGCGATGCGCAAACGGCGCGATACATGGGTACAGTATATAGTCACGCGGCCGAAGACTTCATTTTTTATCCGTTTTCAGGGGAGCAATTCGCAGGCACGACCATCGTGGTCTCCGTCGAGGTAGTGGATGTCGCTTGAGACGCCGCATCGCTCGAGCACGTATTGTGCTTCCGCCTGTGACGCAAAGGCTGTGCAATCGTACGCGTTGTATGAGCACTCATATTCCTTTGTCGGTACAAATGATGTCGGCGCGACTCGCTCGCTCTCCTTTGCACACGCATCGGAATGCCAGAGTCCCCTCATTGCCGTGCGGGCATCAGCCTCTGCTCCTTTGAATTCGCTTTGGTATTTGTACGGGAGCGAATAGGTATATTCGTGCGCAAAGCCTTCCCGAATCATGAGCTCATTGAAATTCGTATCGTCCGCGGGTAGGCCTGCCTGCGCAGGCAAGAACGCATACGCGAGGACTCTGCCGTACTTGTCGTAGGTACCCTGCGATGAGTCGAATTCCAGCATCACCTGTTTGCCGGTCAGGATTGTCCGTGCCTTGTCGGATGCCTCACGCCCAAAGCACTGGACAGGCTTTCGCGGGTCGACTGTCTCCGGCGTGTCGAGACCGATGAGCCGCACCGTGGAGTTCGTGCCATCCATATTCACGACGAAGGTATCGCCGTCGACGACGCGCACTACTTTGTAGAGTGGCCTGCTTTCCCGCGGGAGCTCCGCATTATCGGTGATAGCGTAGCGCGGTGTATCGGCCACACCTCGGATTGGTTCGGGAGGGTGGGGGTACCGAAGCACAGCCGCTCCGAGAATCAGGATGACGAGCCCTGCAAAAAGAATGCGGACATGCATGTGAGTATTTTTGCATGACTTTCCGCACTGGCTCCTCACCAATGCCACGAGAGTCACGTTATCCACATTGCATTTCGAACGAACGTTCTATATACTTAATCACATGGACGAATACGGAGAGAAAATGGCTGAGTTTTACCGCAAGCATGACCGCATGCCCTCGTTCTCCGAGCTTATGGCCGTCTGGGGCTACGCGACCAAGAGCGCCGTCGATTACCGCACCGACAAGCTCATCGAGGCGGGACTCATCGCAAAAGACAGGGTTGGCCGGCTCATTCCGCGCGGGCTCCTCAGTGATGGCCTCAAGCTCCTCGGTCTTGTCGAGGCGGGCTTTCCTTCGCCCGCAGAGGAAGAATTGCTCGACGTGATGAGTTTCGACGAATACCTCGCGCCCAACAAAGAATCGAGTTACATCCTCAAGGTCAAGGGCGATTCGATGATAGACGCGGGAATTCGCGAGGGGGATATGGTGGTGGCCGAACGCCGCGCAGTATACAAACAAGGGCAGATTGTCATCGCGCAGGTCGATGGCGAATACACGATGAAGTACCTGCGCAAGAAGGGTAAGGATTTTTATCTCGAACCCGCCAATCGAAAGTATCAGCCCATCTACCCGACGGAATCGTTTAAGGTCGAGGCTGTCGTAACCGCCGTTGTTAGAAAGTACTAGACATATCTATGCAAAAAGTAGACACATGGCTGGACATCAAAAGGTACGTGGCGGGAGCATCGGGATATCCGCTCTCAATCCATCGCTCTGATGTAGAGATGCTCGGGAAGCTCACCGACGCTTCACCTCGGAGGCGTCACACTAAGCGCGTCCTCAGATACACATACACAGTATGAAAATAGCCATATACATATCTCCGCGCATGCTCGCATTCCTCCGCCGCCTCTTGCGCATGCGTCTCTATATTCCGACCCGCCACGCCGTCTGGAGCGCGTAGTGTATGGCATGGGGAGTATCGCGCTCGTTCCCGCGCGCCATATTGCACATCGACGGCGACTCTTTTTTCGCCTCGTGTGAGGTGGCAAAAAATCCGCAGCTGCGCGGAAGGGCTGTCATAACCGGCAAAGAGCGCGGTATCGTCTCAGCCTGCACGTATGAAGCCAAGCGTCGCGGCGTCACACGCGGCATGCAGTTGCATGAAGTGCGAAAGCTTGTTCCTGATGCTGTCATTCTGCCGTCTGATTATGAGACGTACAGTCTCTTCTCGAATCGAATGTATAAAATAGTGCGCCGCTACACCCCCGAGGTGGAAGAGTATTCAATAGACGAGTGCTTTGCCGATCTCACGGGCATGCGTCGTGTCAATAAAATGGGATATGGCGAGATGGCAGAAGCCGTGAAGCGCGACCTCGAGCGCGAGCTCGGTATGACGTTCTCTCTTGGCGTGTCTGCGACCAAGGTGCTGGCCAAGATTGGCTCGAAGTGGGAGAAGCCGTCGGGACTCACACTCATCCCGCTCTCGGGAGCAGAGCCATTTTTGCGAAAGACATTGATAGGGGCAGTGTGGGGCATCGGACCGAATACTGCCGCATACCTCACGAAGTTCGGCGTCCGGAGCGCGTGGGACTATACGCAGCGGGACGAAGCGTGGGTACAAAGCCACGTATCGAAACCTTTTCTCGAAGTGTGGCGGGAATTGCGAGGCACCACTGCGTATGAACTCGATACGAAGGGGAGAGAGACGTATCAAAGCATTTCAAAAACTAAAACATTTACCCCGCCTTCGCGGGACGCAACGTTCGTGTTCTCCCAGCTTTCGAAAAACGTCGAGAACGCATGTATCAAAGCAAGGCGATGGCACCTCGCATCGTCCGAGATTTTCTTTTTCCTTAAGACGCAGGATTTCAAATACCACGGATGCGAGGTGCGACTCTCGCACCCGACATCGGTCCCGCAGGAAGTGCTCTCTCAGGTGCGCACACATTTTGAAAAGGTATGGCGGCCAGCCACCCTCTATCGCGCCACGGGCATAGTGCTCCTCAAGCTGCGGTCTTCCGAACATGTACAGCTGGATCTCTTCGGCTCTGTCGTGCGCTCGGAAGCGATGCGGATGGTATTTGAGAGCGTCGACAGCATTTCGCACCGCTTTGGCAAGCACGCGGTATTTTTGGGCTCAAGCTTGGAAGCCTCGGCATTCGGCGCACATCTGGGGGAGCGGGGCGACATGCCTTCGCGCACACGGGAACTCTTTAGAGGAGAGACAGTGCGGAGGCGCATCGGAATCCCGAGCCTCGGCGAAGTTTCCTAAGGATTCACCCCTACTTCACCGCGATACGGTACCGTAGAGACATGCCCTCTGCGGCATATTATCCACATTCATCAGACATCTATTATGGTAGATACACACTACATTGAGCGCGAGAGGGATGACGCGGGTGCGATGGGATGGTTCATCGCCCTTATCCTCCTGCTCGCGATTGGCATAGGCGGGGTCATTTGGTATCAGCAGGGTACGCCGGGGATTCCGAATACCGGCACCGAGAGTACCGTGACGGTCCCGAATGCGAGCGTACCGACAGGCAGCGGGGTGACCTACTGACAAGAAAAAAATCGAAGAGACGCGGCCTCCCTAT
>Ga0209542_10008445_pt1 | contig 19240 bp, 20 predicted proteins | sample RifCSPhighO2_01_FD_184028 | JGI IMG/M metagenome (GOLD analysis project Ga0209542, IMG submission 184028) | Soil microbial communities from Rifle, Colorado - Rifle CSP2_plank highO2_0.1 (SPAdes) (version 2) | ecosystem: Environmental > Terrestrial > Deep subsurface > Rock core/Sediment ...
TCGTCACTTCGCGATAGCGGTTGATGATCATATCGGTGTTCTCAAGAATCTCCCACGCAGATTCAAGAATAGTTGCGAGAAAAAGCCGCCAGCCGATCGGCATGCGGCGCGCGACAAGCCACAAGAACAGGTAAAATCCAAAACCGTGGATAATATGCGAAAAGCTATACCAATCGGTCAGATGCTGTGAATTTTCTGAACTAAACACAACACCATGCCAGAGTTTTATGTATCCGCATTTGCACCATGGAACGCGCCCCATCGAGAGCAGTATCGCTGCGGCAATCGCGATGATAACGATAACACCGACCCACACCCATGGAGATTTTAAACGGCGTAACATATACGGCTAAAAAAAATTACTGCAGCCCACTCGTGTAGACGGAAAGAAATTGCGGGATGGCAAACACAAGCCCGATAAGAGGCAGAACAAACATCACGACACTGATAATAAGAATCCAGACAAAAATTCTTTTGAGCTTGTCTATCGAACGCTGAAGACTATCTATCTTCCCCTCGAGCGCTTTCATTTGTAAACCCAATTGATCATCCATAGTACTATCATACCTCCACATAAAACGCCTTGCGAGCGCATTGTACCCCCCCCACAGATTTAAAAGCTTGCGAGCTTGATTGCAGTATAGAGAACTCCCATGCCAAGCAATGTCATAATAGTAGTAAGCCGTTTCGGATGTCCGTGGTGGCTTTCAGGCAACAAATCGCTCGCGCCGCCCGACAGCTACGCCGTCCAAAAAACCATGAGTAGCCAAGCTTACGGCTCCCAACCGCCCGTACCCCGAATGTGCCGCATCTCCGTCAGCGTGAGAATGTAAAACAATCAAGCGATCAAGAATAAGATAGGCCATAAAGCCGAGCGCGACGACAGACGTAACAAAATGTACATCATATCTACCTTCAGCTAAGTAAATCGCCTCTGGGAGCAAATCAAAAAAAAGCAACCCCGATAACCGCTCCCGCGCTAAAACCAAGGATTAAATGCAGTTGATCTTTAAACCGTAACGCGAAAAGGCCTCCCAAAAGAGTCGCGAAAAGAGTAGCAAAAGCGATAAGTATGATAGGCACTATATTCAATATATCACTACTCAATCATCAAATCACACTCATATGCATGGGAAAAGAAAACCCGCTCGAATAGGCAATCTATAAACCCTGATAAAATAATTTCCGGTCTTTTTTAAAAAGACGCTCCGCAATATGAAATATCGTGTAAGTGATAAAGAAAGCCGCCAGCACATCAATGGAATAGTGAAGGTGCGCCATCAGTACTACTACGCCAATAAAGACGGAGGAGGCAATAAATAAAATCCGAAGGTACAATTTTTCCCAAAATACAAGAGCCATTAAAAACGGGAGTCCTGTATGCCCGGAAAAAAACAAATCCCCCCCAAAACTAAATTTATCCAGAAATGAAGAGTTTATAGCTAGTTGCGTCGGGAATGGTCCGATATGCGTCAGACTGACAAACACTGCTCGGATCGCTATAAAGAGAGCGATACTCTTGATAATAAAAGGAATGCGTTGCGGCTCAAGCAGGCTTAAGAGAACAAGGAAACCCAAAAAAAGCATAGTGCCGTAGATAAAAATTCCGTCGACATCATAGGTGCGGATGTTATTCAAAACAATATCGGTGACCGGATTGCTCGCACTGTCGGTAGCATATGAACCGGCATAAAAGTTGAAGATAAGGCTCATACATAACAGACCTATGGACACGAAAAAAGCCGTAAGAAACTCCCTATGCGCAAAGTAGAATTTATATTTCGCCATACTTTCCTATCTTAATGTGAATCACGCGAAGGGTCAAAGTAGGAGAGCTTTTTTGTATATAAAGAATTATACTTAGTAATAAGTATGATAATCTCGCTCCAGGGCGCGCTTCAACTACTCCTTACCTATAAATATGCGATTCTTTTCCCGATCGCTATTATTGAGGGGCCAATTATTTCCATTATCGCTGGGTTTCTTATCTCGAGCGGTCATTTGAATCTTTATATTGTATTTGGGCTCTTGGTACTTGGAGATCTGATAGGCGATACAATCTACTATGGGATAGGCCGTTTCGGAGGCAATTATTTCTTAAAACGGTGGGGTTGGCTTCTCAATATTGACAGCCAAAAACTCCTAAAGCTGGAAAAAAGATTTGAGAATCATGGAGGAAAACTTTTATTTTTTGCTAAAGCACAAGGGATTGGCGGAGCGATCCTCGCAGCAGCCGGAGTAATTAAAATGCCCTATGCGCGTTTCATGTGGCTCAACGCAGTAGCTACTCTGATCAAATCGGTAATTTTAATTATGATCGGCTACTACTTTGGTAAAGCATATAGCACAATTAACGATTATTTTAATAAAATAGCCATAATATCAACCCTACTACTTGTTATTGTTATAATTATTTATTTTCTACGGCGACAAAAAATATATGAATAATATCACTATCGTTACCGACGTAAGCCCCAGCACGAACACCAGCGGCGTTATAACGTGGCTTATCAATATGAAAAAATCTTTGGAACAGCAGGGCTTCGTGGTAACGCTTATCCAACATGAACAATTTACAAGTTTTCCCTTGCCAATGTACCCTGAGATTAAAATCTCTCTGCTCACGCGAAAGAAGATGGATAATCTTCTTACAGAAAGCAAGCCAGACTACATTCATATAGCGACAGAGGGGCCGCTGGGCTTAGTTGCGCGAGCGGTATGCCTAAAAAACAAATGGCAATTTACTACCTTTTACCACACCCGCTTACCAGAATATATATACGTTCGCCTCAAAACCTTCAAGGGTCTAACGTATGACTATTTGCGATGGTTCCACAATGCAAGCGCGTGCACCATGGTTAGTACGGAATCCATGAAACAAGAGCTAAAAACCCAGCAATTTAATCACATTACCGTGGTTCCTCTTGGGGTTGATATACACATGTTTCAAAAAAACCCAATAGCAAAACTGCCTCCACAGTTTATAAAGCCAATATTTGTATATGTAGGGCGGGTCGCGCTTGAAAAAAATCTCGAAGCTTTTCTGGATTGCAATCTGCCGGGGTCAAAACTCATTATCGGCGACGGTCCTGCAAAGTTAAAACTTCAAGAAAAATATCGGGATGAGGCTTTCTTTGTGGGCTACAAATCAGGAAAAGAACTCGTAGATTTACTCTCTATTTCTGACGTATTCGTCTTTCCTTCAAAAACCGATACATTTGGCCTTACTATTATTGAAGCGTTGGCTTGTGAACTCCCCGTAGCCGCCTATGATATACAAGGACCGAATAATATTATTACGCACGGTAAAGACGGATTTTTGGGTGATGATCTGGAAACAAACGCCAAAAAATGTCTCACGATCAACCGCTCTGAGTGTGTGAAAAAAGCAATGCAATACTCGTGGGAGAATGCAACAAAAATTTTTGTTGCTAATCTCGGGAATATACGCTAGGAAATTACCGAACACGCAACGTTCTCATTTTATACATCTGATAGAGTATGTCGGATACCGTCAATGTCGAAAGAATCTGCATAATCATATTCCAGTCGCCTTTTATCCCCTGCCACCACCCTAATTTTTTCGATTTCCGCGGGCTTATCACATCGCCCCACCAAACAACTTTGAGCCTAAGATGTTTTTTTATAATGATGCCGTTGAGGAAAACTTCTAGCCCGTATCCCGACAAACAAGCAAGCGCGCCAATATCTTCTATAATGTTTTTATGAAATACGCGCTCCCCGGATACGAAATCAAGCCCTAATATTTTATAAATAAGAAGACTATTTTTTCTTAAGCTAATCGCTATATCAGCGCGATTTTCTACAACGGGAGAGATAAGGCTTGTAATATTTGCATCATGTAACCCCACCAAATCAGAGTCAACCAACATAATAATATCGTTTTTCGCCTCTTGAATACCAGACATGATCGCAAAACTTTTTCCTCTATTACGCGCATATGAAATAAGGCGAATACCAGAATGATTCACTAAAATTGCTCTTGAATTATCAGTTGAGCCGTCATCCACCACAATAACCTCGTCCACCAACTCATGCCCGACAACAATATCAAGAACACGCGAAACCCTATCGGCTTCGTTATAGACAGGAATAATGCAAGAAGCTTTCGTAGTCATAGCAAAAAGTCTATAGATCCATGGTACACCGCATACGAATGACCTTGCAAAATAAGGTCTTGTAATTTCGTTTTATCGTCCTGGCGGCTTGCCTTGAGCAAAAGAAAAAGGCCCCGCGAGGACAAATTAAAAAACCCGCCGAAGCAGGTTTGCTGCTGACGGGTAGACTTTCACAGCGAGCGAAGCAGCTCGCCCAGCTCTCTCAACTGCGATTTCACGACAGCTATCCTCGCTGCAAATGTTGAGCATAGCTCAATCGCACGTTCGTGAGAGACGCCCGCCTCAACCACCACGTACCACTCTTGCATCTTTTCGTTGTACCACTCATTGAAATCCTCTTTGTCTTTGAAAGAACTCCATGTTATCACGCCTCTTGCCATGCTCCCCCTACAAATTGCCCTGAACACAACATTGTACACGTGCCACCTCCTCTGGGAAATCTGTAGTATATAAAAGCACTAGAACACATCTCAAAAATCCAATTTCTGCTGCAATGGCGAGATTTTCGGCTGCAAGCCGTTCACCCCTCCTCACAATAGCCAAGCTATTCCTCGTCGGGCTTCACGGCTTTCGCTCAAAAATCTCGCATTTCGCTGCGAAAGCGATTTTTGAGATGGGTTCTAATTTATTTTGCTGTCAATTTATTTCACCGCCACCGCCAAAAACAAAAAGAAATACCAAAGTGTTAGCATATCAAAATTTATCCAACCCAACTATTCGCTTATTCGCGCGCTTGCCCGCCTTCGGAGGGAACTAAAAATATGTTTTGCGCTATAAGGATTTATTTGAAAATAAAAAAACCCCGCAGCGGGGTTTTTTCAGAAGGAGCGGCGTTTATACAGGCTTCCTTGATTTTCCAACAAAGAACCCAACCCCTCCGCCTATAAGAAGAAAGAGTGCGGCGAGAAATATCTTACTTGAGTCATTGTTTACAGCGGGTTTAGGCACGGCTTTTTCAGGAAACTCCCACATTGGTTCGGCGGTTTCCATTTCAAAAATAAGCTTCATATCTTTGGTCATTTTCTCTCCAACCATGGTTCCTTCTTTTGGGCTATTAACCGCGGAAAAAGTGAATTCGGCGTCAATTGGATCTACCCAGCTATTGGCCCTATCTCCCTCCCGCATAAACATAGGCGGCTCGGCATGAAAAGAAAAACGATATTCGCCCTCCGACAAAGCGATATTGCTTCCATAGTGATAGTTCCCGCCAAACATGCCATGAAGATGCTTAACCGATGATTCTCCTGTTTTTACGTTGGTGATTGTAACAGCAATATCCATATTCGGTATTCTATAGCCATCCAGCGTTTCTGGTTTAAATTCAATATGATAGTTTTCACCAGAAGCTGGAGCAATCTTCATAAGCATATTGCTCACTTCACCCACTTCACCTCCATGCGCACTCACAATCTGGCCCGCTGAAGCCAAGCTAACTAAAGCAATAATAAGTAGTATGTATTTCATAATACTTGCAGTCTAACACATATAAACTGCTTTATGCGGAGTGGGTGTTGTTAATATTGAGCGAAACCTAAAAACACTGACACCGCAAAGCGGAGCGCGCTGCCTTATTCTAGTTTTTTGCAAAATATTAGTATAGAGCGGGCGCGTGGGGTGAGTTTGTGGCGGACATTGACCCCATCATTACGCTTCATTACTAACCCCGAAAGAGCGAGCTTTCTGATGTGATCCGACGCGTTCTCATAGCCTATTTTGAGTTTTTCTGCAATATCAGCCACCGATAGCTCCGGTTCGCGATCAAGCAACTCAAGAATCTTCAGCCGGTTATGGTTGGCAAACCCCTTTATTACTCTTTCCAAATTGCGATGGTTAGTTGGCATATTCCCTATATTATACACATCTTTTAAGACAATATAGTTTTTATAATATGGTTATTCTAGTATTTTGCAAAATACTAGAATAAGGTGGGGCGAGGAAGATGGAAAGAGGGATTGCTCGGTAAATTTTGTGCCAATGAAAAAAGGATTCCATTTATTGAGAGCCAAAACAAAATAAAAAAATGCCCGAGCGGCAACAGCGCGTCGGGCTATTTAGGCAGAAAAGCTCTCTCTCATGTAACGTTCAACAGCTTCTACGGAATTCCCATAGGCCTGGCAAGCCTCGCGGTAGATATCCAACCTACAACGCTTACTCCATTCAGCCAAATACTTAACATTTTCGTGAAGGCTTGATGGGCCCTCCTCCAATACAACAAGTTCTCCCTGGGTATTGTTGAATCGAATGGCCATCAGAGAATTATCGCAATCGAGCAGGGTGACTTCCACCATGCGCTCTTCCCATAGAACAAGCCCGAGGAGAGATTACCACTCTCTATTAAAAAAGTACAGAATTGGCTCGAACCACTTTTTGCGCTCGCAAGCAATTCGCTTTGAACCCAAAAAGTCGTGGAAAATTCTCGCCGATTTGCCCGCTGAGGGGCGAAGCCCCGAGGCGGAGAACTCGTATCATCCTATTTGGCTCCGCGGGCCCTCCTCTATCCCTCGACTTCGCTCAGGACTATGGGCGGGCGAGTAGAATTCCTTTGCCCGTTAGGATTCGAACCTACAACCAACTACTTAAAAGATGGATATATTTTGAGTGATCGCACTGCTCCGGCGGCAGGATTCGAACCTGCGACCAAAGGATTAACAGTCCTCTGCTCTACCGCTGAGCTACGCCGGAGCGCTACGATCAGATAATTATGAACCTCTCGTCCATCAAAAGTAACACACAGCACTTTCCGCGCCCCCTCGGCGCGGCTGGGGAAATTTTTAATCCTCGCTCTGCTCGGCAATTTCCCGTGAATGCTCCCCCGGACCATTCACCCATTGAGCTACACCGGAATACTTGATATGCAAGCTATTTTACGGCCCAGGAGAAAAAAAATCAAATCAACATTCAATAAGCTACTGAATAACTTCCTATACAGAAAAACTTGGATCGCGGGTTGACTTTGAGCTCTGTCTTTTTTATACTGCTCCTCGGATGGAGGTGCGCTGATGGAGATTGACACATCCAACGCTAGCACTATCGTCAAGTGCATTCGTAGAGCAACAGGTATGACCCAAGAGGCACTCGCACATGTAATCGGCGAACCGTATCGACAGTCAATCGCTGGGAACAAGAGCACGCAAGCATGAGCGGTCTATCATATTTGACAATCATTTCTTATGCAAAAATGCACAAGATTGATATTCGTTCACTCGCAATTCGGAATGGCCTCCCCGAGCCACCCCCTTTCATCGCACTACTCTATATCGCGATACCAAGCCCCAAGAAAATAGGGCTCATGCTCCGCAAATCCCGCGCTGACGCCGGAGGCATAACACAGGAACAGCTCGCGCACCAAATGGGAATTACATTTTCTACTGTGAGTAAGTGGGAAAATGCCCACATCAACATGAGTCGCCTTGCTTTCGACTTCCTGTGCCGACTCGCAATTGCGCGGAATATTAAAATCGATTTGAGCGTACTCTAATCAATGCCTCACAGCCTCTCGCAAGAGAGGCTTTTTTTAGTTCATACTTTTTTTAATACCCTTGAATTTTGCGCGCACTTCCGTGCTGGCGGATTTTTTCGAGCGCCTTTGCTTCAATCTGGCGGATACGCTCGCGCGTAACGCCGAATTCCTTGCCGACGTCTTCAAGCGTATGCGTAATCCCGTCATCGAGCCCAAAACGCATTTTGAGAATTTTCTGCTCGCGCGGCAAAAGGTCGCGGATAATATCGCGGATATGGTCACGGAGAATTCTGCGTGATGTTTCTTCCGACGGAGAAAGAATCTTGTCGTCCTCGATAAATTCGCCGAGCGTTGAATCCTCATCATCCTCCCCAACCGGAGTCTCGAGCGAAACCGTGTCCTGTGAAATCTTCATGATGTGATGCACTTTTTCAACTTCAATCCCCATTTCCGATGCAATTTCTTCGGAAAGCGGCTCGCGGCCGAGATCCTGTGTGAGGCGGCGGCGCACCTGCTGGAATTTTGAGATTGTCTCAACCATATGAACGGGAATGCGGATAGTCCGCGCCTGATCTGCAATCGCACGCGTGATTGCCTGGCGAATCCACCACGTCGCATAGGTCGAAAACTTGTACCCGCGCCGCCAATCGAACTTCTCAACGGCACGGAAAAGGCCGATGTTGCCTTCCTGTATCAAATCGAGGAGCGACAAGTTTGACGACCTCCCGACATAACGCTTTGCGATAGATACGACGAGGCGGAGATTTGCCTGCGTGAGCTTGCTTTTTGCCTCTTCGTCCCCTTTTTCAATGCGCCGCGCAAGCTCGCGCTCTTCTTCCGCATTGATGAGCGAGATACGCCCGATTTCTTTCAGATACATCTGAACTGAATCCTGCGAGGAATCTTTATCTAATTTTTCAATGCCTCTTTTTTTCTTCTTGCCGGTAGTTGTCAAAACCGCCTCTTCTTCTTTCACTTCAAGAAATTCCTGTGTCTCGAGTACGTCTACGCCCGCAGTCCCAAGGCGCGTATAGAGGTCCTCAAGCATAAAAATATCTTCCTCGATCGTCGGGAATGTTTTGAGAATTTCGGTATAGGTCAAAAAGCCGCGCGACTTGCCGCGCTCAACAAGCGCAGTTGCTTTTACTTCCGCTTCCTTCTTTTTCTTCTCGGCTACCGTGAGTTTTTTCGGCGGTTTCCGTACCCTTTTTGCCGCCTTTTTCTTCGGCGCTTTTGGTTTAGAAATTTTCTTTTTTACCTTTTTTTTCATTGGCTTGCGCATGTAATGAACCGATATGAGCTAAATGTTTTGTAAGTTCGCCAAATCGCTCCATCTGGACCTGCGTCTCCTCTCGGCGCCCAAGCGCTTCGAGCCGCTCGATTTCCTCCTGCAGTGCGGCAAGTTTTTCTTTTATGGAGAGCTCTTTCCATGAGCGAAGCATTTCGGTGAATTCCTCCTCCACCGGAATCGGGCTTATCTCCGAAACCAATTCGGCCTCAAAAAGATATCTCTCCGCTTCGCGGCGGAGATCTTCCGGAAGAGAAACGAAAAACTGCTCCTTTATAACATGGAAACCGCACGCACGCAAGCGATCACAGAGCTCTCCTGTGGCCAAGAGCGCGGTATCTCCTTTCTCTGGAATATCGCCAAGTGATGAAAGGCGCGGCTCAAGAAGCAAAAGACCGACGATGCGCTCTTCAAGGCGCGCCTTGCGGCTCATCTCCGGCGGCGCCTTCGGCGCCGCCATTTCACTCTCCGGAAGAGATGCCGCGGTTTTTGTCCGCACATGCCGTTCGAGCTCGCGCCACAGCGCCTCTTCGCTCACGCGAAGAATTTTGGCAAGCTCCCGCACCCAATGCGCCCGCTCAATCTCATTTTTGAGACGCGCCACCATCGGCAGAACATCATCGCCGATTTTCTTCTTCGCAATCGGATCTTGCGGGAGCGAAGACCCTACGGCCTTATTGAGGAAAAAGGCAATGCTTTCTTTGGCGCCCGCAACCATTTTCTGCCATGTCTCCGGACTTTTCAGAACAATATCGGCCGGGTCCTTGCCTCCTTCAATCTCGACAAGTTTTACATTGAAACCTTGCGCATGTGCGAGATCCGCCGAGCGGCGTGATGCTTCGAAACCAGCTTTGTCAATATCAAATGCCAAAACGAGCGCGTCGGCAAGGCGGCGGATCATGCCAAGATGCGACTGGGTAAGCGCGGTCCCAGAAACCGCAACGGTATTTTCTACGCCCGCCTGCTGTGAAAGAATGCAATCCATATATCCCTCGACGACAACCGCGTTCCCCTCATGACGGATTCCATTTTTTGCGCGCGAGAACCCATAGAGATAGCGCGACTTGTCGTAGAGCTCCGTCTGCGGAGTATTGATATATTTGGCGCCTTCTTCGTTTTTTGCGTCGGGCGGATAGATGCGGCCGCCGAAACCGACGACTCGCCCGAGCGAGTCCTCGAGAGGGAAAATAATCCGCGAACGAAAACGGTCATACGGACCGCGCCCACCTTGGACGGTAAGCCCCGCCTTTTCTATTTCAGGATCAGAGTATCCTTTTCGTTTCAAATGTTCGGAAAGAACGCGCCACCCGTCGGGCGCATACCCAATGCGAAATGTTTTGATGGTGTCATCGCGAAGCCCGCGACGCGTAAGATACGCTGAAATTTCTTTTTCACCCTCAAGATTTTCCTGAAAAAATCGCGCCGCTTCTTCAAGGAGTTCAAGCAGGCGCGATCGCACCGAGCGCTCGACGGGTGATTCGTGCCGGATCTCGACCCCTGCGCGCTCGGCGAGCAATTTCAGCGCCTCGGGAAAATCGAGCCCGTCCATTTCCATCACAAATTTAAAAACATCACCGCCCTTGCCACATCCGAAACAATGCCACATCTCCCGCGTCGGAGAAACATAAAACGACGCTGTTTTTTCCGAATGAAACGGACAGCGCGCTTTGAAATTGACGCCCGCTTTGTCGAGCTTTATATAACTCCCGACAAGCGAAACAACGTCAAGGCGTGATTTTACCTGCTCGGCCGGCGTCATAGGAGGCGTACCATATATGGCATGATATGTTATTTTTTCTTGAAACGGAAAAGGTTGAGTTTCCCCGCTTTTATAAGGTCTCCGTCGGCTATGCTCGCGGACTCGTCCGAGAGTGTTTCGGGCGCGCCGCCCCCGATCCTCCGGACGGCCCTTTGGCGAATAAGCGCCCGAATCCTTGATTTTGACAGCTTTCCTCCAAATGCATGCAAAAGCGCATCTAAAAGGGGTGCGGGGAGAGAGAGCGAGACCGATACCTCGTCTCCCTTTTGGTAGGCCCTGCTTGAAAATTTGCGCTCAAAGTCTTCCCGCGCTTTCTTCGCTTTTTTCTCGCCATGCAAAAGCGCAACGATGAGCATCCCGAGCTCTTTTTTGGCCTCAAACGGCGCGCGCCCAACATATGAATCGAGTTCGTGAATCTCTTCCTCAAAAATATCGCCGAAACTGATGAAATAGCTCAAAAGAAGTTTATCGGGGATCGACATGACAAGCCCGAACTGGTCGTCGGGAGCGGCGCCCAGTGCAATATAATTATGAAAACTTTTTGACATTTTTCTCCCGTCCCCTGCGGTTCCTTCAAGAATAGGAGTCGCGAGTATCACCTCCGGCTTTTTGCCTGACGCGGACATAATCTCCCGCGTCTGCATAAAATTGAGGAGTTGGTCAATCCCGCCGACTTCGATATCTGGGTTCAGATGGAGCGAGTCGATCGCCATGAGCGAGCTATAATTTGCTTCGCGAAGAGAGACACCCGATCCCGCCCTGACCCGCGCGCGAAAATCTTCGCGCTGTGCGACCTCGCCGAAACTGACAGAAGCCGTTACTTTCAAAAATTCTCCGAGCGGCATACCAGCAAGCCATTTTGAATTTTTATGTATCTTTATTTTTTTGAGATTAATGATCGGCGCAATCTGCCGCTCGTAGCTCTTCATGTTTTTTGCAATCTCCCGCTCCGAGAGATCCGACCGCTTGTCCGTGCGCCCCGATGGATCCCCGATCCGCGCGGTGAAATCTCCGATGATAAAATGAATCTCGTGCCCCGCGCGCTGGAAGAGCCGCAGAAACATGAGAGGCATCGCATGCCCAAGATGGAGCTCTGACCCCGTCGGATCAACGCCGAGTTTTATTTTCAGTTTTCGCTTTTTTTTAAGAAGCCCCTCAAGTTCCGCGTTTGTTATAATCTCTTTCGCCTTCGGGCGGAGGAGCGATAAAAATTCCCCTGCAGATTTTGTGCCAAGGGGTTCTTGAAAACGCCCAAAGAGCCGCGAGAACCACGGAGCTTCCATATATGTATTATTATAACGGGTCCGCGGTTGAGAAGAAAGGAGGGAGAAACTCCTTACTCGCTTATTTCAACGCCACGCACTGCCGCAAAGTTATAGCTCCAAAAGCCGACGCGGCGCGGATACCAGAACACGAAGAGCGCCATAAGAAAAACGAGCGGCATAATAATCGCAAACCAACCCATCCACCGCCCCTTCGAGTGCTCAACTTTTGAAAAAACAATGCCGGCGACCCCGAGAAGCAAAGACACCGGCACACAGAAAAGCGCGCCAGCAAGAAGGATGCCGTTCGCATAATCCCTGGTGTCCACGCTCAAACGACTCGTTGGAACGGCAATCATAAATATAATCGCCGCGGCGAAGAAAAAAGAAAACACCAGCCCCACGATAGCGTAGAGATCATATTCCGAATCAACATCGCCCATCGTTACTCGAACCATTGATTTTAGTATATCACAGAGATTATTAGAACTCACTTCAATAATAATGGCGTGCGAACAGGCAAAAATCCGTAGCGAGGCTCAATGAGGCAGTCGAAAGCGTACTGGAGGTACGATGAGACGGCCGAAGCAGAGCCGCAGCAGGATTTTTGCCTGTGCAGCCGCCAAGTGGTTGCAATTCTTATATTTTCAATCATAAACGGTTATTATTGAAATGAGTTCTAACGTGTACGCGTCTCAAACCACGCGACTGTGCGCTCGATGCCCTCTCTGAACCCCACGCTCGGTTTATAGCCAATAAGGCGGCGCGCTTTTGAAATATCCGCATGGGTATGCCGCACGTCCCCTACGCGCGGCTTTAAACGCGCGAGCTTGAGCGTACGCTCCGTATAGTGCTCAATGAGCCACTTTACCGTGAGCAAATCTGTCCGCTCCCCATGTGCGATATTGAGCGCTACCCCGCCGAGCGGCCCTCGCGCTTGCATAGCAGAGATATTTGCCTCAACAACATTATCGACATAGCAAAAATCGCGCGATTGCCTGCCGTCGCCTTCAATAAATCCAGTTAGAAATTCTAGCCTGCGTGAATTGTTCCGATCGGTAACCCGCGCCACAGAGCGGCGGGGCGTTATTTCTAACGGGATAAATATTTTTTTCTTTTTTGGAAAATAGAGCCCCTCAAGCCACGCCGATACCACCGTCGCATAAGGTGAGTCACCATACTGCCCGGGACCGAATACATTGAAGTAGCGGAGAGAAACCGTGTCTACGCCAAAAAGATCGCTGAACATTTTACAAAACGGCTCGCCCGTATATTTTTGGAGTCCGTAGGGCGAGACGGGCCGCGGCGGATTTTCGTCTTCACGTGTGGGAAGTATTTTTGCGCCTCCATAGACCGAAGACGACGAAGAATATATAACGCGTTTTACTTTATACTCGCGCGCTTTTTCGAGAAGCGCTACGGTCCCCACGATATTTGCAATCGTGGTTTTGGTCGGGTGCTCAACACTGTAAGAAACACGCGGTAATGCGGCAAAGTGAAAAATATACTCGGGCTTATGCTTGCGAAATATTCTATCGAGCAGTTTTACATCGACTATCGACCCTTTATATAAAATCAGGTCGGGATGAATTGCATCCCGCCTGCCGGTCGAGAAGTCGTCAATACCGATAATGCGCGTTTTTGGGAATCGCTCGCGGAACTGGCGGACAAAATTACTGCCGATAAACCCCGCGGGACCGGTTACGAGAATAGTTTTAGGCGCTTGTGAGCGAGACATATACAGATAGTAACGTAACAAAATCACGAATCAATGAAAAAGCCCCGCACAAGACGGTGTATTCTAAAAATAGCTCGAACGGAATTCGCTCCTCGCCGCGCGGAGCGCGGCTCGGAATGGACGGGCGGGCAGAATGAGAGGCGAAGCCGCGGACATTAACAATTTCAAGTTTTTAATTGAGTTAAGTATAACTCAATTCAGTGAATTTTTCAATTTGAAATTATTGAAAAATTCACTGGCTTTGGCGGTAAATTCTCTTTAAACCGAGAGTTTATCTAGAAGGGCTACGAGAAGGAAATACATTGGACCACTCATAGTAAGGGCTGCATAAAAAGCGAGACTGAAATAGATATTCTGGTATGGAGTTCGATCAAGTTTTCTTGATTGAAGATAAATCGAGAGTATGAATATTAAAATAAATAAAATCAGCATAATAATTGGCCACATATCAGTAAAAGTCTTAATGAAGCCAGTTTGCTCAACGTACTTCATTCCCATACCCCACACAGCCCCAAATATTGCAAATTGCGAAAGAAGAGCGATAGTTAGTAGAAAATAAAAAAATACTTTGAATTTGTCTCTAAAATGTAGAGCAGAAGCTGGAAACAAAATTATTAGAAAACCTGTAACTGGTAAAACAATGAAACTATAAGATGCGGCTGTTCCAATGTAGTACCAAATATTTAACATATGCTATTTTATGAAAAAATTTCTTTTGCCCTTTTGAAATATGCTTGACTTATTTTAATGATACAACACGACGCCAAAATTTCAACTTGGCGGGAGGATTCGCCCCATCATGCGATAGGGCGTTTTCTCCTGCATAAGGCGGAGGGTACAGGATTTGAACCTGTGATGCCTTGCGGCATATTCGCTTTCCAAGCGAACGCACTAGACCACTATGCGAACCCTCCGCCTTAAGCGGGATTACGATTTGTTACTAAAAATTCTACGCTCACTTGAATTTTTAGACAAATCGATTACAAGCGAACGCACTGTCGCGCCCCTCGCGCGACCCGGGGCTTCGCCCGTCAAAAGCAACACTCGTTGCTTTTGACCCACTATGCGAACCCTCCTCAAGATAAGTCGAGATGATTATACCCAAAAAATAAAGGGGGCATCAAGCTTCGCGGATGCGGTAATAGACACCGCGGGCGACCGAGAGAAGCCCGACAAGAACCAATAGTGTCGCGAGCGCAACGAATGAAAATGACCCGGAGGGAGCCGCGATAAAGGAAAGAAGCGAAGCGAATATAAACATTCCCGTTCCTGCGCCAAGCCACAATGACCGCCGACAAAGCGAACTATTCTTGCCGCGCTGTTTCCAGCCTTGAATCAAAAACAAAGTTGATGCGGAGGCGCCGGCCACCAGCGCAAAAACCCCCGTAACTATCCGCATCCACACGGGGAAAATAGGCCGCCAATACAGATACTGATTTATTATTTCTTTTTGTGACGGCGCAAAATAAATAACCCGGAGCGCCAGAAAAATAATGTTGAAAATAAACACGAGGAGAAGCAATCTTTGCGAAGCTATCTTTCTCCCCGCGATAATAAGAGGAAAACTCATCATATATCCGATGGCAAGATAGAGGAAGAAATAGGAAATCACATGGAAAATCCCGATGAGAAGCCCATTATCGTTCGGCAAGACAAGCTGGCTCGTCGCAAAATAGAGATAAAAAACGCCGAAGTAGAGATAAAAAAGGAGAAAATGCCCTTGCGCTTCAGAGTACGATTGCCGATATGTAATATAAAGCCGCAACGCAATCGCAAGACTCACGAGAGCATTGATAGTGCCTGCAATCGCGACAAGTCCACGCATCGTATTATACTTTCATGCCGCGTAAAATTATAATCCTTTCTTCGATTGGTCGGCGAGTCACCCCAACACTGCATGCCTGCGGCATGAGTGCGGGGCGAGACTCATTGCAATACTTTCTCATACTTTCATCCCACGCAAAATCTTAATGCGTTCCTCTATTGGTGGGTGAGTCACCCCGAAATTCCGAGCTTCGCTCGGAACGGGGCGAGACTCATTGCAATACTTTCTCATACCTTCATCCCACGCAAAATCTTAATGCGTTCCTCTATTGGTGGGTGAGTCATGAACAGTTTTGTAAGCCAGGAAGTACCATTTCTTCGCTCTTTGCCTTGATACGGATCGTCGAGCCAGAGATGCGCCGTCGCATGATTTGCCTGACGCATAGGCGTATTGTCCGCAGCAATTTTTTCAAGCGCGCTCGCAAGCCCTTCAGGATAGCGCGTAAGAAGCGCGCCTGATGCGTCCGCGAGAAACTCGCGTTTACGCGAAATCGCAAGCTGTATCAAGGTTGCCGCAATCGGCGCGAGAATTGAAAGCACAATGCCGATGAGAATAAAAACCGCCTGTGAACTGCCTTCACGATCACGGCTTCCTCCCATCCTCCCCCACCAAAGAGACCGCATAAACATATCCGAGAGAAGCTGTAAAAAGCCAACGAGCACGACGACGACAGTAGAAACAAGCATATCACGGTTGCCGACATGTGATAATTCATGCGCGAGCACGCCCTCGAGCTCGACCCGATTGAGCCGCTCAAGAATCCCCGTGGTAACTGCAACGATTGCGTGCTGGGGGTCGCGCCCCGTCGCAAATGCGTTTGGCTGTGCTGAGTTCACGATATATACACGCGGCTTCGGCAATCCTGCAGTGATTGCAAGATTTTCAATGATATTGTGAAGCTCGGGCGCTTCCGCATCGGGAAGCAACCGCGCGCCGGTAGTCATAATAACAATTTTGTCCGAATACCAGTACGAAGTAACACTCATAACCACGCTGAAAAGCACCGCGATAACTAAAATACCGGGATTGCCAAACGCTTGAGACATCGCCCACCCGACGCTCATCACAACCACAAAAAACATGGTCAAGAGAAGCCATGTCTTTCGGATATTTGAATCGCGATACGTCCAGAGTGTTGCCATGCCAATTTTATATGAGCGCCAGCGAATAAAATAAAATTGAGCACCCCGCCTCAATTTTGCGATTAAAATTTACTCGCGGCGCGCGGGCGAACAGCCCGGCCCTATTCGGGCTAGCGCCGCACTTATAAAAACAAGATTTTCGTATTATAACGTAGGATAATTTATGCATAGCAAAATTGGAGCGGGGTAACGGTTTGACAACCAAGACACGCTTCGCGAAGCTCGCTTGCCTTGGGTCAACTCCGTTAGAACTGAACCTTGATGGGTTCGCGCTGTGCTGGCGTTTCGTCAAGATCAAAAAATTCTTCTTTTGTAAAACCAAACATGCCTGCGATTGTATTTAACGGAAACTGCTCAACACGCGTATTGATCTCCATCACATTCGTATTATAGAAACGCCGAGAAGCCTGTATTTTGTTTTCGGTGTCGGAAAGTTCCTGCTGAAGCTGGAGAAAATTCGTATTCGCTTTGAGCTCCGGATATGCTTCCGCAACCGCAAAAATACTTTTGAGAGCGCCGGCAAGCGCGTTTTCTTTCATCGCGCGGTCGTGCGCCGTGCCACCGCCCGTAAGCGCTTCCGCGCGCGCCTTTGTCACGTTTTCAAATGCAGAGCTTTCGTGCTTTGCATACCCCTTTACCGTCTCGACAAGATTCGGAATAAGATCGTATCTGCGCTTTAACTGCACTTCAATATCGCTCCACGCTTCGCGAACGCGCTGGCGAAGCCGTACCAACCCGTTATACGCGGCAATAACCCAAATAAAAACGACTGCTACAACACCAATTCCTATATATAATCCGGTCATATGCACACTAGTATAGCATATTTGAAAAAGCGCAACAACGCCTAAGCGGCATTTGGACGTCCGACGTCCAAATGAGATTAAAAAACGCCGTTTATCAGACGGCGTAAGGAAATACGGCTTTTTTGGCTCTATTCTGCTGATCTGTCAATGTGCTTTGACCATTTTCAAGGGTGGCGGAATGTCGCCATCCATTTACCATGGCATACCTTATTACAAAAATAGACTTTCTGGGAGGGGTTTCTGATGAGAGTTTTCTTGCGGGTAAAACTCCTGCCACATCCAGGCCCGGCACACTGAAGCTTAATCAGCGGTACACTCGCCCTTAGAAAAGTAGGGTCAATCCCTAGACGCTTTGCCTGGGCATTGATGGCCCACGTTGCAATCCCTAACCGCACACCAAGAGCGCTGGCCCCCAGTGCTTCACGCAATTGATCTTCAAGCCATCCTTTATCGGAAATCTCTGGCTTGCCAACTCGATTCGCATACCAAAGAGGGGTTCTTGTCGTGTGATTTGATATAATCCCCAGCTCATCACAAATCTGTCTCATGCGCTCCCGTGTAACATGTATGTTATTTTGAGACATAAACTCCGTGAGTGTGAGTCCACCATTGGTCACGGCTTCTTTCAACGAATCTGGATCTATCTGTAATCTCACACCATCGGATCTTCGTCTCTGTAAACCAAGCCTAAGGCGTTTTGTGACAACCGCTCCGCGACTGATCCCAAGCGACCGGCCAAGCTCGCCGTCACTCATTGTCAAATAGTGCATGAGGATAAATTGTGTCGCTGGATCATTTCCCGCAGAATCTTTAACGGTAACAGATGCTTCATCCTGCGCTAAAGTCGGCGGTTTGTGAGCAGTAATATTGTTACCCCTCTTTAACCCAAGATGGCTCCTATAACAAGCGACTGTACCCCGAGCAAACCCCAGTTCCCTCGCCAATTCTAAATCACTTTTGTGCATCCATTGTTCGCGGATGATTCCATATACTTCGTCCCGCCGGTGAGAAAAGGTTCTCCGTCCGAGTTGTCTCTTTAAACCAAGGACACTTCTCTCATCTCGGATTTCGTCAATAGAACAGTTACACGCAATTGCGAGTTCTTTATCTGATTCTGACTGCCAATGCTCTTGAATAAACTTTTTCCGTTCGTCACGCGCGACTGCTGATATCTGGACCTCAAGTTGGCTTAAACCTAACAGTAAAATCTGCCGGAATGCTTTATCAAGTGAAATGTGCTGGTCATGAGAATAGCGGGCAACTTGCTCTAAAGAGCGTTTATCAAGTTTTGCAAAGAACATTCCTGACCTCCCTTCCTTCGTGAAGCCTTTGACTGTAATCTAACTCAATATCTACCACAATAGTGAGGAATTGCAAGGAAACCTCGTTACAAGGTGACCTTGTGGCATTTTATTCGCCTTCGCAGAACACCATGAGCATAAGCTTATGGATGAATGCGAATGATTAACACTCCGAAGCTCGAAGAGCGAAGGAGTATGCTTCGGCGGATTCCGTCGAAGAAATGAAGGTAAGCCCGTGGAGACTTCATCTTGGGGTTTGCATGCCATCCCCGTGGCTTTCTTGTAACGGGGTAAAACAAAACAGCCTCCGAGATACTACCTGGGAGCTGTCTTGCAAAACTTCTTTGTGGAATAGTTTTAGTAATCCCCCATGCCCATACCACCACCCATGCCTCCACCAGGCATGCCTGCCGGCTCTTTCTTTTCAGGAATATCGGCAATGGCCGCCTCGGTAGTAAGAAGCATGGCCGCTGCGGAAGCCGCATTCTGGAGAGCAGAACGCGTTACTTTGACGGGGTCG
>Ga0209542_10008446_pt1 | contig 19240 bp, 12 predicted proteins | sample RifCSPhighO2_01_FD_184028 | JGI IMG/M metagenome (GOLD analysis project Ga0209542, IMG submission 184028) | Soil microbial communities from Rifle, Colorado - Rifle CSP2_plank highO2_0.1 (SPAdes) (version 2) | ecosystem: Environmental > Terrestrial > Deep subsurface > Rock core/Sediment ...
CAATGGTCGCCACATCGCCGCTCTTTCTCCCGCGCACGGCGATCGTGCCGGTTTCGGGCGTGGCATCGTAGGCATTCTGGACGATATGACCGATGACCGCCAATAACCGGTCTTGGTCGGCCATGACCAGCGCCCCGGCGAGATCGCAGTCAATGACCGGCGCGGGCCGGCCCGCCAATGGCGAGTGGACGATAGCGCTCAGCAGCTCTCCTAAATCCACGGGCGCGGGCGGACTGGCCCGATGACCACCGCTACGCAGATGGGCCAGCAGACGGTTCATTTTGGATACCGAATTTTCCACCGTGTGGATGGCATCCTGCATGAACAGCGGATTGTGTTTATGACGCGCGGCGTTCGATACCACCAAAGACAGCTGCGCGATGAGATTCTTGAGATCGTGCACCACGTAGGTTGACATGCGATTAAATGCCTCGAACTGGCGCGCCACCACCAGCGCCTGCGAGGCCTCGTATTGGGCCAGGCAACTCGCCGCTTGCCGGCCGGCGGTCTTGAGCAGATCGCAATCCTCCCAGTTGAAGTGGCGCCCGTGCGCCTTGGATTGAGCCAGGATTACAAAACCCGATAAGTCATGTTCAATAATCAAGGGCACCACCAACCAGGCATTGCGGATATCGCGCAACCAGGCAGGGATTACCAGCGAGTGTACGCCCTGTAAAGCCAGCCGTGCCCCTTGTTCATGCTCATCGAGATTGATCACCCATTCCCGCTGTTCAAGCAAGCGGGCAAATGCGCCCTGCGTGGCCTCGACCGCGCCCCCGGCTGGCGGCATGTTCCAGCGCGCCACCTCCTCGAAGCTTGTGCCGCGCCGCATCCAAAGCGTTGCGCCGGGGCTGCCGATAATCTGCGCCATGGCGCGAATGACGCGCACCGGGAGCGGCGCATCGGGGTCATGGGTTGACAGGGTATGGATAAACCGCAGCCACTCTTCCCGGTAATCGTACTTGTACCGGAAGAAATGCTTGTTGATCAGCACGCGCAGCCCGGCGCGCAACGGACGGGAAAAAAACAGAATCAGCAGGACCAGGACAGCGGCGAAAAGCAACGAGGCCTGCGCCACGCCACCCCAGCTTCCCCCGGCTTCGCGCACGTAGTAACCGCCAAAACCCATCATCACGAGATAAACGCCGGCAAAGAAAAGCGCCGTCGTGTGAAAGACGATTCGGCGGGAAACAACGATATCCGGCGACCAGTGCGGATCCCGCGCGAGCGCAAAACCGATCACCGGCACCACGCAGGCGTTCACAAAACCACGGGCGTCCCACAACGAGGGGTCGATCCGCTGGAACATCAGCGCATCGGCGTAGAGATAGAAGTCGTAAACGAATATGCCGCCCAGGCCCAGACAGAGATACTTGATGGCTCGCATGGCCTCGGCGCGCGTATTGCGAACCAACTGTTCGATCAGCACGAGGCCGACGGTTGCCAGCAGGAGATAAGCCCCTATCGCCACGTCTACGCTGTCGAACAACACCAGGCTATATCCGCCAACCCCCTGCAAAAGGGTCAGGCCTGACGCAACACCCACCAGCACATAACTGACGCGCGAAATCCGGCGCAGTCGTTTGTCCGGAATTTCGGGATCCCGCTGTCCGAGCGCCAGGAAGGCGACGAGAAATTGCAGCAGTGCGAGGTCGCGCACCAGCTCAAGGATCTGAGAAACAAGGATCGAGGAAGAAACGGCGGATTGGTAAGCGGCCACGGCCGCCCATGCGGCACTGGCCATCGCCGCGCCGGTCAACCAGCGCTTTTGCGTACGGCCATGGCCCCCTGTTAGCAGAACCATCGACAGTATGAGAAAGGCAACTGCCCCGGTTACGTAACTTATAAAGCCGATATTACTAAGCACGGGCTATAACAGTCTCCAATGAACGGAAACTCCCCACGGGGGGCCCTCTCCTCCACGCTTAACGGTCATCGTCCAGGATTATTGTGTTGCGCGAGTCCGATGCGCACGCCCTTTCAACTTCAGGGCCATCAGAGCAGTTACACCGCTATTACAGCAGCGGCGCGTCCATGCAGGTCATCATCCATGCAGCAGTGGCATTTAAAGCCTTTGCCTCACCATTTTCCCAAGCATCCTGCTTTACAGCACTTAATTTTCCCGCGTTTTCTAAAATAAATGGTTGAGATTTAGAATGTTAAATCTTCCGACACTTTTATGTCAACCCATTCACCGTCGCTTGCTGAGGCTGGCGGTAGGAAGTAACCTCTACAACAATTAAACACATTATTAGGATAGTGACATAACATTATGAAATAGATAAGTATTCCACATTCTCTAAAGATAGGGTTTTAAAATTCATTTCAGGGCAATTGTTTCAGAGTAGAGCGTGCTTCATCGATTCCCGTGTAGTTGACATTGTCACCTACAGACTGGGCGAGATGTGTCTTGGCCTTGGCATTATCACCCTTTCTAAGATAAGCCATTCCTAGATGGTACTGGAACACAGCAACATTCGGAGATGCTTTTACCGCCTTTTCAAGCAGCAATATCGACTTATCCAACTCGCCTGATTTGTAATAAACCCAGCCCAAGGTATCCAGGAAGGGCGGAAAGCGTGAATTTTCAAAATCTTGCGACAATTCCCTTGCGCGCGCAATACTCTTTGGATCTCCTTTATGATCGACAAGGATCGAGGCTAGATTATTGGCCACTACATTATTAGAGGGGCTATGCTGCAATACACGTTCATAGGAAGCAATGGCATTGGTGATATCGCCGGTACGCTCATAGGCTTCCGCCAGAAGAGACAACAGCCCTATATCGTCCGGCATTGCCTTCAAACCCTCAAGATAAACCGGAATAGCTGCCTTGAACCCTCCATTCAGTCGCTCCATATTGGCGAGATGACGATACAGTTGGCTCCATTTAGGATTAATTGCCACAGCTTTCCTGATTTCCCGTTTGGCGTCATCATATTTCTTTTGCGACATGTAGACTTCGCCCAGAAGTTCGAGGGCGACAATATTATTAGCGTCGGATTCAAGGATTTTACTCAAACGCGCGATAGCTTTGTCTGGCTTTCCTTGCATCACACGAGTATTAACAATCAAAGCCAGTGTCTGATAGTTGTTCGGTGATTTTATCAGTGCGGTTTCAAACTCCTGTATTGCCGAATCGTATTTCTTCTGTTCAAGGTACAGCTGGCCCATCAACTGATAACTCAGCAGGTCATCCGGATAAATCTTCTTTATTGTTTCAGCAACTTTTGCAGCTTCGCCATGCTTACGCTGCTTCCATAAAATATCTCCCTTCGTCAATAATGCCTGAAAATTGTTAGGTGAAATGGCAAGAATGTTATCAATTTGCTTGATCGCCGCATTACTATCCTTCTTGTAATTATTCAGATATCTGACAAGTGAGAGTTTCGCATCAATATCCCTTGGGTTCTCTGCAACCGCCTTTTGGATGTTGTCATAAGCCAACTCAGGCTCGTTATTGAGTAGGTGTGCCTGGGCTAGCAAAACAAGTGTTTCGGCTGAAGTGGGTTGATCCTTCAAGACAGCGCGTATCGAGACAATGGCATTCTTGATGGAATTCTTCGACAAATCGATACTGGCTTGCATTAATAATGCATCACTATCCCTCGGATTGACATCAAGCACTTTTTTAATTAATTTTCCCCCTTCCTGAATTTGTTGCTTAGTAATTAGTATTTTGGCCAAATTGACGCTGGCCTTGAGACCTTCGGGTTTAGTGCCCTCTTGATCAATGATTGTTTTATACACCGACTCCGCCTCAGTCAGACGATTGGTATGCACGTACAATTTGGCTAAGGCATTGCGCAGTTCGTTCGATTCTTTATTAGCCTGAATAGCGCTCAATAATTCCTTTTCCGCTACGGCTAGACTCCGTTTCGCGGCGAGAAAGTCGGCCAGCAAAAGACTTCTCAACGGCTCGGTTGGTTTTTCTTTCACGACTTCGCGCAGGAGATTTTCGGCCTTGTCGAGTTGATTCGTAGTCACATAAAATGTGGCCAATGTCATCTTATGGTCTAATTTTTTTGGCTCAATGGAAATAACTTCCTGTAATAGTTGTTCAACTTTATTCGCATCGCTTGCGGCCGAATGGAGTCTCGCTAATTGGACGCGAAGTTCTATGTTTTGTTTATTTTTTTCAAGGCTCCGCTGTAATACTTCTATGGCCTTCCTTCCCTCACCCTGCCTCTGATATAGGTTCGCCAGGAGGCTCACGGCACCAGCATGTCCTGGATTCTCGTCCACAATTTTTCTGACATTACTGATCGCCTCACCAATCTTTTCCTGCCTAGCCTGAATTGCCGCGCTCAACAACCGGCCTTCCACATCATCAGGCTGAAGCGCCAATATCTTCTGCATCATTTCAGTGGCATTTTCGATGCTTCCAGCGAAAAGATAAATCTTGCCCAGTCTGTTCCGGGCCTCGATATGGTTGGGATCCAGTTCGACCACTTTGTTATACCTGGCAAAAGCCTGTTCCCAGTTTTGTTTCCTTTCTTCAATCTCTCCGGCCAGAAAATAGGCTTCAACATGTTTAGGGTCGATTTGCAGGACATTCTTCAATTCAATGCGGGCCTTGTCATAGTTTCCCTGGTCAAAGTAGACCTTGGCTTGCTCGAGGTATTTGGCCTTGCGCTGCTCTGCCCCTCCGCACCCGGCAACTGATAGGACCGCAATAAACAATAAGGCAACGTTCAAAGTTCTGGTCTGAAATTTCATTTATCCTCCAAGGCAATATAAAGCAAATATTTAAACTGTAGACAACATATCATTACACTGGCCGTCAATAAACGGCAAAGGGTGAATTTAGACAAGCCCTCTCAGCGCAATCACGATTAGTGATGCAAACACAGATAAATTCAGGACATATAACCTGCTTTGCGCGCGGTTAACAATAAACTCACATCCATAAAAAAGTACTATTAACTTAGCAGCCATAACGCCGATCTCTGACTTCTCAGGCAAGTTCTGCAACAGAATACCGGCAGATAGAACAACGAAAATGACTAGATAATCCGTCGGCGTAATTTTAAATTGTACCAGGCCTGAATAGCGCACAGCCAAGCCGGTGGCCACCGCCAGCGCAATGAAAAAGATCAGTTCTGCTGTTTCCAACGGAAATGATTGTATATTGATGTATTTTGTTTCGAGATATACTACAAAAGCGGCAGTTACATAAACGATAGCCTGCAATACAATTGAATTTCTAGCACCGCCGCCTAAGAAATATATCAGTCCTGCCAAAATAAGAACCGCTGAGGCTATGCTGAAGTCACGAGGTATCTTGTCTGCCCAAAAACTTACACAAACAATAAACAATGGTATCGTCACGCTCACGAAGCGTACGGGTATTATTACAAACAACTTCCGCTGTCTTACTGTTTGAATCAGTTTTGTTAACCCTGACACGGCATGAGGCTGATGTATCCACCAATGTCTCCGTGTTGCCATGAATACCAACAGATACATCAGGGAACTGATTCCTAGATAAAGTGACATAATCAGCCAATCTGATTCATAACTGAATAATACTGCACTCGCGACAAACAACGCCTGGATCAGATAAATCATCACCACCGACTCGTGATGATCGAAGCCTAGTTCCATTATGCGGTGGTGGATATGGTGCTTGGTTGCTTCGAATGGATTTATTCCGTAATAAAATCGTTGAGCGATTACTGCAAGCATGTCGATGACTGGTAGTCCAAGGAACAGAACTGGCAGAGAAGGACTGAGCGCCGGATTCACCTTCTGTGTCAATACCACTGCTAGAAAACCCAGAGTGAATCCCAGGAACTGGCTCCCCCCATCGCCCATGAAAACTCTGGCAGGATATGTGTTATAACGCAGAAACCCGAGCACTCCGCCGAGAGTTGCGACGATAATAGGCATCTGATCAAAACCACCTGCCACAAAGGCCAAGTAGGCAATACAGCTCAGGCTTAATATAGAAAGTCCACCGGCCAAACCATCAAGGCCATCCGAAACATTAAGCGCATTGATCATACCCACTATCGCGAACACCGTAAATGGCTTAGCAACGGAGGCCGGAAGTTGATCGGGTTCCATGAAAGGCAGAGAGGCGATATAAACATCGCCGTAATACACCACCGCCAAAACCGCCATAACCTGGCCAATAAACTTCGGATAAGGGCTGAGATTGCGCGAATCGTCCAACGCACCGAACGCCAGCAGCACCAGAGAACCGAACAGGTACGCGCCTATGACTTTATCCAAGGTGGCCCAAAGGTAAATCGCTATAAGCGCACCAACGACTATCCCAATGCCACCGACACGCGGAATTGGCGTAGTGTGCACCTTGCGAGGGCCAGGATTATCGACCATCCCTATTCGCGGAGCCAGCCTGATCATCAGCGGGATCATCGTCATACTGACAACCAATGCGGTAAAAAATATATACAAGTAGGTCAAGGTTTCATCTACCTCATTCCATGTGCATCTCGGTTAACGTTTTGTATTTGCGATGAGTAATTCGACAGCTCGCCCCTATAACGGCGGGTTCGCAATACTCGCGCCCACTCAACGTCTTTACTGTAAAAAAGAACTCCTGTTGCAAGAATTCTTCTTTGTCGTACTTTAAATAAGCCAAGGCAATATAGTGAAATAAGGTAAAGGGAACCTCTAAAAAATTGCTTCTCATGTAGGTTGGGTCAAGCCCCGCACCTTACGCGTTCACGCATCGTTGCCTTTAGCCAACCCACTTACGAGCGCGTAAGGTGCGGGGCGGACCCAACACAAATTCGCCAGGAGCGAATTTGGACAGCCGAAGGCTGGCCCGAGCCGCTATGCGGCGAGGGTGAGCCCCAGGGAGGGGGCGAACAAAATCATATTGATTGTTCGGCGGTTTTGTGGCGTCCATCCCTGGACGCCACCCCTGCGGGGCCCGCCTCTGGCGGTCCAAAATCGCTCCCGGCGATTTTGTCGCTTCGCTCCACCCGCCCTGCATTATGAATTGTTAGAGGTTCCCTAAAGGTTAAATTACGATCCGCAGTCTCACGTATCACGGGAAACATTGTTCTGATCATGTGGGTTTGAAGAATCACTCAGGAATATAACCACGGAGAGGGGCGATAATCGTCTTGGCGAAACTGTTTAGATTTTTTTCCGCCTCTTCCATATGACCAGGTTGAACAAACACGGTCAAACGCACCAGCGCCCCATCTGTACGATGGCGTGTTAATGCATCCCAGAAAAGATACCACTTGACCAGATATTCATTGGTGAGGTCACGACCACGCTGCTGGAACCAGTAATAGACCAGTTGCGAGTACTCGCCCTTCCTGATCACCACGCGATTGACCAGAAAGGGTTTCCCCTTCCAATTCACCCCTGCGACGGGGATCTGACGCAACTCAGTGATTTGCCAGCCGCCGCCGGGGATACAGGTACGGGGAGAATGCGCGGACTCGCCTTTGCGCTGTGATGCATAGTAGGCGACATACAGGTTTACCAGCCTGCTGCCATTCACAAAATCCGCCAGAATGTAGTCTTCAAACATGAGGGCGTCGATGTAGATATCCTCAAGCTTTCCTTGCTTTCCCTGCCATGACTCGATTGTCATGGGGAAGTTCTTAAAGGTTTTCCGATCCGGTACGATCTCCGCCCGCTGTCCCAGAAATGAAACGAAAACAGCCGTGGCAATCAGAGCCACGGTGGCGCCCTGGAAAGGTCGCGGAATGGGTCTGTAATGCACGAGCGCGTCTTTGGGCGTAGTCTCCGGAAAATCCAAACCGAATATCTCGCGCAATGGACGACGCGCCTCACCGATCCTGGACAATAGCCACATTTCGCCCACCAGGATAGCGGTACAGGACATGAATATCGCCCAACCCTCGAAGTCATGTAGAAAGCCTTCCGCGGCGGCGGTTCCCCAGTACTCCACCAGGACGCCTATTGCCCCGATGCGAAAGCTGTTCATGAATATGGTAATGGGAACGCTGGAGACGAAAACGACAGCACGCTTCCACAAGGAAGTCTTGAAAAAGTAAGCCGATATGAAAGCCAGGCTGGCGAGCGGGAAGAGGTACCGGAGGCCACTACACGCCTCCACAACCTGCAGCTTGTATGAACCGAGATCGATGACGTTGCCCTCGAGATATACGCTGATACCAAACAGACGGATTAAGACGACACCGAGTTGCGACGAAACTAACTGAAGCTGTGCAGAGAATCCCTGATAGATAAAGTCTGGAAACGGGATCATGAATATCAGGAAAGCGAGGGGGACCCATATCTCGCGAATACCCCGCCATCCAACGACTGAGAGCACAAGGCCCACGAGCACGATAATGAATGAATACTGAATGATGACATAAAGCGTGCTCAGCTCCCCGAGAATGAATGCCGCAATGCCCATCAAGACCACAGCAAAACCGGTCCATGAGCCGTCGGAACTCATCCTTTCAAGACGATCCTTCTTTTGCCAGATCAGGAACAGCGTGATGGCGGGGATCAGGAAACCATGGCTGTATTCCTCCTTGCGCGCCCAGGTCATAACCATCCATTCAAGGCCATCATAAAATACAACGCCGGCGGTTGCAGAAACGACTACAACGGAGATCCAAAAGGATAACGGGAATCTCCACACTACGGGATTATCGCTTGTCATTGCCACCTCTATTCCCGCTGAGAAAATAATTCCTGGCTGCCCTCGTCCGGGATAATTCGCGAAACGCAAAAACCATTTAAGGAAACTCTGATTTATTAGTTTTCAACGCAGAGACGCAAAGATTTTTTCAGTTATTTTTCCGAGCTTTTTCCTTGCGCCTTTGCGTCCTCAGCTCCGCAACCGGTACATCCCTGTACCGCTCCTGCGCCTTGGCGTCAAATAATCATAATTAATCAGACCTTCCTTAAGTGCTTTCTATGAGCTCGCTAGCTTAACGATACAGAGGGGCCCGTGTCGATCCGCCTGACGCTTTCTCCCGGCATAACACCCGTGATGACCGGAACACACGACGACGGCGGCGCCCATTTACACAGGCCCGCCGTGTTCTAATCAAGCCTTCGGTGAATCCCTTCGAGTAACGGCAAAATCCCGATTGCATTTGGTGGGGTCGCGCTATCTGGTGTTAGACGGCCGGTAATGGAAAACCTCGACGCTCCGTGCATGCGGCCATACCCTCATTCATATACAATATACCCCGAGCAGTTCAATGATAGCGTATATTGCCAAGACATAAGGTGGGGGTCTATAATTTTTTCAAATAAAACAATCTCATGAACGCATAATCCCGTCCGTTCGGAGTACTTCCGGTAATTCGCACACCCTGAGTAACACGGTTCCCGTTATCATTTTGCAAATCGCGCCGTGGACCCGACAACGTTGCCGGTGTGTAATCGCTGAAACGATATTTTAATGGCGTTCTCCTGGGTGCCATATTTACCAGAAATATTAACAAGTTTACACAGCAATGAAACAACTCTTACAAGACCCGCGAACCGGTGAATTTTCAATCGCGGACGTCCCCTCCCCCGCGCTCGAACCCGAAGGCATCCTTGTCCAGACGGCCTGGAGCGTTATCAGCGCCGGCACCGAGAAGACCTCCACCAGCACCGCGCAGGCTTCGCTGATCGGCAAGGCCAGGGCCAGACCGGACCTGGTGCAAAAGGTGCTTGGCCAGGTGAAGCGCCAGGGCCTGCTCGAAACCTACAGGCTGGTCAAGGACCGGCTGAGCGTGCCGATGGAGATGGGTTATTCCTGCGCCGGGACGGTGGTCGCCGTGGGAGGGAAAGTGTGCGAATTTCGTATTGGCGACCGTGTCGCCTGCGCCGGAGGCGGTTATGCCTCGCATGCCGAAATCAATTATGTCCCCAATAACCTGGCGGTAATTATCCCAGAGAACGTCTCCACACGCGATGCCGCCTATTCGACCATTGGCGCCATCGCCATGCAGGGTGTACGGCAATCGCAGGCGTCAGTCGGCGACCGGGTCATGGTGATCGGCCTCGGGCTCATCGGGCAGCTCACCGTCCAGATTCTCCGGGCCGCGGGTTGTCGGGTGATCGGCGTGGATATCTCGGATTTCGCGGTACAGAAATGCCTGACGTCCGAGCGTAATCGCACAGACGAAGGCGCCGACGACGCCCTCAAGGACCACCGCCTGATCGCGCTCAACTCGAATACGCAGGACATCGAATCCATCGTTTCAGCCGCCACCGACGGTTTCGGCGTTGACAAGGTCATCGTCACCGCCGGGGCGAAAGACAACGGCCCCCTGGTTCTCGCCGGAAACGTCGTACGCGATCGAGGCTGCATCGTCATCGTCGGCGCCGTTCCCGTGGACATACCGCGTTCGCCATTTTATGAAAAAGAGGTCGATATCAGGTTCTCGCGTTCCTATGGACCGGGAAGGTACGACCCCGAGTACGAGGAAAAAGGCCGGGACTATCCGATCGGCTACGTGCGCTGGACGGAACGGAGAAACATTGAGTCTTTCCTGCACCTGCTGTCGGAAAAGAAAATCGATCTCACGGTGATCACGACGCATTCCTTCGAGCTGGAAAACGCGTCCGCTGCCTATCGGCTGCTCCTCGACGGGAAAGAACCGTACCTGGGTATGTTGCTCAAATACCGCGAGCCGGCGGAGCCGGCGCCACGGGAGACATACATTAACGACTCCGCAAGTCCGCCGGCCGCTCCCCGATCCGTTACCGTCGGTTTCATCGGACTGGGAAAATTCGCCCAGTCCTTCCTCCTTCCCCATCTGATTCGCGCTGAATCTGTAGATCTCAAGACCGTCGTCAATAGTTCGGGTGTTTCCGCCAACCTGGCAATGAAGAAAAACCGTTTCCTCCGGTGCGGGACCGAGCCTGCCGTCGTTTTTGAGGACGATTCGATAAACACGGTCTTCGTGGCCTCACGCCATGATTCACATGCGCGTTTCGTCCTGAGCGCACTTGAGTTTCAGAAAAACGTATATGTGGAGAAGCCCCTGTGCCTGACGGTAGCCGAGCTGGTGTCGATTGAAAAAGCGTATCACACAGCGCGCGCCCATGACGTCAGGCTCATGGTGGGATATAACAGGCGCTTCGCGCCATTGTCCATACAACTGAAGGAGAAGTTGGACAAACGGGCAAGGCCCTGCGCAATCCTGTACCGGGTCAGCGCCGGCATGATTCCTCATGACCATTGGATTCAGGACCCCGAGATCGGGGGTGGGCGCATTCTGGGCGAGGTGTGCCATTTCGTGGACTATGTGATCCATGCCACGGGGTCGAAGGTGAACACAGTATATGCATCGGCCGCCCGTTACGGGCAATCGGATATTCCGGACGAAGACACGCTGCAAATCAACCTGACTCTCGATGACGGTTCGGTGGCTACGATTCTTTACCTGTGCGATGGCGACAGGTCCGTGCCGAAGGAATGGATCGAGATTTCCGCGGACGGCACGACGTATCAGATCGACGACTTCCGGGCTGGATCGGTTTTCCGGCAGGGCCGGCGAGTTAAACTGGCGTCCGGGATGAAGCAAGATAAAGGCTACCAGGGTGAAATCATGGCCTTTTTGGGCTCCATCAGGCAGGGGACGCCCGCCCCCATTCCGGTGGAAGACATTTTCCACGGCATGCGGGCTACTTTTGCCGTGCTGGAATCATTACGGACCGGCAACTCGGTCAAACTTTCCGGCTAAAGCAATACCGGGATTCCCTATGCGCGCGTCGCCCACAACACGGTTCATTCGCAGCGCATCCGCTTCAGACCCTTCGGTATTGCCTGCAATTCTGGATCTCGAAAAGTGGGTGTCCGAAAGAGGTTACCGTGGCTACGACCCGTATGACGGGATGCGCTCGCGTTTGCTCAAGATCGTTCCGCTGCCAGGAAAATATCCCAAGATCGCCTGGATCCAGTTCTTCAAGAAATGCCCAGTGAACCTGAGGCCGCTATTCCTGATTCCCAAGGGTATCAACCCGAAAGGCATGGGCCTGTTCCTGTCCTCGTATGTCAATTTGCATCGAGCCACAGGGGAACAGCGCTGGCTCGACAAGGCCGGGTTCATCGCCGACTGGCTGCTCAATAATTCTTCTTCGGGGTACTCCGGCAGGTCATGGGGTTACAACTTTGACTGGCAAAGCCGTGCGTTCTTCGTCCCCGCCGGCATGCCGACCATCGTCAATACCTCTTTCATCGGCCACGGATTCCTGGATTTTTACGAGGTCACACAGGACAAACGATGGCTCGATGTAGGCATCCAGGCGTGTGAGTTCATCCTGGCGGGTTTGAACCGCTTCGAGGATGGACAACGCCTGTGCTTTTCCTACACCCCTCTTGATCACACGAAGGTCCATAACGCCAATTTGCTCGGTGCAAGCCTGATCGCCAGAACCGCCCGACTCTCGGACACACGGGATTGGGACGATACTATTGACCGTGCTGCCAGGTACTCCATCGAGCATCAGCGTGCAGACGGATCATGGCTGTATGCGGACTCCGATTATCAGAACTGGATCGACTCGTTCCATACAGGATTCAATCTCATGTCGCTACGGCACATCATGGACCATCGCAAGTCCGACTACGTGATGAGGTCCATCACGCTAGGCGATAAATACTACGCCGAGAATTTTTTCCTGAAAGACGGAACACCGAAGTACTATCATGACCGGCTGTATCCCATTGACGTGCACTCGCCCGCCATGGCCGTCAGGTATTTTTCCGGCATCGATATCTACCGCGGGCTCGCTACGACGATTTACCGCTGGATGACGGCCAACATGCGCGCCGGGGATGGAAGCTTCATCTTCCAAATAAACAAGCGATTCACCACGCGCATCCCCTACATGCGCTGGGGACAAGCTTGGGCGCTGTATGGTCTAACCTCTTATTTGAGTAACATGGAACAACATGGTTGAACAGAAACAGGTCACTCAGTTTTACGACAACCTGATCTTCCCGTCACGCACCAGTCACCCCGCCTATCGGGAACTAGTACCGACGGACTTGCACGGCAAGCTCGTCGGTGACTTTGGCTGCGGCCAATCGCTGTTCCATGACACCTTTAGGAAGCTTGGCTACGACGCCCTGTTCCTGGACATCTCCTGGAACGTTGTCAGAAAGATTGATTACGGGACAAAGGCTCAGGGCTCGCTCACGAACATACCTCTGAAAAACGACAGCATGGATGCGATTTTCTGCATCGGCGTCGTACACCACATCCCGGAATTGGAAAAGGCAGTCTGCGAGCTGGTCAGAGTACTGCGCCCCAAGGGAAAGCTTTATCTCGGTGTCTACGCCGAGCACAGCGTGCAAGCATCCCTTCGGAAGATGTACGATTCGTTCGACAATGCACTTTTCAAGAAGGCGATTCGTTCATTGACGGGTCTGTTGATATGGATTAAAAACCGGAAAAACAATCTCCGATTCCGGAGCGTGGACTATTACAAGCGGATTGACGATTTTCTGATTACCCCACTGGTGAGATATCTCCCCGCAGACCACTATCGGCGGATTCTGGCCGGCTGCGGCGCGAAGGTCGAGGGCATCACGCGGATATCGTCAATGAACATTTTCATCGTCAATAAATAAACTCCGATGAACAGCGTCGAAATACTGGGTGTTCGTGTCAACCCTGTCACCAAATCTGAGATCATCGGTGATATCACCCGGGCCGTGATTGGCAAAAAGTCACCGCAATTCATGCTCGCAATGAACCCCATCAAGATCATTCTTGCCCAGAAGAATCCGGCTTTCCGGGAATATATCGAAACGGCGACGTGCGTATTTCCCGATGCCATTGGATTGGTCATGGCGTTGAGGCTGCTGAAGGGAATAAAAATAAAACGTATACCCGGTTTCGAGCTTCTGTTCGACATCCTGGGAATTGCGAATGGGAACTCGCTGAAGGTGACCCTGATCGGCGCAACCCCTTCGTCCATGGCCATTGCCGAGCAAAAGCTGAAGCGCGCTTATCCTCACGTGCGCTTCGTCGGCACCCGGCATGGATACTTCACCGATCAGGAACGCGCGCAAGTCATCGGCAACGTGGTCGCCAACAGCCCGGATATTCTCATAGTCGGGATGGGCGTCGTCAAACAAGAAGCATTGATCGTCGAAATCAGGAAAAGAAGGGCGATCCCGCTTTGCATGACAGTGGGCGGGAGCTTCGACGTGATTTCGAATCACAGCCCGAGGGCGCCGCGGTGGATGTGCTCGCTCGGCGCGGAATGGCTGTACCGATTGATACGTCAGCCGTTTCGCTGGCGCGCCATGCTTCCCTTACCCGTTTTTGCTGCGCAAGTTATCCAGAACTATTTGAAAAACAAATGGGCCACGAAATGATCACATTTGGCATACACGATGGACATACGGCGACAGCCGCTATCGCAAAGGACGGGAAGATCGTTGCTTGCATCTCCGAGGAGCGCCTCCGGCGTGAGAAAGAATGGGGCGGTTTTCCGACCCACGCCATCAAACTGTGCCTCGAGGTCGCCGGGGTCAGCCCCGCACAGGTCGATGGGGTGGGCTATGTCAGCCTCATGCCATTGACGATTCACAAGTCTTATGACTCACCCACGCTCTACAAGCGGTTGTTCAGCTATGCCACGCACGTTCTGCCAAAATCCTTTCTGCGTTCTTCGAAATGGGTGGGGCTGGCGCAACGGCTCGGGCGGCGAAGAAATCAAGATGAACACAAAAAACTACTGGCCGAGCTGGGAATAAGCGCTCCGGTCAAATACTACGAGCACCATCTCCTTCACGCCGCCTCCGCTCACCTGCAGTGCCCTTGGGGCAAGGAACAGAACCTGATCATTACGAATGACGGTTCGGGCGACGCCGTGTGCGCGTCCGTCAGCATTGGACGTGGCAATAATATCCAGCGACTCGAGACGATCAGCAACTACAATTCACTCGGAGAGTTCTACACCCGTACTACACAGTATCTGGCGATGAAACCTATGTCGCATGAATTCAAGCTGATGGGCCTGGCTCCCTACGCCAAAGAGTCTTACGGGATGAAAACATATGGGCTTATCAAGGACTGGTTCCAGCTCAATCCGCGGCGTCCGCTCGCGTTCGAGAACCACAGCGGCCATTGGCGCTGGCAGTACCTCAAGGCATTCCAGAAATTGTTCCACACGCGGCACCGCTTCGACAATATTGCCTGGGCCGCGCAGCATCTCATCGAGGAAGTCCAGACCCAGTGGGTCAAGAACATTATTCGCGAGACAGGCATACGCAATGTCGTCCTGTGCGGCGGCGTGTTCCTCAACGTGAAAGCAAACTACAGGCTTTTGCAGCTTGATGAGATCGACAAGCTATTTATCTTCCCCAGCGGGGGCGACGAGTGTCTTCCCATGGGTGCCGCGCTGCTGCGTCAGGTCGAGATGGGTCAGGCAACAACGGAGCCGCTGCATACCCTCTATCTGGGTGACGCCTTCGATGACAGCGCCATTGAACAGGAACTGCGTGACTGGACACAGAAGCTCAACATTGAGCGGCGGGATGACATCCATGAGCACGTCGGCAGGAACCTGAATGACGGGCTGGTCATCGCGCGATTCTTTGACCGCATGGAATGGGGCGCCAGGTCTCTCGGCAACCGGAGCATCCTGGCCGATGGCCGGAAACCGGATATCATCATTCGTATCAACGAAGCCATCAAGAACCGCGACTTCTGGATGCCGTTCGCCCCGAGCGTGCTGCACGAGCGGGTGGAAGATTACTTCATAGTGCCCAAGAACTACTTCAGCCCCTACATGACCCTGGCCTTTCCGTCCAAACCCTTGGCACGCGAACACATCCGGGGCGGCCTGCACCCGTACGACTTCACCGGACGCGTGCAGATGGTCAAGGAAGATTGGAATCCGGGATACTACCGCGTGCTGAAGTCCTTCGAGGCGGCATCAGGAGGGGTGGGGGGGATCATCAACACCTCGTTCAACCTCCACGGCGAAGCCATCGTGCGCACGCCCCGGGACGCGGTCGAGACCTTCCTGAACTCGGGACTGGATGCGCTCGCCATCGGCTCATATTTTGTTACAAAGAAGTAGTCACTCGTGGCACCACTCTCCCGCCGCCCCTTCCCTGCGCTGCGCCGCGCCCAGGTCGGCGGCGCGTGGAACGAGACAGTGAGGCGTTCTGGTTGCGGCCACCCCGGTTACCGGCATAAGTAAGGTAACAGGTGCCGGCCCGGTTGCCTAGACGACAGTCACGATACCGCCCCTATGAACACCCTCATCATTACACAAGACGATCCATTCTACTTGCCTGAATGCCTTAGCTACCTGGTAAATGTCTTCCCATCCCACAGCCGTATCGTCGGCTGCATTGTCCTGGATGTATCGCCGTATGGGAAGCCGCGAGAATCGCAGTGGCGAAAGGCGCTGCGCACGCTTAATACGTTTGGCATCGGTTTCTTTATACGTTACTCCTTCATGTACATCGGCAGACTGTTTGGTAAACCCCAGGTTACCGAAGTAATGAGTAAACACGGTATCCCGGTAATACGTTTACAGGATAATATCAACAACGCCGAATCTCTGAATTTGATTCGATCCTTCCATCCTGAAGTAATCATCAGTATCGCCGCCAACCAGGTGTTCAAGAAGGCATTGATCGAGTCAGCCACGAAAGGAGTGATCAACCTGCATACAGCGCTTCTGCCGAAGTATCGCGGGTTGATGCCGACCTTCTGGGTGCTGAAAAACAGCGAGGCGCGCACTGGAGTAAGCGTGTTTTTTGTCGATGAAGGAATTGACAGTGGACCAATCCTCGTGCAAAAAGAGATCGAGATTGGTGAAATGACTCAAGAACAGCTAATTATTGCCACGAAACGCCTCGGCATGGACGCGATCGTTGAAGCGATTGATAAGATTCAGATGGGAGGATACCAATTAATCCCGAATCGCGCGGATGAAGCGACATACTATTCATTTCCTGCCCGGGAGGATGTGCGGGCGTTCTTGCGAGCCGGAAAGAAATTCTTCTGACAATGAACATACTCACGATCGACATAGAGGAGTGGTTTCACATACTGGATAACGATTCGACGCGGTCGCTCGATAGCTGGGTCAACTACGAAGAGCGAATACATCGAAATGTCGATCGAGTACTCGGTTTGCTGGATGGAAAAGGGTTGCGGGCGACGTTTTTCTGCCTGGGATGGATTGCGGACAGGTATCCGGAAGTGATTCGGAGCATTCATGGAGCCGGCCATGAGATCGGTTCTCACTCGTTCGCGCATCAATTGGTCTACGAGCAGACACCGGAAGAATACAAAAGCGATTTTATTCGCGCCATTCGGACTATCGAGGACATTACCGGAGAGCGGGTACGCGCCTATCGGGCGCCGGGGTTCTCCTTGAAGAACCAAAATAAGTGGGTATTCGATATATTGCTCGAACAAGGGATCGAGATTGATTGCTCGATATTTCCCGCCCCCAGGGCCCACGGAGGGTTTGATAATTTCGGCGCGGCAGAACCGGTATGGATAGAACGGAATGGGTCTTTCCTCAAGGAGTTCCCCATCAATGTCTTCGGCCTGTTCGGGCGAAGCTTCGTGTTTTCCGGCGGAGGCTATTTTCGGCTGCTCCCCTACTGCATGCTGAAGCGCTTCATGGACAGGTCGCCCTATGTGATGACCTATTTTCATCCTCGCGACTTCGATCCGGAACAACCCCTGATCCGGGAATTACCATTGTATAGAAGATTCAAGTCGTACTATGGGCTGGGAAGCGCATATCGAAAGTTGGAGCGCCTGCTGGAGGAATATCCTTTTGTCGATTTGGCCGCGGCGGATGCCGCAACGGATTGGGCGCGCGCGCGGCGCGTGCTTATCTAGTCACCGCCTGGCGGCGAGCCCTTATCTCAGTCCCAACCTGCCCGATTCCGGTACCTGCTGCCTGATGGGCAGCGTTGGCGCCGACTTCGCTTTCCGCTGAGGCTCGAGTGCTGAAAGCCGCGCGCGCGCGAACGAGAAACCGATCATCGCCCACATGTACCACGCCGTCGTGGTGTAGCTGAGAGGGCGGAACGGAAACGCATAGATGATGTACAGCGCGATGAGCGTAAATGCCAGCGCATGAATAACCTTATCGTCATTCGAGATACCACGCCTGAGCGCCATGGATAGGGTATGCTTCCAGAACAACAAGAGCATCAGCACGTATACAAACAAACCGACAAAACCATTTCGCGTCAGTACGTCAAAATAGTCGGAATGAGACGGAGACGACTCGAAGAAGCTGCCGATGGTGATCTCGACTGTCGATCTCTGCAGTACCCTGTCCAGCGCCACCGCCCACAGCCTTACCCTGTTGCTCCCCAAACCTTCGAATCGGCCGAAAGACACCCTATCGTCAGCCGCCGCTGGCCCAGGAGAGTCAGCACCTTCTAGTACCTGTATTTCTGATGTAAATCGCGCGCGAAATTGTTCGACTTGGAATCCAAACATCGCTGAACTTACAACGATCGCTACCGCGATGAAAACGATCGCCGTCAGCTTCTGAAACCCCTTTTGCACAAGCCCGACGTAAATCAGGGCAAAGACCGCCAACAGCAGCACTGCCGCCCGGGAAACGCTGATGTACACCATATATAAGCTAACGAAAACCATTACTGTCAAAAACAATCGCGACAGCGGTTTCCCTTTCGGTAATTGCTTGTATAGAAATGCAATGAAAATGATGTTGAACGTCGCGACGAGCGCCAACACGCCTGGGTCGTAATAGAGGCCCTGTTCCCGGAAGAACGACTGCACTCCACGTTCCACCACGCGACCCCCGCCAAATCCGAAGATAATGGCGAGTGTATTGATAACCAATGCAATCGAGGTTCCTATCACCACGGCCCAGAGAAACTTGTAATGAGTTTCATAACGTCCCTTAATGCCGGCGTTGTAGGCGACGCGAAAAATTAAATAGGAGTCGAGTACGCGCAGCAGGAGATCGATGACTTTTATGAGGTTCGGCGTTGTCGTGTAGAACAGCCCCACGCTGATAGAGATCACGTGAAGGATGATGAAAACCATGAACACCAAGCCATAGCGCGGTGCGCTACCAGACGCCCGCAGCAGGAGAAAGCCAAAGTAGAAGAACACCAGCACACCCGTGACATGCAGCGCGGAGATATGGAGCGCCCCGACCATCATGTATTGCGCCCAGAACAGGTCGATGATCGGCTTGACAAGAAACAACACGATCAGCGACTGACCGGCTATGTCTTTAACGCGAGCGGACATTGTCAGGCTGTTTTACAGTCACGGACGTGACTGTAAAA
>Ga0209542_10008448_pt1 | contig 19240 bp, 11 predicted proteins | sample RifCSPhighO2_01_FD_184028 | JGI IMG/M metagenome (GOLD analysis project Ga0209542, IMG submission 184028) | Soil microbial communities from Rifle, Colorado - Rifle CSP2_plank highO2_0.1 (SPAdes) (version 2) | ecosystem: Environmental > Terrestrial > Deep subsurface > Rock core/Sediment ...
TCATGACAAGTGAACCAGCTGAATAAAAGGGGCTTTTTAAAAACCATTTTATTAATGAAATAAAGTATATGTTTTTTGGCATACTATACTTTTCCAGAATTTCATCACCAAAGAAGTAAGCTATGTTTTCTTTATCAGCAATAACGGATCTAGCACCTAATATTCTCCAATCATTAAATGTGCTTACTGTTCTTAAATATATCCGAGTTCTTCGTGCTAATGTAAATCCATGTGGATTGTTTTTTGTGGCCATAACATACAAATAATTTTGATCAGAAATTGTTCCTTTGGGGTAAAGAAATTTTTTATATAGTTTTTTTCTCATAAGACTTGCTAATCCCACCAAAGCAAAAATGTTATTTCCATTATTAAGTCTTAAAAAAGCATCTTCAAAGCTCAAGTAGGATATCAAACTAAAGTTTCCCATTATATTTTTTTGCTCTATTGGAATAAATCTTCCCCCAACAAGGTCAACTTGTGGATGATTATTTATTACTTTTACCATAAGTTCAATTTCAATATTTCGATCAAGTAGTACATCTGCATCAAAAGTTAAAAGAAAATCACTTGAGGCTAAAGTATATATCTTGTTAAGCGCTAATGATTTACCTATTCGTTCAGATTCATTCAATAATTTAATAAAATTGTACTTCTTTACAAATTTTTGTACGATACTTACGGTATTGTCTGTACAGCCATCGCAAGCAACTATAATTTGCTCTAAAGAAAATATTTCTTGCCGTTGTCTTAAAATTGATTTTAATAAATGATCAATATTTTTTTCCTCATTATAAGCAGCTATGCCGACAGTTAATGTTTGTTTATTCATTGTGATAACAAATTTTGAAGATTATTAATAAGTTTTTTACCAACCGCCTTTGGTGTAAATTCATTTAGATATAGTTTGTGTCCGTTTTCGGCAATTTTAACACGAAGCTTTGGATCTTTTTTCAGTTCAACAATGGCTTTAGCAAAGGAAACAGGATCGGCCGGCTGACATGTATAAATGTTGATTTTGTGCTTAAAGATGCTTCTTATTACCGGTGCATCTGCAGTAATTATTGCTCTACCAAGTGAAAGTCCTTGATAGATTTTATTTGGAATTATTCGATCAACAGATGTGTGTTTTTGCAAGAAGCCTAAAAATATATCTGCTTTTTGGATAATTGCAGGATGAGTCTCGATAGGGACATGATGATGGAAAGTTATATTTTTAAGCCCGAGTTTATTTGCTTTATCAAAATTTTCTAGAAAGGTATTACCCTGACCGACCATGGTAAAATGAATATCTGGGTCTTCTTTAAGCATCAAAGCTGCATCAATAATATGTTCAACTCCATGAATAGGACTGTAAAGTCCGTAATATACTACATTAACTTGCTTTAAATTATTTTTATATGGGGTGTACTTGTAATATTTACTGTCTGCACCAATTGGTAATACTCTAAGCTTATTTTTAGATACATTGAAGTCTGTGTTGAGATACTTTTCCTGATATGGAGTGTCTGCGAAAACGAGATCGCATAGATTATAAATAAATGATTCTCCTCTTTTTATAATTTTTCCGATCAGAGATTTTTTATTTAGTATTCCTTGCTCTTCGCTGAAACCTGTGTAAAAAATAAGAAGCGGATTGAAGACCAGTTTCTTGCCAAGTAACTTTGCCAGTGGATAAGCAATGAGTACATCAAAATGACCGGGATACCCGACATATATAACATCACATTTTTTAATAAATTTAAAATGTTTAAAAATTTCTACGAATACCCTATATTTTATCAGAATTCTGCCTATAAGATTGATAATTGAAATATCGCTTTTTTTATCCATCCTTGTCACAGGAGTATGTGCATTTACTTCAAGTATTTTCGCTTTATTTTCACGCAAGCCCTGTAATACAAGTCGATTTGATGTATAGTATTTGTCGTAAGTTCCAAAAAAACAGATTGACAATGTTTTACTTTTTCTCATATATTTTTAGAGCTAATAGCAACCTCCCAAGGAGTGTTTGATGAGCGATCAAATTTTGACTGCAAACTACTTAAAACCAATATCGGAATGTAAAACAGTATTATAGGATATTTAGTAAGTATTTTCAAGAAGGAGCCTACTATCAAACTTGTTGGCAAGTAATATTCGGTTTTAAGGATATTATCATCAATATTGTCTGTTAATTCATTTTTTGAATTAAAGAAACGCATGCTTTGAGAGATATGATCAGGCAAAGATTGTGGAAGTTTGTAATAAATCTTTGCTAAAACAACAGGATAGTAAGTAAATTTATTTATATTGCAGTAGATATATGAGTATGCATCTTCCGAAGAAGTAAATTTTTTCCCAAATTTAATTGATTTATAAAGTTTTTTTGAAAAGGCTCTTGCTCTTCCACAACAGGTATATACATTTTGACCATTTTTATATTTATAGTAAATATTTTTCTTAAACTTCATGCTGGCATCAAGAATCTGCCCAACAAATGATCTCGAAGGTAGTTCTTCTATCTGTGCCGCAGTAAGATCGGCGCCTTTATTTAAAATCGGAGACACGAGTTTTTGTAAAAAATTTGTGTCTTTAATAACGGTATCGGCGTCGATTATAACTACAACATCTGCTTCTGAAATTGAAAACAGCCGATCCAGAGAAAATGCTTTTCCTTTTCTTTCAATATTTTTTACTAAATTTACTCTTAAATCAGTTGATGAATTTACAGTTCTATCGGTTTTATCGGTACTACAGTCTGAAATAACAGTTATCTTGAGAAGTTTTATATCATCAAGTTTTTGTTTAAGCAGAGTCTCGATCAGTAGACCGATATTTTTCTCCTCATTATATGCCGGTATACCGATACTTAATGTTTTCATTGTATAGTTTTTTTGATAAATTCTTCAAATTTAAGAGCACTCTTTTCCCAGCTAAAATTACTCGACCATCCGACGGCTGCCTTTTCTAGACTATTACGTAGTTTTTTATCAGATAATACTTCCGCAATTTTTAGTGAAAAGTCGTTTATATTGCCGTACTTTACCAGAAATCCGGAATGAGGATTTTTAACCGAATCTCGAAGTCCGGGAACATCAGATGCAACTACAGCAGTGCCTGTAGCTTGTGCTTCAAGTGCCGATATGCCCCATCCTTCCATAGATGATGGCTGAACAAAGACCCAGGACTGTTGTAACAACCGAATTTTATCTTCATCACTGACTTTTCCAGTAAAATCGATATAATCAATGATATTTAGATGTTTCGCTAGTTTTACCAGATCACCACGACTTTCTCCAAATCCAGTAATAGTGATACGAATATTTGGATAGTGGGTTATCAATTTCTGTGCAGCTTTTATAAGAACATCTATTGATTTATATGGTTTCAGTCTACCAAGATATAATACGGTTGGATATTGAGTTTTTGCTCCGGGCTTAAATTTCGTCAAATCAATGCCTGGATGAACGATTTCTATTGGCCTTTTCTTTCCGAGGCCAATGTTTTCCATATCCTTTTTTGAAGATTGAGATACGGTCACCATCTGGACATTGTTGTAGAACATAGGCATAAGAGTTGCTTCCATAAAACAAGCAATAGTAGCCAAAACTTTTGGAAGGTTGGTCCGAAAAACTTCTTGATGAACATGATGTACTAGTCCGATAATTGGTTTTCTGGCGTACAAAGGAGTAAAAAAAGGAACTCCATTTTCCGAGTCAATAATGACATCAAATTTGTTGCGAAGCTTAAAAACATAATACAAAAAAGCCCAAATATATACCGTATAAAAACCTCCGCGACGGATTATGTTTACTTGATCAACGATTTCGTATCTTTTGCAGTGGTTATCGTTTCCGCAAAAGAGTGTAACGTTATGACCATTATTAACAAGTCTTTTAGCAATTTCATGAATATATACCTCTGCTCCACCTGACCAGACGTGTTTGGTATCACGCCAGTTAAAAATTAGAATATTTAAATGTTCCTTATTTTTTTCAATTTTATTAGGGAGTCGTGTAAATAGATTAAGAAAATCTTCAAAATTAAGTGAAAGCGTCACCGAAGAGGCTCTAAAAAAATGAAGTAGTAAAATACAAACAAGATTTGCTAGTCCAGTCGCAGCAACTATATAAACAAAATTTGTTAATGAGTTATGAAAAGTAGAAATTACAATTATCTGTACAATGGCTAATACAAAAGTAGCAATCGGAAATATATGGTTATTGCGAACTTGATGATAAGCTATGATACTTGAGGCTATTGAGAAAGCCAGAACTCCTGCTCCATATATCGGCAACATTGCTACCACTTCATACATTTTTTCACCAAAAAGCAAAGGAGCCGTAACATGTCCCAAAATACCAACGATTACATACATGGTGAATGCCGATATTGTCGAAGCTGAAAGTATTATTGGAAACGATCTTGAGGAGGCTTTTTTTTCGCCAAACTCACGACTCAAAAAAGGAATAATAAATTGGTTAAATAGTCCACCAATAAAAAAGATCATTTTACCAACCAAGGCTATGAGTGCATATCTACCCGCATCTTCAGGCGACAAAAATCTTTTTGCAAGAAATAGATCGACAGTGATGTACGACACAGTAGCAAATTTAAGTAAAACGGCGGAATAAAAATATGGGTAAGGAAATTTCAACAGCTTACTGCTGTAATCAGATAAATTTTTATCTAATAAATTACGAACAAATATATAAGATAAAATCGAGCCCAATAAAATCGACAAAGGAATTGCGGCATAAATAAAATCAAGCAATTCATTTTCAACAATTAATACTGTAGATATCAATTTTGTTAAAGCTACAAGTACTGTGATTATTGTAAGCGCGATAAAGGAGTGACTACCGGTCAGGTAGGCAAGATCAACAGTCATCAATGAATTAAAAATCCACACAGGAGCAAACAACATAAATGGCAAGAGTGAATCAGACTTGAAGAAGCTGGCCAGGAATGGAGTAGACACAACCCAAGCAGCACACAGCAACAAAGAAATGTAAAATATTTTTCTTCTTACTTTTAGCCAGAAGTCTCGAAACGGAACCTGGTATTTTCCAAAAAAATAACTTGTTCGATAAATAATTGTCGAAGCTAGGGAATCAAGAGGTATGATTGTAACAAATAGAAAGCTGCCGACCAAACTTATGAGACCAAACTCCCCTAAAGAGATTTTTCTACTTAAATATGCAGAATAAAGATAATTGATACCGTTTGCCAAAACACCTCCGGCAATTAATAGTGTTGCAGAGCTTGCTGTAAATTTTCCTTTTGATACAATTTTTTTAAAAAAGTATGCAAGTTGATTTGAAGCCGCTTCCTCTTTTGGCAGCTGATAAACGATATCCAGCTTTTTTATATGTAGTCCGTGTTTCGTTTTTGGCCAATAATGCGGACTGAAAATCAGTTGAATAACACCTTTCCAAGCAGCGATACTCATACCCAACCAGTAGAAAGGTACCAGATAAACATATTTGATAAGCGAATACTGTTTTCTATTGGCACAGGCAATCATGTAATAGTACATATAAAGGAAGTTTCCAAAAATCAGCGAAAATACACCCATGTATAAAATTGGACCTGGAAAAAATTCCTCAATAGCTGTTCCTAAAGTGGCTCGCATCGAAAAGTAAAGGATTGTTGTGGTCCACATTAACGGATTTACGAATAAGGCCAAAATTTTGCCGCCAACAATCATTTGAAATGTCAAAAAATGCGCTTTAAAACCGTTTGTCACCAACGCATATGGATTACGCATGTGAACGAGATAGGATTGAATATAACCTTTAATCCAGCGGGAGCGTTGATTGAGCCAGTTAAGTAAATCGCTGTTGGCTTCCTCAAGAGTGACGCTGTCCATGATAGCTGTCTGATAACCACGTTTGACCAAACGAATGCCTAAATCACAGTCCTCGGTAACATTAAATGAATCCCAGCCATTAAGCTCAACCAATTTATCTGCCCGAAAATGATTTGAAGTGCCGCCAAGTGGGATTGGTGCATTTAGAGATTGTAATCCTGTGAGAATTAGATCAAACCATAATGAGTACTCTGCTGTGAAAAGTCGTGTTAGCAGATTCTGATCTTTATTAAAATAGTTTAGCTTCGCCTGCATACAAACAGTTTTTTCTCCAAGTTTTTGAAAGCCAACTACCGCTTTTTTTAGTTGCCGGGGATCTGGAAGATCTTCGGCATCGTAGATTACAGCATATTCACCGGTCATATAACGAAGTCCATAATTACATGCCTTTGGTTTTGTTTTAGGATAACTATGCGGTACTATAATTGTCTGAAAATATTTTGCTAATTTCAGCTTCTGAATATGATCTATAGTCGTTTTATCGTCTTCTTCAAGAAGCAGAAGCACCTGTAGCTTATCTTTTGGATAATCGAGTTTTTCAATTGCCTGAACAAAATGATTAGCAACATTCCACTCATGGTAAAGTGGACAAAATATCGTATACTTTGGCCAATCTTTGACCTTATTTATTTCTTCATCGCTAACTTTTATTTCGGGTGATTTTGCAAAACTTTGATAAATAAGATAAAAATTGAAAAGAAGATCAATAAAATAAATGATTGTAATTATTGCGGTAACAGTAATCAGAGTAATTTTCCAATTGACTATCAGCCCAGCACAAAAAAGAAATATAACCGAAATTAAGAATATTAGTTGATAATCATGCAAAGTCTTAAATGCCGTCTCTGTAATATGCAAATCCGAATAATGAACAAATTCTTGTGTCTTGTAATGAAATCCTTGACCAACAGTCTCAATTTTGTTTTTATGAAAAGGAATAATTCTGTCTGTGTTAAGTTTGAGAAGAACCGCTGAAGTAGCAATTTGTAAAGATGCACGTACTAAATTGATTTTTGACTTTCCTTTAAACCTTTTTTCAAAGACAATATCTGTTTCAGAAAGTTTATATCCTGCGGCTCTTGCTGTAAGCAAAAATTCAAGATCAAATGACCAGGAAAAAGGTTTTATAGTAACTCTTTCTAAAATTTCTTTTTTGAAAAGCTTTAATCCGGACTGAACATCGTAGTTAAGTCTATGAAGAAGTTTGCAGAATACATAATTAAAAGCTTTGCTAGCAATTTTTCGCTTTAGACTGGTATGAAGATCTTTTCTTCTTGCAACAACAACATCATTGCCCGCTTCGATTTTTTTCATCATGAGTCTGATGGCTTCGGGAGGATATTGTAAGTCCCCATCGATCATGCAGATGAGCTCATATTTTGCTCTACTTACTCCTTCAAGTATTGACTGGGCTTTTCCTAAAACTCCTTTTTTATTATAAACACGAATTGGATATTCTTTTGCAAAGCTTTCAATAGTCTTTCTAGTATTATCTGTAGAGTGATCATTTATGAACACAATTTCAAATCGATATCGGGTAAGCACCATCGTATGAATGATCCGTTGCACAAGCTCACCTATGTTCTCATGCTCATTAAGTACGGGAATAATGATTGAAATTCCTTTAGGCTTATTGGATTTATTAGTTTCTTTCATATTATAAAGAAGTTGCTAATTTATTTTTTATTTTTGGTTTATACTCTGCTGTTACCACAAGTCTTTTTTGATCCATAAATCCCGTGCAGGTATATACCGTGAGCCGCGGCTGTTGGGTATTATTCAATACCTCTACCTGATCTGGATTTACTATTGCTATATTGGTAATCTGAAAGTACCTTTTTACACTATTTTTATATAAGATTTCAACTGTATATCCTGTTTTTACATTCTCTAGGTTTCCTAATAGTCTGTTCCAATTATGACCATAGAATATACTGTTGCCTTTTTCACCGGGTATAGATGATGCTATAAGCCACGAAACGCCTATAGTTGTTGTACCCCATTTATTTTTTTTTATTTCTGCAGGTATTACCGGTAATTCGATATCTAGTTCCGGAATTTTCAATAAAATCGGGGTATTATTCGTATTTTTTTTAATGTGAGTTGACGGTACTTTACCGTAAAAGTTTAATCGGGTAGGGCTATAACGCTGTAACAACAGAGTTAAACTGAAGATAAATAAAAACAAACCCAATATAAGAGAAAAATAAGATAGTATTCGCATTAGATATTTTGGTTGACATAAGTCTTTTTTAGGTATAATCCAGCCAAAATCAAGAATATACTGCTAATGCTTAAGATAAAGATCTTTTTAATATTTCCTGTCGAAGCCAGTCCCAGAACAGATCCATTACCTCCACCTTTGCCTCCAACTCCGCCGATACAGACGTAGTTAAGATTTTTCGCAACATAAGGAGCATTGTCAAGTCCCCAGGCGCTTCCATCAGAAATAAATGTCCAACCTGACCGTCTCAAAGTCGTTATTTCTTCTTCCGTGAGCTCTTTGACTCTCCACCAATTAGTCTGTATACCTTGTCCATCAGCAGGGCAAAGGCATTGTAGAACTGTAAAATCTGTCAGTTTGTATACTTCGTCCAGTCCTGTATATGTGTTGGAATCACCGGGTATGCCATGAATACCATCTGAAAATTGGGCGATAAGTTCTCCTGTGGGGTTTATACATGAAGGAAAAGGAGGAATTATGACGGCATATATATTTTGTACAGTCATAAACAAAACTATAACGATTGAAATTATACTGCTGTAAATGTAGAAAGAAAAATTAGATGACACAGTAATAAGCTTATAATTAATTAACTTTTGAATTATATCATATTTAGTATTTGTCTTCAATGCTTTGTGATAATATAAAACAACAATGTAGAAAGGCGATTTTTAAATAAAAAAGAATATATAGTAATTCTAAAAAGTATCGATTTTTTAATTAATCTTTTTTAGGGTTTAACTTCCTGTCGCTTGCGGCATAACAGTTGTCATTCCCGCGCCGTGCCTGCCGGCAGGCAGGAAGGCGGGTGTCCAGAAATTATTTTAAGACTGGATCCCCGGGTCAAGCCCGAGGATGACAGAAGGATACCTGGCAGCTTGCTGCGAGGAGTTTCATAAAAAAAAATAAATATAGTAAAACTTAAAATGTTATTGATTACTAATATATATTTTGAGACAGTATGAGTATAAAATTAGGAATAGTTTTAAAATATCGCTTGATTTTTTTTTTATAAACCTCTATAACTTACTCGTAGTAAAAAAATGTTTTGAAATTTATTAATAACCTATATAATTTTTTGATATAAAATGAATAATTCTACTTTGCCTAAAGTATGTATATTCGGACCTGGAGTTGTCGGCTACGCAACAGGAAAAGCTTTTTCAACAAAAGGTTTAGAAGTGGGTTTTGTTGCAAGGAATAAAAAACGGGTAAATCAGCTTCGTCGTGAAGGTTTTCGGGCTTTTACATTTGACAGTCTTGGCGCCAAAAATTTTGATTATGATATCAGTTTTCTTACTATCTCAACTCCAACAATTGGAGGAAAAATAGATTTGTCGGCAATAGACAGTGTTTCTAAATATATTGGCAAAATATTAAAAAAGATTGATAAATACCACGTAGTGGTTGTAAAAAGTACCGTAAGTCCTGGAACAACCGAAACGATGGTTGCTGAAAATCTGATGAAATATTCAAATAAAAAGGTGGGGCGTGATTTTGGCCTTGCCATGGCTCCCGAATATTTACGTGAAAATACGGCATACGAGGATGCTTTAAAACCTTGGCTTATCGTCATCGGTGAGTATGATAAACGTTCAGGAGAGCTTGTTGAAGGTTCATTTAAGCCGTTTAATACCGAAATTTATCGATGTAAAATCATCGAAGCCGAGATGCAAAAATATGTTCACAATCTTTTCAATGCAGTTAAAATTACTTTTTTTAATGAAATGCGTGATATTGCTAGAAAGATAGGGGCGGACGCAAATCATGTTTTCGAGATGACGACTTTGAGCTGTGAAGGTATGTGGCATGCTGCATATGGTATCCGTGATTTTGGTCCATTTTCAGGCAGCTGTTTACCAAAAGATACTCTTGCATTTCTGGCCTTTGCAAAAAGACATAAATTTAGGGTTGATCTATTAAAAAAAACTATTGAAGTAAACAACAGGCTTATTTCCCAAAATGGAAAAAAACTCGGAAAAGTCATAGGCAAACAGATGTAATATGGAAGCGATCTACTATTTAATTCCCTTAGGCGTTATCGGTATATGGCGTTGGACTATCTGGCTTATAAAACGTGTTATAGCGAGTTTTTATCGACCGGTAATAAACAGATATAAATCAGCTGTAAGCATTGTCACACCTGTCTATAACGAAGATCCAAAAATTTTTAAAACCGCTCTTTTATCATGGAAAGCAAACAAACCCGATGAAATCATTGCCGTGATAGATTATACGGATAAAAAATGCATTAAAGTTTTTGATAAATTTTCCAGCAAATTTTTAAATGCAAAACTAATCATCACAAAAAAACCCGGGAAGCGACCTGCTCTCGCAGATGGCATACGGGTCGCTAAATCGCCGGTTGTGGCATTGGTGGATTGCGATACTATTTGGGATGTCGATACTTTAAGGCACGGCATTATGCCTTTTAAAGACAAAAAAGTAGCCGCAGTTGCGACAAAACAAAGCGTACTTAAACCAAAATCCATTGCCCAGAGATTATTTAGCATTCGGCTGGAACAGCGCTACTGGGACGATATACCTTTTTTAAGTATGACGGTAAATAGACTTCAATGTGTATCGGGAAGGACCGGGTTTTATCGAATAAAAGTGATCAAACCTATGCTAAAGGATTTTGTTGACGAATTTTTCTGGGGAAAACGGGTAATAAGCGGTGAAGACAAAAGACTTACTTATCTGGTTGAAGCGCGAGGCCATAAAGTAAAGTTCCAGTCAAGCTCGCAAGTTTACACAAACGGCGCATATGAGTTTTCAACATATCTTAAACAACAAATACGCTGGATCAGAAACAGCTGGAGAGCTGACCTTGGTGCATTAAAAAGTGCTTGGGTATTTAGGTACCCGGTGTTGGCATTTTATCTGATTGATCGTGCCATTCAGCCATTTACATTGATTCTTTCACCGATTTTTTTTGCAACTTCGTTATTACTTGGATTATGGCAGGCAGCAATTCTTATCGTTATTTGGTGGCATCTAAGCCGAGCCATAAAGATGTTTCCTCATTTAAAAAAGTACCCTCTGGATATTTTTATTCTGCCTATATATGTTGTTTACAGCTTTACTCATGCTTATTACAAAGTTTTTTCTCTTTTGACTTTAAATACGCAAGGTTGGATCACCCGTTGGCATAAATCCAGGTTAACTAAAATGCCGACATATCGTTTTGCCTTTGCCCATGCGGTCACTATCGCCATCGTCGTTATAACAGGACAACAGGTTTATACTACAGAAAAACGACTTTATCTAGCTCCGATACAAAAACAAAAAGTACTGATGTCACAAGCTTTTACTCAAAGTACTAAAAACTATTTGGCACAGATCCCGACCGAGGAAAATATTCTTGGCGCAACCGCACCTGTCAAACAAGATCTCTTAGTCAAAAGGCATGTTGTACAACCTGGGCAAACCGTTAATTCAATAGCCTATCAGTATAACGTACCTGTAGATCAACTTATTTATGCAAATGCCGGTCATCTCGCCTACGGAACATATTTTTATGCTCCGGTACCAACAGTAGGAACAGCGATCAGTATCCCACCGACTGACTTTGAATTTGTGCCCGACTTCAGTTTCTACGAAGATGCCAGCAAATATCCATACTTTTATATTGAGGCTGATGCCGACAAAGGACCAGTTCGGATTTTTGGAAACCAGAGCGTTGTAACCCTTACGACAATCCATGACTATGTTGGTGATTCGGCTTTGAAAGAGGTCTCTCCAAAAATATGGGAATTATATCGTCCGCTTGAACTTTATTCTGGTACAACTTTGCGGCTTGACTCTTCGGAAGTTGAGTGGTTGCGTCTCATCAGCAGACAGGATGTTATTACATCAATAAAAGGTTTTGATACAGTAATTGAAATTAGGAACACCAAAATCACATCCTGGGATGATACAGAAAAAGACTATGATTACAATCATCTGGACGGGAGAAGCTATATAGTGGTCAAAGATGCGTCGCGGATCGATATCTACAACTCCGAAATCGCTTACCTCGGTTATTCGCGACCTTTAGAGCACCCTTTTTCAACTTACGGAATTTCTTGGAGGATGAGCACGGGAAAATTGAAAACAACATTGCTTTCAGGCGAAGTTATTGACAGTAAGTTTCATCACAACTATTTTGGCGCTTATACCTATGGAGCGACCGGCATGGTTTGGCGCGGTAACGAATTTTATGACAATGTCCGCTACGGACTGGATCCTCATGACGACTCAACCGGTTTTTTAGTTGAATACAATATCTCACATGACAATGGTACCCACGGTATAATCTTATCAAAACGTTGCCTCTATAATACGATCCGTAATAATATTTCCTACAACAACGGTTCACATGGTATCATGCTTCATGAACAGTCTAACTTTAATATTATTGATAATAATGATCTTTATGGAAATATCGATGGCATAGCTTTGCATAGCTCGCATAAAAATATTATAAGAAACAACAATATCTATGAAAACATAATCGGAGTTCGCGGATACTTTTCCTCAACCAACAATGATTTGAGCGATAACATTATTTCAGATAATTTACAATATGGTATTTACTTATATGATAAGTCCGATGCTAACTATGTTCACAATAATTTACTTTCTAAAAATAGATTTGCACTTTACATTAAAGCCAACGGCAATAATTTAAGTGAGAATACTATCGAAGCAAACTCAATAGGGATATATTTATTGGAAAAATCAAATAACAATTATCTTGCAAATAATGACTTAAAACTCAATATAAACTACGGAATTTATTCAAAAGTTCCTGTAGTATTACAAAATATCCTTAGTGAAAATGATTTTGAGGAAAACAATATGAATACTTACATTTGGGATAAATAAAGTTTGATTGGGTATAATTATCTAATGAAAATACAGCTCTCTCGGTACGTATTCCCTATAGCAATAATTTTTGTAATACTAATTTCTTTTCTTTTGGGTTACTTTATAATCGAGAGAAAAAGTGAGGCAAAAAATAAGCCTACAATAACTGGAAAGGTAACTCAAAATACTCCATACAGTACTGTCACAATAAAAGATAGCAATACCCCCATTATTGTTGATACCCAGTTATACGTAAAGCCGGATGGTGGCGATGAGGCTGACGGAAAATCGGTAGATCAAGCTTTTAAAAGCATTCAGAAGGCAATCGACTTTGCTGGTCCTGGAACAACCATAAACCTCCTGTCAGGAGTGTACCGACAAGATTTTGTAACCAAAAGGGATGGGACATTAGTTTCTCCAATTACAATCACTGGCCCAAGAGATGCTTTGGTGAAGGGTGAAAGTAATGGACGTGTAATTGAAATCAACCATGATAATATTATTCTTGACGGATTTACCATTGATGGACTTCATGGTGATGATAATTTACAGGATGGATATCGTGACAAACTTATTTATGCACAGGGAAAGGGTCAGCACGATGGTGTGAACGGACTAAAAATCCTTAATATGACTATTAAAAACGCAGGAGGAGAATGTGTGAGACTACGTTACTATGCTCAAAACAATGAGATAGCATACAACACTATTACCAGCTGCGGAAGACACGATTATAAGTTTGACGATGGCGGCAAAAATGGAGAGGGAGTGTATATAGGTACCGCACCAGAACAACGTGATGACGGTAAAAATCCAACCAATGACAATGACGAGTCAAACGGAAACTGGATTCATCACAATTTTTTTGATACTCAAGGCAACGAGTGCGTAGACATCAAAGAAAATTCAAAGTATAACATTGTAGAAAATAATGAGTGCACAGGTCAGAAGGACCCCGAATCAGGTGGTTTGGATAGCCGCGGCGGGTATAACATTTTCAGGTATAACAATATTTATGGCAATTCAGGAGCGGGAATACGGCTTGGCGGCGATACTGTAGATGAGAACATCATGAACGAAGTTTATGAAAATATTATTGTCAATAACAAAAAAGGTGGAATTAAAATCATGACTGCTCCTCAAGGAAAGATGTGTGACAACATTATGTCTGGAAATGATGGCGGTAATGCTGTTGGAGAATATGGTGAAGATTATGATCCGACAAAAGGATGCTAAATCTTTAGAAGACTTTATCAAAAATTCCGACTACAAACTCTGCAAAAATTTGTAGAAAATCTATTCCCTTTTTCTTGCTTTTAACGTCGACTGACGGAGTTGGACTTGCTATGACAGGAGAAACTACGTTGTACTTATTGCTTAGTACACTAAGCTGCTCCATGTATTCCTCGTCGTTTAGTGGTGAGCTCGCTCTTGAGTTTTTGAAGAAAAAGTAAAAAAAGGTTATAAAAATAAATGTAACCACAACCAGTAAAACCAGCCTTATATAAATGTTACCTTTTGACATGTTTATAAAATTTTACCACAAAAATACCCGCCGTTTCAGGCGGGATATTTTTTTGACCGAGTCAAACTCGCCTTTGGCAAATCAGAGAGATGGGAGACGTCCGTTAGTACTCCTCTGCTAAATCCCTTACAGAACTTACACATAGAGCCTATCAAACCGGTAATCTACCGGCGGACTTAAAGATTCCTAATCTTGGGGTGTGCTTCACACTTGAGATGCTTTCAGTGTTTATCACATAGGAATATAGCTACCCGGCGATGCCCTTTTAGGACAACCGGTACACCAGGGATTCCTAATCCTTGGTCCTCTCGTACTGAAGGATTATCCCCTCAAGAATCAAAGCGCTTGCACTGGATAGAGTCCGAACTGTCTCCGTATTATAGGATATAATATCCTAGCAAAGTTTTTATTACTTTACGCTCCATTCTTTCGAATGGTACTGACTATATCTTCTTCCATAATAAACTTATTATAAGTTTATTTTACATGGAGTTGGCATATGATAGCCTCTCATTTAATGAGGCCGACTATCTCATTCCTTTTTTATAGAAAGGAATTCAGTCGATACGGGGTCAAAGGTAATTGATTGAAAAAATTTCTTCAATTGTTTAGAATCATTAATTCGTTTCTTTGAATTATTTAACATACCAAACTTATCTACTTCTTTAGCTATTCGTAACATAAATCCAGTAGTTACAATAGGTGTCTTTTCAATACGATCAATGATTCTAATTGCAAGTTTTGCCTGATATTTTTTAACAAGAAGGTAAGGTTCTAATTCATTAAGAATTCCTTTTACTACCCTAAAACCAACAATTGTATATTCGGAAAGACCATCTTTTCTATTTCTCAGATATCCATAGCGAAGTTTATGTTTTAACCAACGAAGAATTTTATCATTTTTCTTCTTCTGGAAAAAAACAATACTTGCTCTTATTTGGTATCCAAGTTGATAGTCTTTACGTCGAACCAATTGGAGGAAAATAGAACCGTCTCCATCAAGAAAACCGGCAATGTATGCTTTTGTTTTTTCAACCATACCTCGACTTCCCACGGTATTACCATCTTTGAAACTTCAAAGGAAGGCTTCACCGTTATTAGCCAAATTTATCTTCAATGTTACCACTGAAGGTCGCGATTGTAAATTTCACGACGTTCTGAACCCAGCTCGCGTACCACTTTAATGGGCGAACAGCCCAACCCTTGGGACCGACTACAGCCCCAGGATGTGATGAGCCGACATCGAGGTGCCGAACCTCGCCGTCGATATGAACTCTCGGGCGAGACCAGCCTGTTATCCCCGAGGTAGCTTTTATCCGTTAAGCCCTTTCCGAAATCACATCGGAATAGGGGATCACTTACACCTGCTTTCGCACCTGCTTGGATTGTAGTCCTCGCAGTCAAGCTGGCTTATGCGTATACACGTAACTTACGATTTCCATCCGTAAGAAGCCAACCTTTGTACCCCTCCGTTACTCTTTTGGAGGGACCCGCCCCAGGTAAACTGACCGCCTAACACTGTTTCTATAAAAATAGATAAGGTGAACGAAAACAAAAGAGAGGTGTTTCATTGACGTGCAAGCACTCCCTCCTACGCTCAACAGTTCGTATCCGTCCACCAATGTCAAGCTTCAGTAAAGCTCTCGGGGTCTTTTTGTCCAAGTGCAAGTAGGCCGCATCTTCACAGCCATTTCAATTTCGTCGGGCAATGGTTCAAGACAGTTGTCAACTCGTTACGCCTTTCATGCAGGCCGGAACTTACCCGGCAAGGGGCTACGCTACCTTAGAACTCTCAGGGTTAGAGCTGTCGTTCACTGGAGCTTACATCAGAGCCTTTCCCAATAACTTTCGAAATCGGGGTCAGCCCCAATGGTTAACTTACCAGCACCGGACAGGCCTCAGCTCCTATACTTCGCTTATTCAGCTTTGCAGGAACCTGTGTTTTTGCTAAACAGTCGGTTGACAAACTTTTGCTGTGATCCCGCCAGAGGCGGGACAGAGCATATCGAAAACTTACGCTCAGCTTTTTTGCCGAGTTCCTAGAACCACCCTTACCCGTATGCCTTGGTCTACTCGACCAGCTCACCTGTGTCGGTTTACGGTACGGATACAATACACACTCCTTCATCAACTTTTCCCGGAAACTGACGTCATTTCACTCTCCCGCCAAAGGCGGGATTGCATTTGTAGCTCAAACTTACTTGCGTAAATTTTTACTACTTAGCCCCTCATATAGAAGGGCGAAATTAGCCTGTTTCGTCAAAGATGAAGTAATAACGCGCGTATCTTGAGTAGCAGAATATTAACTGCTTCTACATCCCCCGGCACCATTTGGTGCCGCGGTTAGATCCGACTAACCCTCAGCCGATTGACGTTGCTGAGGAAACCTTGAGCTTTCGGCATCCCGAATTTTCATCGGGAGAAACACTACTCATGTCAGCATTCTCTCTTCTTATCGCTCCACCATATCTTACGATACAGCTTCAAAGCAATAAGAACGCTCCTCTACCACCCCCGCCAAAGGCGGGGATCTCTGTCTTCGGTAACTCGTTTAGCTCCGAATCATTTTCGGCGCAGTACTTCCATCCCGCCAAAGGCGGGACTATTCAGGTGAGCTGTTACGCACTCTTTAAAGGGTGGCTGCTTCTGAGCCAACCTCCCTGCTGTATTGGAAATAAAACGGCCTTTTCCACTTAACGAGTATTTTGGAACCTTAGACGAAAGTCTGGGTTGTTTCCCTCTCGACGATGCCGGCTTATACCGGTACGTCTGACTCCCCTACTTAATATCCACGTATTCGGAGTTTGGTTAGTGCTTGTAACATTGCTGTCACAAACGCCATCCAGTTTGCTCTACCCCATGGAATAATGTAGGAGGCTATACCTAAATATATCTCGAGGAGAACCAGCTATCTCCTGGTTCGATTGGCATATAACCCCTAACCACAAGTCGTCCCAAGTCATTTCACCGACAAAGGGTACGGACCTCCATGTCGCTTTCGCGACACTTCATCCTGCTCATGGTTAGCTCACCAGGTTTCGGGTCTATCGCCACGTATATAACGCCCTATTTGGACTCGGTTTCCCTTAGCCTTCCCAAGATTTACTTGGTTAAGCAATAAACACGCACGCGATAACTCGCTGACTCATTCTTCAATAGGCACGAGATCATCCCGATAAATCGGGACTCTCTCTGTTTGTTAGCCAATGGTTTCAGGTACTATTTCACTCCCCTCCCGGGGGACTTTTCACCTTTCCTTCGCAGTACTAGTTCACTATCGGTCAGTTTGAGTATTTAGCCTTGGATCGTGACCGACCCGGTTTCCCACAAGGTTTGCCGTGCCTCGTGGTACTTGGGAATCCGCTACCGGAAACATCGATGTCAAATACCGGGCTGTCACCGTCTATGGCTGATCTTTCCAGATCATTCTTCTATCGATATTTCATCGGATATTGCGGTCCCGCAAAGTCCCGCCCGAAGGCGGGGTTTAGGCTGATCCGTTTTCGCTCGCCGCTACTAACGGAATCTCATATGATTTCTCTTCCTCTGGTTACTTAGATGTTTCAGTTCACCAGGTTCCCTACCTCTGCTTCGCAGGAAATTCGAATGTCGAATCTCGAAATCCGAAACAAATCCTAAATAATAAAATTTGAATGTTCAAAACAGTTTAGAATTTTGGACATTCGCTCTTTTGGAATTGTTTCGATATTCGGATTTTAGTATTTCGAGTTTCTTGCGAAACAGAGGTTCACCTTACTTTCGCAAGGTGGGGTTTCCCCATTCGGAAATCATCGATTGGTAACGTCTGCTTAAGAACTCATCGATGTTTTCGCGCTCTAGCACGCGTCCTTCTTCGGCTCAAACTGCCAAGGCATCCGCCAATGGCATGACTCTCCCATCTCTCTCATTTGTCAAAATCTCACTTTTCTTAGATTTTTCTACCTACGTTTCTTATTTGAACAAATAAAACCGCTTCAAATTGTTAAGGTGCACAATAGTCAGTTGGACTATAGTCTTTAGACATTAGCACTTCTAATGACCAAAGACTAAAGACCATTGTCCAATTTTGTGGACCTGACCGGGCTCGAACCGGTGACCTTCTCATTGCAAATGAGATGTTCTAGCCAACTGAACTACAGGCCCGTTTCGAACCATTATACCTGTTTTAAAAATCAACTTTACGGAGCTTGTTAGGAGAGCAATCTGTAGTGCTTCCAATAGCGCCTTAATTAAGTCGCTGAAAAATCATGTATTCGTATCTTAACAAGTGCTCAAACCATTGTCAAGAAGGTAAATTTTCATCAATAGTAGAAATTGGTGGCTGCTGGGTATCTAAGTTTATAAAATTTGACCAATTAAAAAGCCCCTTCACTATAGCAAGAGTGCCGATCAAGAAGATACCAATATCAGCGACACTTCTAAACTCTTTACGTAGCATTAATGCCTGAAGTTGAGTTTTCTCTGTAAGATCAGCTTGTGTTAATTGATCACGTAAAAAAGTAAGATGTGAGTTTGTAGCAATAAAATCCGCAAGTCCTACAGTATAAACTCCGACACCTGTAGCTATAAAACCCAGAGCTTTGCGTCTTGAGATGTGATTTTTGGGATCCGTTTCAGCTGACATTTGAGAAGTATAGCAAACACTTTTTTCATAAACACTTGAATCTATTCCCTGGTTTCATCTATATTTAATTTATGACGAAAAAATCTATTGTCTGGTTTGAAGAAGTGGGAAAAGAAGATGTAGGCCTTGTAGGTGGAAAAGGCGCCAACCTTGGTGAGATGTCGA
>Ga0209542_10008452_pt1 | contig 19229 bp, 17 predicted proteins | sample RifCSPhighO2_01_FD_184028 | JGI IMG/M metagenome (GOLD analysis project Ga0209542, IMG submission 184028) | Soil microbial communities from Rifle, Colorado - Rifle CSP2_plank highO2_0.1 (SPAdes) (version 2) | ecosystem: Environmental > Terrestrial > Deep subsurface > Rock core/Sediment ...
GACTAATGTTTCCGAAAGAACGCTCTTGGAGCTTTTGGAAAAGCATCTCCACTTTCATCCCTCGCCTGTCCACACGCTTTTTGATAAGTGGGCCCAAACCCTCCAAAAGCGAATTAACTTCGAGTAAAAATTTTCTCATAAGTTATATCAGCAGATCGCCTCGGCACCCTGCGTCGAGTCTAACTCGACTTCGGTCATGTCGATGGCGGCTCCTCTGATATATCCTTTTGTGTTTATTTTGGATTAGAAAAATGGAGGCACAAAAGTTATAATTGCGTCGTTAGCGCCTGTAGCTCAGTTGGATATCAGCCGCGCTACGCGCCCTGATATTTTTGAATTAAAATTCAAAAAGAGAACGTTCGCTTATGCGCTCGTAGTTCAATAGGATAGAACACCAGATTGCGGATCTGGCGGTTGAGAGTTCGAGTCTCTCCGAGCGCACTTTTGGAGGCGTCGCATAGTGGACTAGTGCGCTCGTTTCGAAAACGAGTATCGGGGCAACTCGATCAGAGGTTCGAATCCTCTCGCCTCCGCACTTTTGCAAAATTAGACATCCGTTTAGTTTTGCAAAAGAGAGGTGAAGGGGATTGCCCTTTGTTCGTAAATAGTGCAAACAAAGTGCACTATTCTATTTCGCAGAAATACATCCTCCGCCTCCGCAAGAATGACTTTACCTGAACGCCGAGCACAAATTCTAGAGCAAAAAGGTAAACATTTTTTATGGATTTCTGATGGTGAAGACCATCCAGAGCTCGTGATGTGGAATGTTCCTCAGGAAATTGAAGACCAAAAAGAAATTGCCAGTCAAGCATTTGGAAACGTATTAGTCGCGGGTTATGGCTTAGGTTTGGTTCAGAAATACCTTTTAGACAATCCACAGGTTCAAAGTATATTAACCGTCGAGATATTGCCCGATGTTTTGGATGTCTGCCGAGAAAAGTATGGAGAGTTATTTGGGGATGTTGTTATTTGCGATTTTTATGATTTTGCCAGTCAGAAAAAATTTGATGTTGTCATTGGGGATGTCTGGGAAAGCGTCAGCAAGTGCCACCTTGATGACTATGTTCGATTCAAAAAGAAGGCTGAAGAGTTTTTGAAGCAGGATGGCAAAATTTTAGGGTGGGGGATGGATTATATGGAATATTTGTTGATAAGGAAAGATGGCAATTAAAAGAATTTTTAGTGCTGGCGGGATTGTTATCAAGCAAGACGAGCCCGCCCGCCATCGACTAAAGTCGAAGGCTTTGTCGGGCGGGGACGGACCTCGTATTTTAGTAACCCAGCATTCAAAACATAAGGGCTGGGATTTTCCCAAAGGCCATCGGGAAATTTATGAATCGGAGGAACAGACCGCTTTACGGGAGGTTGAGGAAGAAACCGGAGTCAAGGCGGAGATAATAGAGCGAGTCGGCGAGACCAAATACTTTTATTATGAAGAGGGCGAAAGGGTATTAAAGACCGTGGCTTTTTATTTAATGAAATACGTTAGTGAAGGAGAAGCAACAACGGCCTTTGAAGTCAGCGGCACAAAATGGTTGCCGCCTGAAAAGGTCGAAGCACAATTGACATTCAAGGACACAAAGGCACTATGGGAGAAAGCCAAGGCTCAAATCGAACAATTGAAATTCAACAAGTGACCTCCAGCGGAGAGGGAGGGATGTACGCTTCGCGTAGTATAGTGCACTGCGTTTGCACTATATGCGAACCAAAGGGTTCTCTCAATCTCCCTCTGCAATTCACGAAATTGAACTAAAGTCCAATTTGTAAATTGCGGAGCATGTGGGTCTGGGACCCAACGCTCCCATAGTCACCCACAGTTCCTTTCAGGAGTATTGTATCAAATTTACTGTATTTAGTGTCTCATCTTCGAGGCTAAATGAGACAAATGAGACACTATAAAAAGGGCTGTCTCAATGTTCAAAAAGGCTGGAAAATTAGCAGTCAATCTGCTATAGTGATAACTTGGAATTTAATCCAACCTAAAATATATGGACAAATCATCAATTCTAATATCAGGAGAACCATACTCGGTAAGCATACTTGGCCCTTCCTCGCAACAAGGGACTTTTCAAGTCGGGTATTTATTTTCCATAAACAAGGGCAAATCCAAAACACTGGGATCTTTCGATGTTGTGTCTGAAGCTGGGGTGATAGCCGGCTGGAAGAGTAACAGTTCAAACCTTACCGACGGCGAGTCATTAAAACGATTATTTTTACAACTTTTACCTTCAATTAACGTGCCAGTAAATTTAGATTCAGCCAGCACAGATACCGTTTATTTCAAAATACTCTTTACTTTTGGGAAAACTAGATTCGATGAAGAAAAAAACATCTTTTATATAAACCCTGAAAATAGTCCAGAGGATTTAGTGGAGAAACTGGTTTACAAGGACGAAATAGCAGACAAGCAAGTCCAAATTAACATTCTCAGGTACCTCCAGAATTTTTCCAGAGAAAAGCCATCAACCACATGCACAGTTCCAGCTCTAAAATCCGTCTTTTTCCTCGACGATAAAACATTTGAGTTCAATTTAAACCACCTCTGGGATACTAAAAAAATTACTATCTCCGGTGTAAACTCGGGAGGTGTCGACAATAGGCAAGTCAGAATACGTTCTTCAGCAGTCGATTATTTGGATAATATGGAAGCTCCAGCTGCCGTAAGTATGCAGCACTTTGGTGATTACGTTGGGGGAGATAAAATTTACGCTTCAAGTTCAGGTAATAATTCTCCAAACGTTATCAAAAGTAAAAATGTAAGAATCGACATTTCATTATTTGACAAATTGAGAGATGAAATCGAAAAAGAATATGACCAAGATGACAAGAAAGAGATCTTAGCGAAAGTAGACGAGGCACGTGAGCTGGCAAAAAAGGACACCCCAGAAAACAGGACTAAGATTTTAAAGCTGATGGGCTTCGTTATGTCTCGAGCAAGCGAATTCGCACAAGTTGCAAGCTTGGCGCTCCAGATTTATCAGTTTATGCACGTAAATCCGTGATTTGAAACAATGCAAACAATTTTGCACATAGCACAGTTTTATTGTGAAATTTGTAAAAAGGATATTAGTATGCCCGTATCGGGGAACGAGGACACAATCATCTCGGAAAGCGATAAACCAGACATCTTGGAATGGTCGAGGCATTTTCACTGGACAGACAATCATAGAGTTTGTGCAATTTGCGGTACTTATGTGAAAGGTGACAATTTGGAACTTGCATTAAACGATGGGAGTATTAGCATAGATCCCACCTATACTGATGAGTACGAGAAACCCAAAAAAGGAAACCAATTTGACCAACTACTCATCGTGCACGATTATTGCATTCAACCAAAGTCATAGCTGAATCTTCTTTCCGTCATCGGCACTCATGAATTCAACTTTGATGCTTTCTTTCTTCGGATACTTCTTAAGAAATTCCTGGTTTTCGCTAACAAGATATATGGTGTAGTAAACCGTTCCGTCTGCACTTTTTAAATCCCGGCCTTTTAACAAACCTTCCCGTCGAAGTTTTTTGACGGAGGAAGGGTGAACACCATAACCATCACGGAAGTCCCAATTGCTTATAACCACGTCATATCCATAGTCGTCCTCAAATATCTCAAGCGGTACGATTCCTTCCTTTAGGTTCCGCTGGCAATCTGAACATCTGATGCCATGCAGGTCCCACCATGTTTTTTCACCGGAAGTAGAATTGTGGCAAATTCCACATGTGTACGGATCCTCGCTTGCTTCAAGAAAAAATCCCTCCGGCTCCTGTTCCAGTCTTCTTTTCCTCATATTCTCAATGCCGTCATGCTCACCGAGTAACTTTGCTAACTGTACTAAATTGTTAGAGGCATATTTCTGCCTTTTTTCATCATCTATCTTTGATTTTGGTTGGGCTTCTTCTTTTTTCCCTGCAAGCTTGAGCATATCCTCTTCGCTTTCAAAGCCTTTAAGCTGACCTTCTAAATAGCCAAGTCTGTAATGGATGCTATTTGAGAGCAAGCGCCAGTTGGTGTCTTCTAAAGCATTCTTAATTAGCTTTTCAAGCTCAGAAGAACTAATTCTGTCTTTTCTTGACGAATCAGAGTCCTGAACGGTAAATGGGACGATCACGTACTGACCAATCTCTGGTTTATCAAATGACAATTTGATAAATTTTGCCTTTTCCAGGTTTTTAGCAAGTAGTTTTTCAAGATCTGCAATGGTTGTCTTTTTAAGTTGCAGTGAGCGTTGGTAGATCGGGCTGTCAAACTTCTGTGCTTCTTCTTCCCTAATAACTGCAGCAACTGCCATCGCTTCAGTAGTTTCAATGTATTCTTCACCTTCTTTGTCGGATAAACAAAACTCCAAACGGTATTTCTTTAAGAGTTCCTTGTCTTTTTTCTCTTTAGCATCCTGCTCTCTTTTCCATTTTTTATGATCACTCACATCTTTTTCCTTATATCCGCACTTTGAGCAGGTAGAGGTAAAGGCAGTAATATCGCCCTTAATCTTGAGGTCAGTTTTGAGAGGATGTTTGCATTTTGGACATTTGGGCGCTTCATACTTCCACTCTGTGCCGTTTTCAAACAAAGAATACCTCTTCTTGCACTTAGTACATTCAAACATGAACATCATGCGGGCTGTTGATTCGTAGGAGTTGTGTAAATCTTTGTGAATAACGGTTGCCGGGGAACTGCAAACTTTACAGTGAGTATTGCCAGGCGCAGGAGTGTTGTCGTACTTATCCTGCATCTGCCTATCCCTATCAATCCATTCTTGTACCGTTTTTTTCTTATGCCTGTACCTCTCGCCTTTAAGCGTAAAAAGCATCCTGTTTAGGCATTTGTCTACCTCTCCTTTAAATTTTTCTTCTGAGTATTTTTTGAACGGATCCTGATTTCGTGCTTTTAGAAAACTATCTTTAACACTCCAATAGTAATCTAAGCACTCTTCAATAGTGTGAAGGTCGTAGCGGTCGATGTAGTATTGTTCGTCTTTTAAGTAGTTCCAGGTATCAGTTGCCACTTGCTTCTTGAATATCGCCAGGTTCTAATTCTAAAGTCTTGATTTGCGGAAGTGATTTGCCAACTATTCCTTGCAAGTCCCCATACATTCCGTGAGTATGATCTAAGACCTTTCGGATTTCCTTTTCTTGCCTACCCCATTTGGCACTAAACCATCTTTTTTCTCTTTCCATTTCGTCTTGGAGATTGCTGAAGGCTTCAACTATTGCTTCGACTCTGTGTTTAAACTCCGTCCCAGTTAAATACTGGTAAAGTACTTCCATTTTTTCAGTTTTGCCTTCACCTGTCGACTTCTCGTGGTGAATGCTAATTAAGTTGAATCTTAAGGCAATTGCTAAAGGAACCACAAATTGCCAAGAAGTTACCCAAACGCCATCTTTATAAACTAATGACTCCAGCCAATCGGGTTTATTAATTGTTACTAAGACAGCAAGTTCTGATTTTTTGGCTCTTTGGTCCTCTTTTAATTTAGCAATCCATCCATTTTGCCATTGCGCATTTTTAGATTCCCATAAAATCATGCCACAGTCTCTTCCTAACTTGTCTATTACTTTATGAACTGTGTCCGCTCCTCTGTCACCTTTCTTAACTTCACTTATATTGTCGGAAGGAAATTCATTTTTCAGGATTCTTTCTAGTTCAAGTTCCAAAACCTCACCCTGCGTTTGCTGTGAACCTTGCTGCATTTTGGTTTTAAGTTCTTCAACCTGTTTCAATGCATCTTGAAGTTTTTTGTCTTTTTCTAAGTCTTTGAGCTGATGTTCTTCTTCTGCTTGTTTTCTTACTTCTTTTTTGATCTTTTCCTCCTCAGCAAGAATTTTTTGTTTCATCTCAATTTCCCTTGCCTCGTCTTTTCTTCGAAGGGCTCTTGTTTCTTCCAGAAGTTTATCTAGTTTTTCCGTCAGATTTTTGTTTCTTTCTTTTTCTTCTGCGTTTTCTTCCTTGAGACTGTTAAGACTTCGTTCGATTTCTTCGCCAGCTTTTTTCCCGGCATTTTCCTCCGCAAGCTTCTTGGTATCTTCAAGCTCTTTTTTGTGTTTTACCTCGAGAGATACCAGAACTTGCTCCTCAATTTGGTGAGTTAATGCTTCCGAAACCTCAATTTCAACCCCGCAGTTTTTGCACTTTATTGTGTTATTCATGTTTATTAACTCTGGCTATTATAGCACCATGGTGTATAATTAAGTCTAATTTCATGACTAGTAAGATATCCAAACTCTTAAAAATCCGCGAGGCTGCTGAAATTTTAAGCGTAAATCCAGAGACTTTAAGGCGCTGGGACAGAAGCGGTAAACTGAAAGCAATAATAATCAGCAAACGCGGCGACAGACGCTATAGGAGAGATGATATAGAAAAACTGACCACAATTGAAGAATGAATACATGATTAACAAGACAAACGAGGATACTGTCAAAACTTTAGAAAGTGACATTCTACAAAAACTTTCTAAATATTACAGAGAAGTTCTGAAATACGTATCTTCATCCGCATCTAGAGTCCTACAGAATGTTGCAACGGGACAAAAATACGGTTTAGTTGCTGATTTATGCCTTCTGACTAAGAGTGAAGAAGATTTAGAAAAACAATCCATAAAAATTTATAAACCAAAGAAAAAGGTCGAAGTCACTAAATTCGATGATGAGGACAAAGAAGATTCTGAAAGCGTAGATGAAGAGGAAGACCCGGAAGAACCAGAAATTACTGATGAAGATGTTGCTTGGTCTGCCGCTAACAAAATATGGAGGACACAAGAAAATAATCCTTACGAACGAGAAACATTAGTAGGCCAATATTTGGTTAAAACAACTGCAAACAAGAAGAACTTACTTGCCCCGCTTCTAATTTTTCAAGCAGAGATCACGTATGACCCCTTAACAACTTCTTTCACAGTTGCAAAACTTTCTTCTAAACCTGACTTAAATCGAAGCTTAATTGCTACCCTATTACCACAAGACGAATTAGGACCAGTGAGAAGCCAGATAAATGAGTTATTTTTGGAAGCTGAAGAAATAGATACCAACGTGATAAAAAAGATTGTTGATTTACTAGGAAACCACGTGCAGTCCTTAAAAGATATCAAAATTATTAAAGCACCCACGGCTCTAAATGAGATCTCTGAAATAGAAGAAAAAAGCTTTATTGTTAATTCTTTCGTGCTGATTAATACGCCAAGAACTGGCTCTTTTGTCCTTGACGACTTAGATCTTCTAGCTGAAATGTCTGACGACATAACAAATACACCTATCGGTGAATTACTCACGCTCAACTTCGACGAAAAGGTTCAATTGGGCAATGGGGAGGAAGGGCCATCTAATAATTTACAACAAGACGTATATTATTTCCCTTTAAAATCAAACATCCAACAACAGAGAATTTTTGACAATGTGATGTCGGAAAAATTGACCGTTGTTTGGGGGCCGCCGGGTACTGGGAAATCTGAAACTATTTCTAATCTTGTTTGTCACTTAATTGCTAACGGCAAATCAGTGCTTGTAACAAGCCAGCAACAGAAGGCGCTTGAGGTAGTAAGAGAAAAACTTAAAAAGAATGTCTCCTTAGCTGTACCAACTCACCCAAACCTAACTGTTCCACTGGAATTAGCTTTGATAAAAGGAGAAAAAGAGTCCACTTTGGCAGAAGATATACGCAATAAGCTTGAGGCCCTAGGAGCATATACGCAGAACATAGGTTCAAATTATGAAATCGAATCTAAATTACAAGATATACAACAGGCTTTAAAAACAAATAAAGAGAAGAGTTTAGCACTCATGAAGCGTTTTTCAGAATTGAAGCTTGATGAAAAAGAAAGATATCGTGCTAAAAAGGATTCGCCATTAAAGCTTCAGGAACTAAGAGAATATGAGCTACTAGATCCAAACGAATCATTTGTTTTAGAAGATCAAAATACTAACGGACAACTCATAAAACAGTATGCCGAACTTCTCGCCGTACTAGGAGCTAAGAGATTGGAATACATAAAACTTTACGCAAGTGAAAAAGATCAGCTGCAAAAGGCTCTGGTAAAAATTAGTACGATTATTAGCATTTTGCAAAAAATACTGCAGGCTGTTGAGCTGAGCCAGGATCAAGAAATAGGGTTTGTAAAAGAATTACTGCATACATATTCCAATGAAGAAGCTTTTAGCATTGTCCAGAATATTCAAGGAATATGGTTAGACTTACAAAAAGTGTCCTACGAGCTGTCGTTAAGAAATAAGGAGTTCGTGGATTATATTCAGCATCTGATAACAATCCCTAATGAGTCATACGAGATTGCGCAAAAAATATTGGAAAGATTAGAACCCATAGAAAAAGACGTCCAAGCATATGATCTCGTTGAAGATATTAACCTAGACTCATTATCCCTAAATCAATTAATCGAGGACTTAGAGATATTAAAAAACACAAAACCGCATATACTTACAAATATTTTCGACGGCAAAGCAAAACAAACGCTTCAAAGAACAGCCTCCTTACTTAATCTAAAACATTTTGATTGGAGAAATAAGGAATTAATCTGTAATCAACTTGAGAAGATTGTAAACCTCTTAAAAGCAAAACATGCTTTATCTAAAATCAAAGAAGAGTTTGCCGGTCATAACTTTGATTTAGCCTTGGATAAATTGAATATTAAACAAATCTCCCACTTCATTCTGGAACTCAAGGCAATTCTTTCTATAGGTAAGCTACTAAAAGACTCGAACGTCATTTCCTCATACAAAGATACTGCTCAAATCGTAACAAAATATATCGATTTGGATAATTTAGACAATTCATTTGACCTAATCAAAAAGTATAAGGAGCTCAACGACAATATTGTCGATTTGAAAAAAACAATCAATGATCAAGAAATTAAGACTACCTCATACCAAGCTTTGTCCAACAAAAATATAAAAGAATTACATTCGGAATTTACCAAAATAGAAACAATTGTAAGCAATTTACACGACTACCTCGATGTCAGCGATAAACTCTCGACGATGCCTAATTCTAAAGAGAAGATCTTAAAAATAATCAAAGAAAACAAATACAAGGTAACCAAAATATTTTCAAGGCCAGATTTGATAGTAGAGCAGCATCGACTTGTTCGTTTATATGAAAATCTTGTAACTGAAGAAACTACAGAAACTGTTGCTCAAGCACTGAAAAAATTAAATAGCAACAAAAAAGAATTTATATACAATTACATCCTTAACACCAGACTAAAAACTCTTTATGAAGCTAGTAAAAGTCGTTTGGCAAATGCTAATCTGGTCAAACTTAAAAATCTACTCGGGAAAAAGAAGAAAACTCTCAATTTCTTACGCAAAAAAGATTCAATAGACTTTGCTCAGGTACTACAATATTTTCCTTGTTGGATTGCAAGTATCGATGATGTTGCTCGCTATTTTCCATTAGAAAAAGGATTATTTGATTATGTCATTGTTGATGAAGCCTCACAATGTAGTCAAACTTCCATTCCCCATCTATTCTTTAGAGCACAAAATGCGGTTATTGTTGGCGATGAAAAACAACTTCCAAATGCAAACCTTCGTTTCCTCCAGAAAGGAATAATGGATACATTACTGAGGAAATATAAACTTGTTAATCATGACAAATCTCAATTTATGGATTGCAAGGAATACTCTTTACTAACATTCGCTCAAGCTGCTACCCCACCACAGGCACTCATCGAACATTTTAGATGTGATCCAACTATTATTTCATGGTCGAATGAACACGTTTACAACAACATGATGAAGATCATGTCACCTATTTGGGAGAATAGGTTCAATCCACCAATGGAAGTAAGATATGTGGCAAATGGCGCAGAAGATGTCGAAGCTCACGTAAATCCAGTCGAGGCAAAAGTTATCTTAGAAGAGCTGGAAAGTTTAGTTACCGATAAAACCACAGAGGGATTGACGATAGGAGTTATATCCCCTTTTAGGCCACAGGCTGATCTTATTAGCGAAATGATTTATAAAGAAATAAATCCGGAAGTTATTAAAAAGTTTGGTATCCAATCAAGAACAGTAGATGGGTTCCAAGGAGACGAAAGAGACATTATTCTTTACTCGATGCGTTCATCCCCAAATAGCAGGCCTGGTAGTGTGACGGCAATCGAACATGGGGTAAATGAAGAAGGCTTTAAACGCATGAATGTTGCGTTCACAAGGGCTCGAAGAAAAGCAATCATTTTTACATCTCAAAAACCGTCTCTTTTCCCTGGCAAATATATAAAATCGTTTATGGAGCATGCATTGAATGTTCAAGAAACATATGCAGATCCATTTCAACCAAAGGACGATCAGTTTGATAGTCAATTCGAGGAAGATGTTTGCAGAATATTGCGAGGAAGAGGCATTAACGTGATAACTCAATTTGAGTGTGCAGGGTACAAGATTGACCAAGTAATTTTTGATAAAGAAGGACGAACTCTCGCTGTTGAGCTTGATGGAGATTTTAAGTTAGACGATTCCGGGGAGTTACCACCAGAGCACTACATGCGACAAGCGACCATTGAGCGAATTACAGAGTGGGATATTTATAGGATAACGGCTAGCAAATATTATTTGAACCCAGAATCAGCAGTTGATGATCTTATTCAATTCCTTAAATTACAACCTACAAAGACAGAAAGAAAGCTAAACCAAACTAACATCGAGAACCCTAAAATAGCAGTTGGGTTGGCATCAAGTCAGAAGGCAAGCGACGATGAGGAAGATCAACAAATGCTAGACATTGTGGAGTCTCAGCCAGAAATAAAAGTTACCAATCAAAAACTCGCTCAAAGCAAAAACAAGAAAGCAGAATCTTTTCCAAATCAAACCCCATTATTTGGAATAAAAACAGACGGGATTTCAAAAGACAGAGACTTCTGGTTTACTCTTTCACATTGGGGTAAAACCACCGGCAACTTAACAGCTTTCCAAAATAGATTTTGTTACACATTGGGTAGATATATTTCAAATCACGACAAATTAACTGAAAAACAAGAAGCCTACGGTTCTAAAATAGTAGATCTGGCAATAGAGAAAGGCTTTGTTCATGAAGAAAGCCTAAAACTCTCTAACTAGCAAGAATAACGAAAATGAATAACACTATTAAATGTAAAAATTGCGGTAACGAAATTGCAATTGTGGAGTGCGGAATATGAATATGGATGAAGAAAATAAAGTTGAAGCTTGGATGTTTCGAGTTAAAGGTGAGTTTTCTTCTTTACTTATTGGACTTATCACGATTTTTGTCATTGCAATTTCCCTGATAGCTCTCGGACAACTATTTTTTTCAACTTTACAAATGGTTTTACTATTTGGATCATTTCTAACTGTTTACATATTCATTAAACTTGTTCAAGCTCAATACCTTGGAAACTCAATAAGGGTTCACGATGAACAATTTCCAGAAATATTTGAAATATTTAAGAAGCAAGCCGTTAGGCTCAATAGTCCAAGGGTTGCCCTCTATATTGAACAAGATCCTCAACTAAAAGCAAGCACAATAGGTATTGGGAATGCTGCGGTTGTTTTATCTTCGGGACTTGTTGAGGCTCTGAGTCCAAATGAACTGGCTTTCGTTATAGGACATGAACTAGCTCACTTTAAAGCAGGTCATACTAAAATTTCTAGTATTTTTGGTTCTGCTAGAGGAATTCCTTATGGAAACTTCTTTTTAAACTTTTGGGGCAGAAATGCAGAGTATTCCGCAGACAGATGCGGTTTAATCCTGACTAAAGATATTGATAGTGCAATAACTACAATGATTAAATTAGCTGTAGGCGCTAAGCTATTTGAAGAATTAAACTTAAAGGGTTATATTGCACAAATTAAAAAAAGTAAGAATACGTCAGTAAAACTAAGCGAAACAATGGGAACACATCCTTTTATCACAAACAGGATAATAAACTTGCTAAAATTTTGGCGAACCCACTTCAAAGGGACAAACGAAAATGCAGAATAAACCAATTTATAAAGAGATAGAAGACGTAATATTTATTCCGACTGATAGCGTCAAGGATAAAAAAGTGAATTTTTGGAACAGACAAATAAGAAATCCTTTTCTCTTTCTTTTGTTACTTGGGGTTGGTGGCATTCTAATGTTGTTCTTAGTAGTTTTTGTATTCCGTTTATTTTTTATATGAAATCAACCATTTATTGCTAACAGGTAGAAAATTTACTTAAATTTAAAATAAATAAATTTACAAAGGAAAATGAGTAACGAAAAACCAATTCACAAAGAAATAGAGGATGTTATATTCACCCCCGGCAAACGATCAATTAAATTAAAGATTTTCTTGGGTTGCATTGTTCTAATAGCGATTGGAGCGGCCTCTCTTTACTATTTTTATATCTATCGTAATCCCGAATCTAATTATTCTTTTCTAAAAAATACTAGTACACCGAAAGCAGAACTACCAACAGACAAAATTGAGGATTACACTATCGATAAGGATGAGAAATATGAATTCCAAACGATTAAAACTTTTACTAATAACACTTGTGGTCTGCAAACGGGACAAGAAATATATACCGATTGGTTTACAATCAAGGGTCAGCTATGGAGAATAAAATTATCATCTAATAGGCTTGTCGATAATACGATCACCAACACTCGTGTTTGGTACACGACTTCCTCTATACCAATAGAAGATAACAATTTTAATAACTACATAGAGATTGGTGATGGTCGGCCGCCCGGGGAAACCGGTACAAAAAAAGGGACCTATGACATAGAGGGTGTCGGAACATTTAGATTAAGAATTATGTGTTGGAACACCAATTACACAATTGAAGTTCAAGATAGCATTTAAAATTCAGGTCAAATTCTTCTCTTTTTTGCATTGCATAGGTGCGTGATTGAACTCAGACGATGTTGATCTTAGTTTCCCAAAATAGCCTCAAAACCCTTTACAAACCCTTGATAAAGCCTACCACAATAGGCCAGACTTGACATCTCATGTGAATGATTCTAAAATTAATACAGTTACGTAAGTAACTCGTGGCGCACTCGTTAAAAAGGACGCAAAGGAATTGAAATTGGAAATTCCGATGCGTTTTTTTTGTTGGAGAAAATATGACAAATTTAACCTGGCATACAGAGAACAGGAAAGTAAAAGATTTGGCTCCTTATGAGCTAAATCCGCGCATCTTGTCTGAATTTCAAGAGAAAAAACTAAAGGAAAGCGTAGAAAAGTTCAACCTTGTAGAAATTCCAGCCGTTGATTTGGATAACAAAATACTGGCTGGCCATCAACGTATAAAAATCTTACTTCTTTTGGGAAGAGGTGACGAAGAAATAGATGTCAGAGTACCAAACAGAAAACTAACTGAGAAAGAATTTCAAGAGTATAACATTAGGAGCAATTTGAATACTGGCGAATTTAATTTCAGTTTGCTTGCCGACTTGGACGAATCTTTCCTTTCTGAAATTGGGTTTAGTTCGGAGGAACTTGATGATATTTTTGACATTGATCCTACTCCGGAAATTTTCGATCTCCAAAAAGAATTGCGAAAGCTTCAGATAAATAAAATCTTATTTCAAAAAGGAGATATTTATCAACTCGGAGATTCCCGCATGATGTGTGGTGACTCTACTGTAGAGGCGAACATTACAAGACTCATGAACAGCGAAAAGGCGGATATGTGTCTCTGTGACCCCCCGTACCTCCTCGACTACCTTCATGGCAAAAAGAAGAAGGGTAAGCCTACTGAAGGTTTCGGCCTGAAGCGAGACCGCAGATATCTGGAAACAGATATTCTACCACCTGATTTTACAGAAAAATGGATGGCAAACGTTTCCAAAGTCCAAAAACCGGATTTTTCCATAATAGTTTTTGAAAATCCAAAAAACCTGCGAATTATATGGAACGAATTAGAAAAACACTGGAAGTATAGAAACACCATTACATGGCACCTTCCCAATCGCGTGCAGGGCTTTGCAGCAAAGTTTAAGTTTTTTAATAAAACAGACATTGCTCTTGTCGGTACAAGCGGAAACATATCTTTAAACATTGACCCGGAAGAGGCTGAACTATTCCAAAATGAGTACGAAAACGCAATTTTTGCTACCTCGGGAAAGCCGCATTGGGAATCATATGAAAAGGGTAAAAAGTATTGCCCTACCGATTTCATTACCTACAAAGCGGCTGACGAGAAAAGCTCAGGGCAAAGTATTATTTTCGGTACCAAACCGCTTGAGATATTAATTCCCTATATTAAAGTTTTGACTAAAAGAGGAGATCTTATTATTGAGACTTTCGGAGGCAGTGGGAGCACATTAATTGCTGCAGAAAAGCTGGGAAGACGATGTTATTTGATGGAAAAGTCACCCGTATATGCGGAAGTGATTAAAAAACGATGGGAGAATTTAACCGGGAAGAAGGCGGTGAAAATCAGTGGCCAATAAGACAATTGTTAAACGTCAGCAAAAAGAAAAAGAGTTGCTAATAGAAAACCTAAAACAAGTGCCTATTGTCCAAGTTGCCGCAAGCAAGAGCGGTGTTAGTCGCGCCACATATTACCGCTTTAAACAACAGGATAAAGAATTCGCAAAACTAGCAGACGAAGCACTACAGGAAGGTATTACCTTTGTTAACGACATGGCTGAAAGCCAGATCATTTCAGCTATAAAGGATGGGAATCTTACAAGCGCTTTTTACTGGCTCAACAACAGGCACGCGGCATACAAGAACAAAGTTGAGTTATCGACTGCACATCCAGCTGAGGAGGAGTCCCTTAACACCGAACAGAAAGCGAGGGTCAAAAAAGTCCTTTCACTTACGGGAATTAAAAAGGAGAAAAATGATAATCAAGCCTAACCTAAAGTCAGACATTGCGATTCTTAAAAGTGTTTTTTCTCTTTTGTCCAAGGACAAACAGGTAAGAAAAAGTGTAGTAACACAAGACATCTTGTGGTTTTTCAGGCTTTATTTTCCCCACTACATAACTTATCCGATTGCCGATTTTCAGGTGGAAATACTGGGTTTGTTACAGGAAGAAAAAAATAAGATGCTTGCAATAGTCTCGTTCAGAGATTCCGGTAAGTCCACTTTTTGTAGTCTCTTACTGCCAATATGGTCAATTGTTTGCGAACATCGCAAGAAATACATCTTGTTAGTTTGCCAAACCGAGCAAAAAGCCCAACAGGCGTTAAGGAACATACGGAGTGCACTGGAAGCCCCCGGGATGCTGATGGACGATTTCGGGGCTTTTTGTGAAGATGACGAGTGGAATAAGAATACGCTTGTGATTCCGAAGTACGGAGTCAGGATTACGGCCGTTTCGATAGGTGAGAAAATTCGCGGCCTTATACATATACAAAACAGGCCGGATCTTATCATTTGCGACGACCTCGAAGACGTACAATCTGCAAAGACTCAGGAAGGCCGTGATAAGCTTTGGGAATTTGTTAACGGAGAGTTGATTCCTGCTGGCAGCAGGGATGCGCGGAAAATCTTCATAGGAAACCTCGTCCATGAAGATTCCCTGATGAATAGACTAATACAAAGAATTGATGACAAGAAGCTAACGGGAATACGTAGGGTGTTTCCCCTCGTGAATAAAGAGGGAGAGATATTGTGGCCCGGAAAATTCATGGACATGAAATCTATCGAAGCCCTAAAAAAACGTCTGCCGAGCGAGATTGATTATTTAAGAGAGTATTTACTCAAAATCGTTCCACCAGGGAGCAGAATCATATATCCAGAAGACATCCACAGATACGATGAAGCCGAATTAAAAGCACGGGCAGACTTTCTGTATTACCTGATACTAATGGATTCAGCCGTTTCGGAAGAGAAAAACGCAGACAATACTGCAATATATGTCATAAAAGTGTATGGAAGAAGTGACAAGTTAACATATTACATTATGCCTCATCCCGTAAACGAAAAATTAACTTGGCCTAACATAATTGAAAAGATAAGAGAGATTGTCGCCTCTCTTGGACCGTACCCTCTCTATCGAATTTTTGTTGAAGGTGGTGGTCAGCAGAAAGCCCTAACCCAAATATTGGTCCATGAAGGTTTTAATGCCGAGGAAGTTTCACCTCAAGGAAATAGTAAACAAGTAAGACTATCGATTTTAAAAAAACCAATGCAGGATGGAGTTATATTATTTCCCAAAAGTGGAATAGAGGAATCCGAATCACAAATTCTAGGCTTCGGCACCAAAGAGCACGATGATTTAGTTGATGCTTTGACTCTACTCTCACTAAAAATGCCAGAGCTGTCATCCGAACTAGGTTCCGAAGTAATTTCTATAAGTGCAAAAGGTTTTTACGAGGGGCGGAGACATGGATTCGCTAGCGACGACGACGATGATGATGATTGGGGCGATTCAGCTGGTAATGGATTTCCCAGAATTGGAAGGCCAAGTAGTTGGAGAAATATCCTTCCAGGATAGATTTATCCCAACAGCTCTTTAATGGAAACCTTGAGGTTTTTTGCAATCTTTCCCAGAACAGAAAGAGACGGTGCATACCTGCCCTGCTCAATGTAACCCATGTAAACTCTACTTATCCCAACCTTATGAGCCAGATCTTCCTGAGAAAAATCAGTATCCTTTCGCAATTTTTTAATTCTGCGGCCTAATAATTTAGGAAGTTTCGCATTTTTCCTCATGCGCTCATTATTTAGAGCCAACGTCGAAGACTCCACTAAGTTAGACTTAGCAATTAGCCTCACTTTTAACTTGACTTTCTGCTAAACTACACTTAGCATTTGACATACGAGAGGAGGTGTGAAAATGAAAAAATGCAAAGCGTGTCAAAAAGAAATTGATGACAAAGCTAAGAAGTGTCCGCATTGTCAAACAGATCAGCGAAATTGGTTCGCAAGACACCCAATCATGACGGGACTGCTTGGATTAATTATTCTTGTCGCTGTTGTCTCTGCTTTTGGTGCTAGCGGCAAAAAGGATAGCAATCAAGCATCTGATAGCCAAACAACAAGTGTTGCAGGTGAAGAAAAACCAAAAGTTGAGGCTATGAAGATAAATGCCAGAGAATTGGTGGACGAATTCGACGCAAATCAGGTAGCTGCTGAAAGCAAATGGAAAAACAAAGCGGTTGAATTCAGCGCTGAGGTATCAAATATCACTGACTCTGGTCTTCAATTCGCCAAAATAGGGGCTACAAAGGAATTTTCCCTAACATCAATCAGCTGCAGGATTAGCGATAAGCAACAGCTTCTTTCGCTCAAAAACGGACAAACCGTTACGGTACAGGGAGTTGTGGGAGGCCAAAGTTTGGGAATTATCGAAGTTAACGACTGCAAAGTAATTTAACCAAGGGTTGTGAATCGTTTTATTGCAAAGCCCCTCTAGAAGGAGGGGCCTTTGTTGTTGGTTATAGTAATTCCCCTGTCTGGACTTCCCTAGCAGTTGCGGTACTCTGTACCCCTGAATATGGATAGTCAAAGCCCAAAGATTAAATACTGCCTCTACGCCCGCAAATCCTCCGAATCAGACGAACGCCAAGCGATGTCAATTGACTCCCAAATCAAGGAAATGCAGACAGTTGCTAAAAGAGAGAATTTACTCATCAAAGAAATCCGAGACGAAAGCCATTCGGCAAAACAATCAAGTCAAAGACCTGTTTTTAACCAGCTTATTATCGATATCGAACAGGGTGAATTTTCTGGAATTTTGACTTGGGCTCCTGACAGATTAAGCAGAAACGCCGGCGATTTGGGGAAATTGGTTGACCTGATGGATCAGGAAAAGCTGGTTCAAATTAAAACTTATTCTCAAACATTTAGTAATAACCCCAACGAGAAATTTCTACTTATGATTCTCTGCTCTCAGGCCAAACTAGAAAACGACAATAGAGGTATCAATGTCAAAAGAGGACTAAGGGCCAAGTGTGAGATGGGCTGGCGGCCCGGCGTTGCACCAATTGGCTACAAAAATGTAATAGCAAATAACAGGATAAGCCAGGTTGTCATAGATGAAGAACGGGCACCGGCTATTAAACAAATGTTTGAGCGGGTTGCCGAAAAAGGGCACTCCGGAAGAACTATCAGGCTGTGGCTAGATAGGATTAAATTTAGAACGAGACATAACAAACCACTTGCGCTAAGCAGGATTTATGCCACTCTTAATAATCCCTTCTACTACGGTTATTTTGAATTTAACGGACAGCTTTACAAAGGGAACCATCCAGCGCTTATAAGTAAAACTGTCTTTGATCAGGTTCAAAAACAATTAACAGTGCCACCAAAAACATGGCATAAAAAGATATTTCCATTTAAAACCCTTTGCATCTGCGGAACCTGCAAAGGCGGAGTAACAGCAGAAGAAAAGTTCAGGAAGCTGAAATACGGGGGCTTTACAAAACACACCTATTATCACTGCGCAAGATCAGTTAACTACGAATGCCGGGAGCCTTACATCTCAGAGGAGGATCTTATCAGGCAACTTATTGGTCATATCGACAACATCAATATTAGCGAGAAGTTAATTACAACCAGAATTAAATTGGAAATTGAACGGTTCCATAGTTTGAGATCGCATGTTCTCCACAAAGAATATCTCGAAGGGAATCTTAATCAATTCGATTACCCGGAAAATGACCCGGTTAACGAAGAAATGGCCAAAACCTATCTCAGGCACTTACTAAAAGTTGGCACTTCAGAAGAGAGACAGCTAATTCTCTCAACGATTAGGACCAAATTCGTCCTGACCCAAGGGGAACTTCAGATACAATAACTTTCTTACAGGATATCTAAATCAGGCGTACTTCTAGGTAATTTCAGTGACAATTAAGAGAAAAACAGGAGCAAAAAGAGGTTTTTTAAGTTTTATGATTTTTCACTTCTCTAGGCTTCAAAACTGAAAAGTGTTGAAATCAAGCGTTTTTGGCAAGCCCAATTAAGCTAATCCGCAATAGCATACGGGTCGCTTAGATATTTCAGGCTTCGGCGGAGAGGGAGGGATTCGAACCCTCGATACCCTTGCGGATATACAGACTTTCCAGGTCTGCGCACTAGTCCACTATGCGACCTCTCCATTATCGGTTTATTATTATATAATTCTTTGACTCTTAGAGAAAGAAGTATTATAAGCAGGGTTGATGGATCCAAAAGACGAAATTAAAGCAAAAGTTGATTTGGTTGAAGTTGTGGCATCTTACCTTCCTCTTAAAAAATCCGGCCGCAATTTTTCCGCTCTTTGCCCTTTCCATGGCGAAAAAACGCCTTCTTTTATGGTATCTGCCGAACGCCAGGCATATAAATGTTTCGGCTGCGGCGAAT
>Ga0209542_10008453_pt1 | contig 19229 bp, 16 predicted proteins | sample RifCSPhighO2_01_FD_184028 | JGI IMG/M metagenome (GOLD analysis project Ga0209542, IMG submission 184028) | Soil microbial communities from Rifle, Colorado - Rifle CSP2_plank highO2_0.1 (SPAdes) (version 2) | ecosystem: Environmental > Terrestrial > Deep subsurface > Rock core/Sediment ...
TAGAAAATCGCCGGGTAGCCTTGGATCTTCTTACATTGCTGGCGCATCAAATAGGCAACCTGATAAGCTATTCCGAACTTTCCAGAACACTGGGAATGGATTCACGCACTATCAGAAAATATATAGAGATATTTGAGCAAAGCTATATTATTTTCAGACTGTATCCTTTTTCTAAAAACGCCCGTGATGAAATAGGCAAATCCCCCAAGATTTACTTTCACGATGTAGGGTTAAGAAATGCTCTGATAAACAACTTTTCTTCTCCATTTTTGAGACGTGACGGCGGTGCTATTTTTGAGAACTTCATAGTCAGCGAGTTTTACAAGCTCAATGATTATCTAAAAACCGGTTTTGATTTGAACTTTTGGAGGACATCCCAAGGGTCTGAAGTAGACTTGGTTCTGAGTAGGGACAATACTTTTCCTATTGCTTTGGAAATAAAATTGTTCAAAGGAAATACTTCGAGGGCTTTTGCTAACCGTTATCCAAATGCCAAATTAGAAGTGGTTACATCTCAGAATTTTTACTAAGGTTCATTATGAAAATATTAAATCTATTTAGGAACAAAAAAGTCCCGCCGTGGCGGGACTTTCCTGCGCTTAAGGTCAACCTTTTTAAGATTGCTTTAGTCTTGACATCTTTCATTGTAGCAACTTGTAACATAAACGTCAATGACTTTATGTGCTCCTAGAGTTCAAGCGTGGTGGACCGGACGGGAATCGAACCCGCGACCTTAAGCTGTCAAGACCTAGGCGATCACCAGATCCCGGCCCCTGCCCTACCTCACCCTATACTGCAACGCCTCCCCCATATCCTCTACCCCAATTTGCTCACCTCCAGAAAGATCGGCTATAGTTCTTGCAACTTTTATAATCTTAAAATACGCGCGGGCGGAGAGATTAAATTTTACAACCGCCCGTTTTAGTAAATTATCCACTTCCGGAGAAAGGGTACAGTATTTACTCAGATGTTTGTTTTTCATTTCGGTATTTGTGAAAATTTTTGAATATTTTTCTTTTTGGGCCAGTATATTTTCTACCTTAAATCTTTCCTCTTGAATTTTCCTTGCCCTAATTACCTTTTCCCTTATTTCTTTAGATGTTTGCACTTTCCTGTTTGAAAATTGACTATTTATATTCAAATCCGCAATTTCTACCGGCCTTACATCAACATGAAGATCAATTCTATCCAAAATTGGCCCTGAGATTTTTTTTCTATAGCGTTCTATTTGATACTCACTGCAACTACAAGATTTTTTAGGATGGCCGAAATAACCACATGGGCATGGATTACTTGCCGCGATAAGAATAAATCTCGAAGGAAATGTCACCGAGCCACTACTTCTTGATATAGAAATAATCCCATCTTCCATGGGTTGTCGAAGGGTTTCTAAAACATAGCGTGGAAATTCTGCAAACTCGTCCAAAAACAGCACTCCCCTATGCGCTAAACTTATCTCACCTGGCTTCGGGTATGTACCTCCGCCAATTAATCCCGCATAAGAAATCGTATGATGCGGAGATTTACATTGTCTTTCTCTAATAAGAGATCCGCCCGGAGGAATAACTCCCGCAGCTGAATGTATCTTTGTAACCTCCAGAGCCTCCTCGTCAGATAGAGGTGGAAGAATGGTTGGAAGGGCTTTTGCAAGCATTGTCTTCCCTCCACCCGGAGGCCCTAATAAAAGCGTATTGTGCCCTCCCGCTGCAGCTATTTCCAAAGCTCTTTTAGCTTGTTCTTGACCTAATATCTCAGACATATCAAAACCATTAACTGTTGGCTCAAAAGAAAAATCTATCTCTTTGCGTGAAAAAACTTCTATCACACCCAACTCTCCCATTAAATGCCTGTACAACGATTCAATGTTTCTAGTTGGGTACAATATGACCTCAGACACTATCCCCGCCTCGTTAGCACAATCAAAAGGCATATAAACACCGTCAAAACCGTTTTCTTTCGCAAACATTGAAATAAGTAACGACCCTTTTGTATGTCTTAATCCCCCATCTAAAGAAAGTTCTCCGTAAAAGATAAACTTTTTCGGAACTTCAAAACCGGTTAAGGCGGAAATTATTCCAACCGCAATTGGAAGATCATAAAAAGACCCTTCTTTTGGAAGATCTGCGGGAGCAAGATTAACGGTGATTTTCTTGTCCGGAAAGTCTAAACCGGAGTTTTGTATTGCAGTTTTTACCCGTTCCTTACTTTCTGCAACAGCTTTATCCGGAAGTCCAACTATGTCGAATGTTGGAAAGCCCTTTGACGCAACGTTAACCTCCACATCTACCCTTACGGTTTTTATGCCGTAGTTGGCTGCAGAGTTTACCTTAACTAACATAGTATCGTCCTTTTTCTTCAGACAACGTTCCGTCAAGAAGCATGGTTGTGATTGTGAAGCCTAGTATGTCGGGGGTTATTTGGGTTTCGCGGGATAGTTCGTCTATATTAAGGGGTTCGGATTCAAGTAAATCAAGCACCGCTCGCGATACACCTTCTGTGTGCTCGCGCCCTTCGCTACGCTTCGGATGACTGTGCGCACAGAACGGCGTATCGCTTGGGTGCTTAAACAACATATCTGAAAAAACAGACAAAACATCTTCGACTTCTGTAACCATTTTGGCTTTGCCGGTTTTAATAAGGTTCAGTGTTCCTGCTGAAACCGAAGATAAAATACTACCCGGAACAGCAAAAACCGATCTGTTAAACTTACAAGCATAATCTGCGGTTATTAGAGATCCACTACCAAGTGCTGCTTCGATAACAAGCGCGGACTTAGACAATCCCGCAACAATCCTGTTTCTTTTTGGATATGTCCATAATTGAGGTAACTCCCTTCCTTCATATTCTGATAGTATCAAACCTCCTGAACCTAAAATTCTGTTATAAAGTTCTTTTTGATTTCCGGGATGAATAAGGTCAATACCGCACGGCATAACTGCAATTGTTTTTCCACCCGCATCAAGTGCAATCTTATGTGCCTGCGCATCAACTCCAGACATAAATCCGGATACTATTGTTACTCCCCTTGAAGCAATTTCCATAACCAGTCTTTGTACAATTTGCGTGCCATACGAAGTCATTTTTCTACTCCCTACAACCGCAAGACAATTCTCGAAAATTTCACTTCCCCACTCTCCCTTGTAATATAAAATCTTTGGCGGGTTTGGAATGTTCTTAAGTAGCGTTGGGTACTTTGAATCATTAATATCAACAAATTTTGCCATGAACCGAAGTATTACAAAAAGGCCAAGGTAATCAATGGGGTCTTGTCTAGTGTGAGTAGACGAAGGGCCCGATCCTCGAAAATATGATAAAATAGCCTGTATAGCACACAAAACCACCTATGCTCTACTCTATTAAACGTCCCTTATCCCAAAGATTTTTCCAGCTAAAATTCGAAGGATTTAAAGCACCGGGACGAAACAAAATTAAAAACGCTTTTAAATTAATTTCGCGATTTGCGAAAGTGCTATTTTTTTATCTAATAAAGAAACTTAAATTCGCATTTAAATTAACTAAAAATTCACTTCTTTTTGTAAACAAAATTACTAGAAATGCTAAAGGCTTTGTAGTTCGAAAACTTATTTGGTCGCGTGGAAGACTTGGACGTCCGGTCGCTAACTTTGTAGTTATTGGAATAGCCTTTATAGTTTTTTTATTCGGTGAAATTTTAAGCGGTTCAAAATTTGTTAACAGCCAAGAAATAAGTACCGATTATTTATCAAACGTTTCAGACATTATCCCACAAAAAAATATCGCTCTAACTACAATTCCTGAAAGCAGAAAAAGAAACGAGGCTATTAATTATAAAGTTGAGTCGGGAGATTCTATTTCAAGCATTGGAAATAAATTTAAAATTTCGGTTGACGCCTTAGAATACGTTAACGGCTTAAATGATAATTCTGTATTAAAAGTTGGCCAAGATTTAACTATTCCACCGGTGGCAGGACTAATTCACAAAGTAGAAACAGGAGACACTTTAAATTCTATTGCTAAAAAATATGATGTTCCTGCACAATCAGTAGCAGATTTTAATTATATTTTAGATACATCAAAACTTGCAGTTGGATCGGAACTGGTTATACCGGGAGCTAAAGTTCCTCAACCTATTATTATTCCGGCAATTCCATCACAATTTATTCCGTCAACAACGGTTGATACTGGAGCAAGTAAAGGTTGGTGTATGTGGCCAACAACAACAAGAATAATTACCCAATATTTCTCTTGGTATCACAATGGAGTTGATATAGCTACACCTTGGAACGCGGGTTTGCCACCTTTATATGCTTGTGCGGGTGGTGTTGTTACAAGAGCAGGTTGGGATCCTTGGGGACTCGGTCTACAAGTTCAAATTGATCACGGAAACGGATATTCAACCGTATATGGACATATGAGTAAAATTGACGTTGGATATGGTCAAAGAGTTGGCCAAGGCGAGGTGATTGGAACAATGGGAAACACAGGTAGGTCAACAGGCCCTCATGTCCACTTTACAGTTAAACTTAATGGAGTTCCCCAAAATCCGTTGAACTATATTCAATAACAATAAATAGGGTTATTCTTAGATCATCCCGAAAAATACGCAACGTAATAAGTCATGATAAACGAAGAATCTTGAACTCAAGATTTTAGTTATAATACCAACGAAAAATATATAAAGGATTATCCTAGGATAATCCTTGCTTAATTTAACCTCGTAAATACAGGCTCTTGTTTAATAGCAAAAACTGCCTATTGCTGTGACAGCCTAGAATAGGATTCATCTAGGATTAACCCTTTTGTGTTAAAATCCCAGAATGGAACGAATATTAATAGACACAGTAACAATAGAAATCAAGGCCGGAAACGGAGGCGACGGGCTTTCTTCATTTTTGCATGAAAAATATAACGATCACGGTGGCCCCGACGGCGGAGACGGAGGAAACGGCGGAAGTGTATATTTTATTGTAGACAACAACACTGCGACCCTAATGGATTTTCGTGCCAAATACTTCTATAACGCCCAAAAAGGCGAAGGAGGAAAAAAGAAAAACATGTTCGGGGCCTCCGGCGAGGATATGTATATAAAAGTTCCGCAGGGTTCGTTGATTTATCAGCTCTCAGAAGGCAGGGAAGAAACTTTAATTGCTGATTTAACCGAAGTTGCAGAAACCTACCTTGTTTGTAAAGGCGGACGAGGTGGTAAAGGTAATTTTAGATTTAGAAGCTCAACAAACCAGGCACCAACAAAGTTTATTAAAGGAACTTTGGGAGAACATAAAAAAATTAAAGTTGAAATAAAACTAATTGCCGATATTGGCTTAGTAGGAATGCCAAATGCCGGAAAGAGTACACTAATTAATCATCTTACTAATTCTAACGCAAAAGTCGCAAGTTATCCTTTTACTACAATTACCCCAAATCTTGGAGTTTGGAATTTAGCAAAAGACCTGCCTGCGCAGTCAGGAAAGACATTAATAATTGCTGATATACCGGGTTTAATAGAAGGCGCTTCGCAAGGAAAGGGCCTTGGAGATGAATTCTTAAAACACATCGAACGAACTAAAGTAATAGTTCATATAATAGATCCTCTAGAAAAAGATGCGTTGGAATCGTATAAAATCCTAAGAAACGAGTTAAAAGAATATAAAGGTAAATACACAGACCTAACAACAAAACCGGAAATTGTTGTAATTAATAAAATAGATGTAACCGAGGTAAACCAAGCGCTTCCGGCAATATTAAAGGAATTTCAAAAAATAGGAATAAAAGCGTACGGCATTTCTGCTGTTACCGGAGCCGGAATACAAGCTTTGGGTAAAGAAGTTATGCAGACACTAAAAAACTCCCCATCTCATGAGTTTAAAGTAGTAAAGCTTGCAAAAACATATACAATAGATAATATTCCTAACAAAAGAATGGTGTTTAGGGGTAGGTAGATTCCTTAACGTGGGCCGTTAGCTTAGTTGGTAAGGTTTTGATTTTCGCATTCGCTCAAACAAATGAGCGCTTGCTTTGCACAGTTAATAAGTTTTTCTAGATTCTTTAACTTGGGCCGTTAGCTTAGTTGGTAGAGCGCTTCCATGGCATGGAAGAGGTCAGCGGTTCGACTCCGCTACGGTCCACCAGGATTTTGTGATATTATTTATATATGTCAGCTCAATTAGCACAAACTCCATCTGAAACCGGGTCGGAAACGCCTTTAGAGGTAAAGCAACAGGTCTTTAGTCTTATAAGTAGAATAGTCGGAAAATTGGATTATCTTGAACAGGAAGGCTGTCCGGCGCTAGCATCAATATTAAAGGCATCTATGCTTCAAATTACACCGTATGAAAAGGCTGAAAGAGATTTAGACGGTAATCCTGTTCCAAGATGGGATCATGCAAACGAGAGCGATCTTAGAACCTTACGAGGTATAGACAATAGCTTAGAAATGGCTTATGTAAATCCTAGAGAATTGCGTCAAATGATTATCGGAATCATACAGACACATAAAATTCTCGAGACTGAGCTTGAAAAGGATCATCCTGAAGACGCCATAAAAGTTCATAAAGCAGAAAATCTGGCGAGACCCGATGCACCTGCCGTTAATGTTCTTCAGTCATACTACGACCAGTTAATTTACGCATTATACGAACTTGAAAGATTGTCCGACAATAAAACAACCGGCACATTAATTCAATAAACTATTTATCAACAACCACCAGCTTACGCAGGTGGTTTGCTGTAATTCTCGCGTAGCGAGATTTCTATTGTAGCTTATATCCACCAGTTTACACTGGTAGTTTTACGCTCGAATTATAAAAACAAAAATGCGCCTGGGGAAAGGAAAGAAGAATCAATTCCCCAAGCGCACAGGCTAAGGGCATTAAGATTTAAGGTTGCTAACCGCTCTATTCAAATCCCTCCAGAGAACTATAACCAAATCAGATTGATGTTCAGTATGCTCAAAATAAAATTCAAGCTCCGAAGGTTGACCAAAAGTCCAAGTATTTCTTCGTCTATTAACTTGAATAAGACCGCATCCTTCAAAAGTAGTTACCTTCTTTTTTCCATACAAAATCTCAGTCAATTCTTGTATTCCTGAAAGTGTGGCTCTTGAAATCTGTCCGCTCGAAAAAGTGGCTTTAAGTCCTACACTTCCATCTTCGTTAAGCCTTACTTCAAGATCTCGAGCATTATTCCTTGGTGCGACATGAACTGAACCTTTCATTTGTTCCTCCTCTTTCTTCGATTGATAGATTTGAAGTCGAAGTATAGTATATCAAATAAATATAGTTAAAGCAACCTATAAGGTTTATGAACAAAAACCTATACTTAACAAACTCTTAATCCTATAGTACAATATGTTTACATTTGGTTCCGGGAAGCTCCGTTAGTCGGACTAAGAAACATCGCCCCGATACGGAAGCTTTGTGTCTTCGACGCGCCCTGTTTCGCGAGCAAATACTCCGCGGATGTGTGGCCCGCCGGCATAGACCGAGGACAAGCTAAGTAGAGAAAAGCCTCTAACAGTCTGTCCTTCCGGAACCTAAATTTCACCCAGGGCCCCCGTTCGCGGGATTCGGCCTTCACACCCCCAAGCGCCCAAGAAAGGAGCTGGAGAAATGAAGGGTTGAATTTGCTTTTGTCTCTGACGTTTTCCCTTACCCAAACAAATAAATGATTTGGGTCAGAGACCGCCTTAGTCGAAAGACAAGCGAAAAACGGGAAAGGTAGCTTAGTCACTACCCAGGTGTCGTAAACCCAAACAGACCCACTGCCCACAAGGTCTGAAAATGACTAGATACGACCGCAACACAACAAGAGCCCCCGGCACAATCAGCTAACACCGTGCCAGGGGCTCTTCACTTTCTTTACCTCTTATTCTTCACCAAGCTTCAAATTCTCACCGGTTGTACTAATCGAAGATTCAACAGTTTCATCAGGAACAGTTAAAGGCTCCTGTTCAGTTGGCTTCGTTTTACTCCCGGTGCTTTCAAGCTCGCTCACCGTAGGTTGAGAACTCTGAACTCCGGCAACATCAGGCAGTTCTTTTAAGATTTTCAGATCTTCAGACACTCTTTTGTAATCTTCCGACTTATCCGGCACCAATCTCTGTACCATCTCAAATTCCCTTTGCGCGTCCGCATAAGCCTGCAATTTAACTAAAGTCTGCGCTAAATTATAGTGCGCATTAGCATAATCCCCTTTTAACTGCACAGCCTGCCTAAATAAATTTCCCGCGGACAAGAAATCTTCCTTAGCAAAATAAACACCGCCAAGAGCGAGTCTTAATTGAGGATTTGTCGGATCAAGCTGGATTGCCGCGTTATAAGCATTTATCGACCAAGTATCAGCATCTTGGGCCGCCCCAATTAGTGTTCTGTAAATTCCGGCTCTTATCTCCCAACCTGAAACATTTAGAGGATTTAGAACTTCTGTCGAAAGTCTAATGCTTCTTATGGACTGGGCGACGAGATTCTGAACCATTGTCTTTTCTTCATCGGAAAGATTCGGCCTCGTCGACAAATTCACGGCAATTGCGAGGTTGGTTTGAGCATAAGTATTACTATACTCATCTTTTCTGGGATTTAGGTTTAGCGCCCTACCTTGAAGTCTATATGTTTCAGCACCGTTGTTCACTTGAGCCGCTTCAAGCGATTGCCTCATAAAATAATCAGCGGCATACACTCTGTAGCCAAAATACATTCCTACAAGCGAAACCGCTATCATTGGTATCGCCACAATATATTGGAATGTTTCTACCTTAGCTTCATACTGACTGCCCAATATAGACACCGGGCTAAGGGCGGACATACTCATAAAGACTATTTCTGTATCTTTTGATTTTTCGTCCAAAGCCGACTTTGACGTTGCTATAGCTAAGAATAGGAAAAATAAGAATCCACTTAAAACAGTGGCGGGGTATAAAACAAAGCTGGCTAAGGTTACTAAAGTACCCGCGCCAACAACAGCAGAAATTCCAACACTTTCGTCCGTGCCTTTGAGTCTAAGAATAAATACCAATACACGAAAGGTAAAGTAAATCGCCGCGATTATACCAACTATACCCAACGAACCAACTACACTTACCGCCTCGCTGCTGGCCACATCAAATCTAACATTCCACAAATTTGTGTTATTAAGGTAAAGAGGCCTATACCTTGGGAAATTCAAATAAAATGTTGAGGGGCCTGTGCCTAGTATAGGAAAATCTCTTAATGTTGAAGAAACAACTACCCAAGAATCTCCCAACGATAGATTGATTTCTTTAGGATAGTTCTTGTTAACCACCAAATCTCTTGAAGAAGGCAAAGCGAGCACTATAAGAGTCGCTATAATCACGCCGGTTAATATAGAAGAATAAGTTCTGTTCTCTTTTATTATCTTGGTGGCTGGCACAAAAAACACAAATGCCACAAAAGAAATAAACAGTAAAATCCACGCCGAAGTAGTACCAATTAAAAGCGCCGTAACAAAATTAAGCACAAACGCGTGTAGCAGGAATATTTTGTCGGGAAGGTTCTTAGAATACATCAGCAACGTTACGGAAATTACAGCACACAAAACCGCGACCATTGCAGTGATGTTTGTTGATCCGGCTAAGGTAAAGTTGGGTACCTGAAAATACGCCGAGCTTCCTATTTTAATGCCAAAGTATCCAAAAAGGGCAACCGCGGAAGAAATGGATCCTCCCACAATCGTCGCGACAATGACATAAGAAATGGCCTTAGTCTTTTGCAGATTCGCGGAAAGCGCATAATAAAATACGACTAAACCGAGAAAACCGAACAAACCGGGGAACCATCTGCCCTGCGCGCCATAAATGCTTGTGGTCTTGTTTATTGAAAAGATGGTAGACAGAAGCATGGCAATCGTGAGTACAAAAAACGCAAAGTTTAACGGAGTCTTCACGACATATACCTTTTTTGTTAAGAACATTTTCACAGCCCATACAATAAGTAACGCAGCCGTTCCAACGAATATAAGCGCTAACTTATTAAACTGAAAAAACTCAGTTGTTAAAGGCAAAAAGAAAATAGGTACCAATAAAGCCATTACTGCAGGAAAGGCATTTAAGAAACTATCTAAGAACTCATACTTTTTTTCCATAAAATCCTCCATTAAAAATCTAACAGGCAACTACTACTGTTAAGCATAGTTCTAATTGTTTATAAATGTCAATAGGTAATTTCCCGTAACGGGAAATGGGATTTATATGTTTTTGATTTTAGTTAGTAATCCACCAGCTAAACTCGGTGTTATTTACTGTAGGAGCGTCTAATTCCACGTAAAATCCCTTAAAGGGAATCTTGTCAGAAACCCAGTACCTGGTAGCAGGAGTAAAATTCTGATTAAAAGTTATGTATATTTTAGAAGTAACGGTAGTTTCGGGTTCTTTTACAAATATCTTCACCGAACCTGCGGGCATGAAAGAATTCCCGCTTGATAAAATTTGATTTGAGATACCTGATTTTGACTGAGTTAATAGTTTTTTAGAAATTCCAATAGGAAAAACGTTAAGCTCTGAACTCACAATAAATAAAAGAAGTGCGAAAGAAATATATGTAACAAGCCTTATTCTCGATTCAGGAAACCACAACACGTTTTTTACGCTTATAAAACGGTTACTTTCTTCAATTTTTTTTGTAATGTCTTCATTAGAAAAGTTTTTGTCCTTTAATCGCTCAATCATCACAAGCCTGTCAAGCGCCCAGTTTGGAAAATTACCTTTACCTTCTTTTCTTACCATATGCGGAAGCCATCCCATTTTAGTGTAGTATCTTATCCTGTTATATGGGTCCCCCTTGCCAAATTTAACACCCATTTTTTCGGCTTCTTTTATTAAATCATCGGTTGCTATGAGACGTTCCATTTTAGTATTGTATCACAGTAGTCAAGTAGAAGAAATTATTCTTTATTGATAATTTGTAACGTGTATGTTATATTCACATTACCATGGACTATGCCACATTAACAAGTCAAAATCAAATTACCATTCCTAAATTGATTAGAAGAAATTTAAAGCTCAAACCAGGAGATAAAGTGAAATTTTACACAACAAAAAATGATTATAATGTAGTTCTTGAAAGAGCCGGAAAGCTAAAGGATTCCCTCGGTCTATTCGCCGGATATAAAACTGAGGTGAATAAGGTACCCGAAGAAGGTGTATGGATTGAGAGAAATGGGTAAAGTATTTGTCGATACTAGTGTAATAATTAGGTTTTTTGTAGACGGAGATAAAAAGTTGTTGGATCTATTTGAAACTAACAAGGAAGTGCATATTCCCCTGCCTATATTATTTGAAACAATTTTCGTATTAGAAAAGGTTTACAAGGTACCAAAACAAAATGTGATATCGCAGGTAAGCAATCTTCTTATTCAGAAAAATGTTGTGACTGATAAATTATCGAAAAAAATAATGAGTTTATACAAAAGCAGACAGAAGTTAAGTGTTGTTGACTGCTACGCTCTGGCATATTGCAAAAACTCCGGGATTAAGCTAGAAACAAACGACAAAGATTTGGCAAGAGCCGTGTAAAAATGTGGATGTTATTCTTTGATTTTATTATTTACTTTGGAAATTAGTTCCCTTGCACTTTTTTCAAAGTTTGGAATTGTATTGTTGCATCTCTACTCAATTCAATATCTCCGTCATAGTTTAAAGCAATTAAAAGTTTGTTTAATGCGTTTATGAGGTCTTCAATTATAGATTTAATTATTAATTTCTGGTCCACGGTATTATTTTCCCCAAAGCGATTCTTTTAAATTTATCTGAAGCACGAGCAAAGTCAACAACGTCTACTCTATAAGGAATATTGGAATCTTCCAACTCATGTTCAATCTGCTCAAGTTTTGAATAAGGAAGTACTTCTTTGCCCATAATGCCCACATCAAAATCGCTCCATTTTAAATTGTTGCCATTAGCCCTCGAGCCAAAGAGAAAAACCTGGTATTCGTCCGGAGAAACATATTTAAATATTGTATTCTTAATTTTTTCCTCAGCTTCCATATTAGTATCTTAACTTGCCTGGCTTAAAGTTTCAAGAAATTCCTTGTTACTCTTGGTTTTCTTTAGTCTTTGCAAAACTAATTCCGTACTTTCACGGTCATCAAGTAAGTCAATCATTCTTCGGAACTTGAAAATGGATTCAAGCTCTTTTTTGCTATACAACTGCTCCTCATGCCTAGTACCACTTGCCTTAATGTCAATTGATGGATAAACCCTTCTATCGGCTAGTGTTCGGTCAAGCCTTAATTCCATGTTCCCTGTGCCCTTAAACTCTTCAAAAATAACTTCGTCCATTCTGGAACCCGTATCAACAAGTGCAGTTGCAATTATTGTTAAGCTTCCGGAATCTTCAAAGTTTCTTGCAGCCCCAAAAAAGTGTTTAGGTGGATATAGGGCTGAAGGATCAAATCCTCCGCTTAGAGTTCTTCCTGAAGGAGGAACTACCATATTGTAAGCTCTGGCAAGTCTTGTTAAAGAATCCATTAATATAACTACGTCTTTTCCGGCCTCTGAGAACCTTTTTGCACGCTCCAAAGTCATTTCAGCAACTCTGGTTTGAGTATCCGCTGTTTCATCAAAATTACTGGCAAATACTTCGCCTTTTACACTTCTTTGAATATCAGTTACTTCTTCAGGTCGTTCACCAATTAAAGCAACCATTAGAACTGCGTCCGGATGATTTACTGTAATTCCATTCGCAATATCTTTTAAAAGCCAAGTTTTTCCGGCTTTTGGAGGAGCTACTATCATTGCTCTTTGACCTTTACCAATTGGAGAAACTAAATCAATTAGTCTTGTTGATAAAATGTCTTGCCTAGTTTCAAGTTTTAACCACTCGTTTGGAAAAATAGGAGTGAGGCTTGCAAAGAGTGGTCTTTTTTTGGCTTGTTCCGGATCAAGGCCCGCAACCTTTTCGACTTTTAACAAAGACAAATATCTTTCACCCTCTTTTGGGGGTCTTGCCATGCCTGTTATTAAATCCCCCATTCTTAGGGAAAATCTTTTTATTTGGGATTGACTAATGTAAACATCTTTCGGAAGACTTTCGTCTACTTTATTTTCTTGTCTTAATACTCCATAATCAGGCAAAATTTCTAAAGTTCCCTCAACCTGTACGGTTTCTCCTGAAAAGTAATCGCTTCCTCCCCCACTCACTACATTACTATTATTATTACTATTTTGATATGAAGAATTCGAGTTATTTCTGGCATAACCGTAATTAGATCTATTATCGCTACTTTTTACAAGTGTCATATTATTTAAGAAGGTGAGATCCTTGATTTAATTAAATACAATGGATTTTTTGGCTTATCGGCCAAAAGTCGGGAGATAGCCACTGCCCCATGCTACCTCCCGGCTTTTGCCTGTAAGCATTAAGAAATCAGCTCTGCTTTAACTACTAAGCGCTTGCTATACGTAGACATTCCCGGAAGCCATACACCTCCACAGGTTATTAAAGTAACCGTGGGAACTTTTGAATCTCCAAACACCTCAGATCTATCGGGATCCTTTACGTCAACGTAGTAAGAAGTTGTTACTTTATATATATACTCTTTTCCAATTTCGTCAACAACAAATACTTTATCATTAACTTTCAAACTTTTCAAATTCCAAAACGCGCCCGGACTTCCAGTGTTTGTATCGTAATGCCCATCGATTATAACATTGCCAATTTCACCGGATTTCGCGCTATTTGTATACCACCCCGCATCCTGCCAATTTGAAGGTACAGATAAAGTTCCATCTTCCTCCGCGCCTACTTCTTGTACTTTAGCATTTATTTGATCGGTATAAATTTTTACTGGCTTAAAATATGTTGGAGTTAAATATTTTCTAAACGCTCTCGTTTCCATTACTAATTCAACCTTTTTTTGCACAGGCTTTGTGTTAAAAAGAAAAGAACTAAAAAGTGTTAAGAGAACGAGGATAAGAATTTCCATAAGCACAACTTAGGGTGGAAATAGAAGGGTCGCGTAAGACTCCGCAAACCCAACCCTTCTTCTCCCACCCCAAGATCTTTTAATTTAGCTTAAATTTCTTAACGAATAATCCTAAAGACACAAGTCCGGCTCCAACAAGGCCTAAAATCATATTTGATTCAGCACCGGTTTTTGGAAGTTCTGTAATTGTTCCATTTCCATAACAAACTGTGGCGCTGTCTGAACCAACATCTTTTTTATCTTGTTTTGCTTTGGCTTCGTTAACAATACACTTCTCAAAGTTTTTTGTATCAAATTCTGAGTCGTTTATCTTTGCCTTAATTATAAACCTTTTTGACTCACCCGGCTCAAAGTTGTCCCATTCTTCGGTTAGTCCACTTCCACCTGTTTTGTTTAATTCATCAGGGAGGTTATCTGACATTTTCATTTTGTCTACTTCAATCTCACCTGTGTTTTCGACTTCTATTCTAAATTCAACTACCTCACCCTTTTTGACATCAATTACTTTATCTTTCCAGGAACCGTCGCCTTCAATTCTTACCTTTTTATGAACTTTAAAAGTCTTTTCAAAAGTACAGTTTTCACCACCACCATAGTTTGGTTCACAGGCTGCAAAAGCTTCCCTTGGTAACAGAGCAATTATCAAAAACCCAACTAAAAGAGCCGCAAACACTGCTATATTTATTTTATAGATCTTATTTAATAACATATTATCTTTTCTTTCCGGGCAAGAAAAAAGACCTTATGGGCAAAGGCTACAAATGCTGTTGTTACAGCTTAAATTGTGTTCTACTAACTTAACTATGTAATTATACCTTATAGTGGTGTATTTGTCAAGCTATGGGATCATGGGTACCAAAACAATATTCTTGATAAGCTGATGGTATAATACAAACATATGAAAGATATAACCAATGTATGGTTAAAAATTGCGAAAGAAGATTACGACACAGCGTTTTATTTATATGACGGGGCTAGGTATCCACAAGCATTATACTTTTTATGTCAATCCCTGGAGAAATTATTAAAGGCTATACTTGTTGAAAGTTCCGAAAAGACTCCTCAGAAGAATTTTCAAAGCATTATGGGCGTGTTAGATATCCAGATTTTTCTCAGGAAATGTATAGCACTAAGATTAAAGTTTCCCCAATGTTTGATAAAGGAAAGGAGCTTTACGAATGCTTAAAAAAGAAGCATCAAATGCAATAGATGAATTCATTATGAGGTTAAAGTATAAGATAAATCCTCAAAGCGTTATACTGTTTGGTTCACAATCACAGGATATCCAAACAGAAGATAGCGACGTGGATCTGATAGTCCTATCAAATGATTTTTTAAATATGGATGATAAAAAAAGATTAGATATACTTTACGAAGCCTCAAGATTTATTACTCCCGATATTCATCCTTGGGGATTTACTCCAAAAGAATTTAATAGGATTGATAAACAATCTATACTTGGGGATTCAAAAACAAGCGGTATAGATGTATTCAGGTAAATTGCCTTAACTGCGTTTTGATACCATTTTTGATGCCACAAATAACACAACTACGAAAAGGCCTAAACCAAAATACTCAAGTAGCTGTGGCCAGAAAACTAAGTAAACATTACCAACAGCTACTCCGGAATCAAAAACCCATCCATTTGCCCAATTGTTTACCATTAAATGCTTTGCTCTACAGTTTCTAAAACCACAGAAAGCAATCCATCCATTATCATAACTTTGATTTAGTACTAAAACTTCCCCACTTTTATAATCATTAACTTTGTATAACCATTCAGATATCTTTTTTCCATTAACATCTCCTTCCCTAGATTTTTCTAGAACATTATCATTATTTAAAATTCTAATTCCGGATATCCAATTTACTGGGAACGGAAACACTAATACCGATGCCAAATCATTTTGTGTTTTATCATTTCCTAATGCTGTATTAAACAATCCAACGCTATATGTCCTTCCTCCAAAGTCTTGATTTCTGATAATGAAAGTTTGTGAATTCCAAACTTTCGATTTTTTTAAATACGAATCGTTTACGCATTTATACTTTAATGGATTTCCAAAACAAAACTCCAACGGCAATCCAGTAACATTTCTATTTTCTATTGAAACTAAATAAGAAGCCTCATGATCAAAACGTCCCAGATTATAAAAATCGCAAGGATTGGAATTAGATGATAAATATTCCATATATTTTTTCTCTCCCTCAACCTTATTTACAACAGAAAAACTGCCTGTTAAGTTTTTGCTGCAGTTTTCAATTTTGTCATTAGTATAATTGTATTTAGATCCAAGAAGCGCTGAATTATACGAGCTTACCAAAGGAAACGTTATCTTTACATTTTTGTTTCCAGCCTCCTTTAAATCAATAGCAAATGAATTAAATTTTGACTCAAAACCCACTTCACCAACCGGCTCAAATTTCTCCAAAGTCACATTTTTATATTCAATAAATTTTTCACTGCCGGATTTATAACCCTCAAGCACCAAACCAAACTCAAGATTAGGATCTCCTTTTACCCTTACGTCAACATACTCTTTTACAGAATTCCACTCTTTTGAATAACCAACAAAATTATACTTCCTATTTAAGCATGTGTTGGAATTTACGTTAAATAAGCAATAACCCGGTTTTTCTAAACTTGAGGATTTGTAATCAAAATTTACCCGAACAACTTTTACAGAACTTGGGATTTCGTTTTTAATACTGACGTTTAAGCAACCGGAAGCGTTTTTAACACCTATAGCTACGGCCCCTTCTTTAAGATTAAAGTTTTTGGCGAATGAGTCTTCGGGAGAATCAGAACACACTACAGTTTTTTTATCTTTTAGCATCTCGGATACATTTATATTACCGTTTACCTGTTTTAATAACGTAAGCTTATTGGTATGTGTAAGTAATACCAAATCGCCAATAGACTTGATCTCCGAAGTTAAGTTATTGATGGGAAGAAATTCCTGATCGTTAAATTCGAGTAATAGATTACCTTTAGTGTTTAGCACATTGTAAGGAATAGAAACATCTTCCTCAAAATTTGTTGCGTTAATGTTTTTTCCGTTCACAAAAACTTCAGGAATAGCATAAATTACTTTAAGATTTATTTTTCCATTACTATAATTTGCATAAATTTTGGCGTTTACATATTTTTCCAAGTCAGAATATTTAGGAAAGTCCAGTTTTGCACCCGCGATAGAATTAAAATCGTACGATGCAACAGCATTATTTCCATCAACTGTTACTAAGTTATCGTAACCTAAAGAATTAAATGGATAAGATAAGTTATAATTTACATTTCCGCTAGCATAATCTGACAAACCTAAATATGCATTATCAATATCGTACAAGCTATTTAACCCTCCGACTTTTTTGTATCCAGAAATAGATTTTAAGAAATTATTGCCAATAGACATTACATTCACAGAATAAACATCAATATTCCCAAAACTAATAGCTTTCTTATATTTATTGATATCGCTAAGCATATTTCCTAACTCATCTATGTCTAAAGATTCGCTTGACGAGGAGCTAATAACATTTTTGTCTAAAATTACCCAATTAACTCCATACTTTTGTAAGATTGAATTAAATAAAATAGGATTCTCAGAATAAATTGCTTGAGAAATTTCGTTGTAATAATTTTCATTTCTAATATTCCAAACGTCAAAAGCCCTATCTAAAATTGGTTGTTCAATTCCATACCATAAAAAGCCGGAGCCTCTGTATCCCCAATTGTAATATTTCCAACTCCAAAAAGTGTGTTGTGGAAAATTAGCAATTCGAGTATTTTTATCTTGCTTGCCAAACCAATTAAAAAGCTCAAAATAATCGTTAGGAATTTTAATTTTGAGTCGTGAGTAAAGCAGTTCGCCTTTAAATACAGGAAACATCCAAGAAATCATAATGGTTACGAGTAAAAGCAATAAAATGTAAGCTATAACCTTCTTCATTTTATAAAGTAAATCAATTAAGTTTAGGCAAAATATCCCAAACATTATAGAAAAAGAAAAGATCCCTATAATAGAAAACTTTGTGTATGTAAACCTAAATACTTCCCTAAAAATTGATGAGTGGTTTCTAATAAACTCAAAAACAAAACCAAGAGGTGGGTTTCCGCTCATTAACATAAAAAGTGAGAATAAAAATACTAATGAGAATCCAAAATTCAGCCTGTTTGATTTCCTAAAACTTAAGATAAAACCTAAAACTACAAAAAGCCCTAAACCTAAGCCAAAAACAGAAACGGCTCTGTCTGCTAAGTGTTTATTCCAGCTTTCAAACATTGGTACAAATTTACCTTTCTCGTTCATGTCTATATTCTCAAACCAAAAACCTTTAAGCTGAATTGAATTAATAAAGTTGCCGTTTTTTTTATTTATCTCAAAAGTATTTTCAGACGACATTTTACTTATTTTTGAGTTAATAACATTTCTCGAATTTTTCAAAGCAAATATTGAAAAGGGTAAAAGCCAATATGAATTAACAAGAAAAATGACAAGGTAAACTAATGAGATCCTTTTGAAGGTTTCTTTTGACCTGCTTTTTATATATTCATGTACGGTAAGTATTAAAAGAGCAAAAAGATAAACAATAAAAAGAGTAGCTACATAAGACATTTGTGATGCGAAAAAACTAATAATGGTAAAAATAAGTAAATCGTGTTTATTTTTCTCCCTAACTAATTTCAAAAAGTAAAGAATTAGCCAAGGCAAAAATCCGTATTGAGTGTTAAAAAAAGAAATCGGTGCGTAAAAATTAAGAAGAGTTCCAATGTTTAGTAAATAAAATATGCCGGTTAAGAAACTTGAAAGCTCAAGTGGCAATAATTTTGAATTCTTGAACAAAAATCTAAATAATGCATAAGCTCCAATTGGGCCAACCAATAGCATAAGGAAAAAATAGAAATATCTCAGGAAATTAAGTGGAAATATAAGTGAAAAAGGAAGTAAAATTAAAATTCTTGGCAAATCTGCAGAATGGGACATTCCGGATAAGAGTCCCAAACCTTGATTTTCCTGCCACACGGCATTTAAAGCCCTGTGAAGACTTAATTTAAAATTAAACTCAGGATGTAAGTTATCCCAACCTGTAAGCCAAGTCCCTGGCACATAATTTTTATACGATATTACAATCACTATCAAAGTAATGATGAGAACAGATATTAAATATGGTTTTTCTTTTAGTAAGCGTTTAAACATCTATGCATATTCTAAACGAAAACGGGCAGAGCTTCCAATGTTGCAAGGCTCTGCCCGAAAAATTAATGACTCAACGGATAAGCATCCATTTCTGGATGGTTGAAGCGGTATTGAGCT
>Ga0209542_10008454_pt1 | contig 19228 bp, 24 predicted proteins | sample RifCSPhighO2_01_FD_184028 | JGI IMG/M metagenome (GOLD analysis project Ga0209542, IMG submission 184028) | Soil microbial communities from Rifle, Colorado - Rifle CSP2_plank highO2_0.1 (SPAdes) (version 2) | ecosystem: Environmental > Terrestrial > Deep subsurface > Rock core/Sediment ...
CTTCAAAATGTGTATGACATCGGCCAGGACATCACAGCCGAATTCTCATGAGTAGCGGAGCATAGGGAAACCCCGCACGACCCCAAAAGGGGGAGTGCGGGGAGGACGTCATTAATTCCTAATTATCCACAAGTTGTGCTCTTGACAGCGGGTGAACGAACGTTTACCATAGGTTTATGACACTTACTAAACGCCAAAAAGAGCTCCTGGAATATATTACCGGCATTATCCGGGAGAAAGGTTTTCCACCGACACTTTCGGAGATGGCCAAAGCGCTCAAGGTCAGTTCCAAAAACGCCATAGCCAAACTCCTGCGTGCTCTGGAGGAGCAGGGATTTCTCAAGCGCGATGGGACGGCGAGAGGGCTTCGGGTTTTTGATGCGTTTCAAAACGAGATCCAGGCCGGAGCGATAGCCGTACCCATCTTGGGCAGTATTCCGGCGGGCGGTCCGATCGTGGTGGAGCAACACGTGGAAGACTGGGTAAATTTGCCGCAATCTTTGCTGCGTGGCAGGCAGGACGTGTTTTTGCTCAAGGTTCGAGGAGACAGCATGGAGGGCGCCGGGATTTTGAATCGCGATTTGGTGATAGTGAAACCAACTCGGGAAGTCCGTTCCGGCGATATCGTGGTCGCGCTTTTGCACGATGAAGCGACTGTAAAGCGGTTTGTCGATATCCGCGGCAAGAAGTATCTCAAGCCCGAGAATCCCAAATACAAAAACATTTACCCGCAGGGGGATTGGACGGTCCAGGGTAAAGTCGTCGGGGTAATCAGAAATTTGGAGTAAATATGTCCGAATTAGATAAAACTAAACACGAAGTTATCAGCACGCTGAAAAGTCTTTGCGCTCGCTGCAAAGACGGTATCGAGCATAGCTGCCCGGTACAGCAGGTATCGTCACAGATCGAGGCCATCAAAGGCATACCAGTGATCGTCAATGACCGCCTGCATCACGTAGTTTTTAGAGCTTTTTAGTAACCGGCTAGACAATATAGATATGGATGAGCAGGATAACCTGGTAGAAATAATAGTATCTTTTGGAGTGCAGGGAGTGGTTCCCCATGTTATGAAATGGGGAAAGGCTACTTACAAACTCGCCAAAGTCAATCTCGTCCACACCATTAAAGAGGGGGCGGTGCGGATCTATTTTTTTTCCGTGTCTGACGATGCCAACGCGTGGAAACTCGGCTTCAATACCGAAACCCTAACTTGGTGGGTAGAAGATCAATATAGTCTTGCAGAAGCAACGTAAGCGGGATTAATCAATGGTGGGCTTGCCGTAGTGAACCGAAGGTTCTACTATCGGGGCCGAGGCTCCGCAGATGGTCTAGATCGAAGAGAGGAGCTCTTCGAGCAGGCGCTTGCCTTTCCGGATGCTTACCCAGGGATTGGTTTCCAGGACGATGTAACGCGGCTTGTGGATCTGTAGCATTTGCCGCAGTTGGGTCTGTTCTTTGGCATTGGGCAAGATGTGTATGCCGCCGCTGTTGTAGGAGATGTGGACGATCTCCGGGCGGGCCTGTCTATAGAGTTCTATCGCGTTAGTCCCGGGTATTTGCTCGATCGCGCTCTTTAGGTGTCCCGGATCAAAAACCACCCCAGAGTGCAGTCCGGCTTCCTGATTTTTCTGTTTGATCTGGGCCGGATCCCATAGAGCTGGAGAGCTTTTTGGATAATAAGGAATATTTTCGATAACCACGTTGAAGGTTTTGGCCAGAGGGAGAAATTCGCCCCCGGCCTCCTCCGTCACGTTGCTGTGCATCAGCACATAGGGTTTTCGCTCTTCCAAACTGCGGGCGATAGCGAGGCCGGCGCTGTTCTTGGCCACACCCAAAGCATACTGCCATAACGGGACGAGCATTTTTTCGAACAAAGACGGTTCCGCGCGCAGTGCTTCGCTGAGAGATTTTTGCCACCACTGCGGCAGGTGTATCCCCATGACGTTTACTTGGTATTGTTTCTCGAGCTCTAGAATTTCTTGGGGACGGGTCCATCGGTAGGGAATGATCTCCAGGCCGTCAAAGCCGTATTTTCGGGCATTTTGAAAGGCCGCTTTTATCCCGCCGAAGAAAAAGGACGTGGTGCTGGAAAGAAGTAATTTTGGCATATTAGGTGGATTATATCATGAGCAACATCATTCTCCATCTCGACCCCGGTACTATTCGCCTTCTGCGAAACTACGGGGCAAGTATGAACTCCTATGGTCAATAACTCCCCTATAATTTTACATTTAGACATGAATTCTTATTTCGCCTCTGTCGAGCAGCAGGCCAATCCGCACTTGCGCGGCCGGCCAGTTGGGGTATGCGAGCATTTAGGAGGCATAATCATCGCCCCGTCAGTTGAGGCTAAGCGTATCGGCATCAAACTCGGGACTACCGTATGGGATGCGAGAAAAATTTATCCGCAGATCGTTCTGTTGCCGGTGGACCCCGCCAAATATCGGCATGTGACCGCTGGGTTTTTGCGTATCCTCTACGATTACACCGATAAAGTGGAGAAATACAGCATCGACGAAGCATTCATGAACCTCGATGACGTTTGCCGGAATTTTGATGATGCCCTGCTTCTGGGACTCGAGATTAAACAGCGCCTCCGGCGGGAAGTTGGTGAGTGGGTGTCAGCCTCCGTCGGGATAGGCCCGAACAAGCTCATCGCAAAGATCGCGGCGGATCTCGGGGCGGGGGGCATCGATCGGATATTCGTGGTCAGGCCCGCGGAGATTGAAAATCTGTATTCCAGGCTGAAGTTGACCGATATTCCCGGAATCGCGCACCGGCTCGAGCGAGCGCTGAACAAATTGGGAATTTTTACGCTTCTAGAGCTCGCACACTATCCGGTCAACAATCTTTTGAACCAATTCGGGATCCCGGGATATTTCCTGCATCAGATGGCCAATTTTCAGGACACGGGGGAAATCGTGACCAGAGAAAGGGAAATCATCAAATCAGTGGGGCACAGCTACACAGTGCCGAAAGCGATCAGCAATTCAGGGGATATTCGTAAACTCATGCTCAAGCTTTGCGAAAAAATCGGGCGGCGAATGCGGCGCAAAAACGCCCGCGGCGACACCATTCATTATTTTCATTCTGATAAACGTTATTTTGGATTTCACCGCCAACATCGTCTGCGGGAGTATATAAATGACGGCTCATCCATTTATCGCGCCGTTTACCGCATTTTCTCTTCTACTTTGCCGCTGCAGTTCCCTATCAAGATCATGGGGGTAACGGTCGGGGGGCTACGTTTTGATAGGGCGGAGCACATTTTGTTTGAGGAGTACAAACGGCCAGCATGGCTCCTGAAGGCAATGGACGGGATCAATGACAAATACGGCGAATTCACTTTGCGGCGAGGTCGGCTAGTGAATATTCCGGAAGAATGGGGGAAGGACAGCGTTGGATTTGGGCGGATGAAGGAGTTTGATACGTGACCGAGCTACGCTAAACACAAAAAAATCCGAACTTGACAAAATCCCGAAAAAATCGGGATTTTTGGTATTGACGGGTTTTAGCGAAGTGGGATATAATGGATGAAAGAACCTCATTTGTGGAGAAAAGTGGGGACAAGTGGATAACTAATCAAGGTGAGCCTTCGCAAGGCCAGGGAAAATCCCCGGGTTTGTCGAAGGGCCGCCTTCAAAAACAGCCATGTTTATTGGAGAATATTCGCTGACAGTGGATGAGAAAGGGAGGATGTCGGTACCTGTGAAGTTCCGGGCCTCGCTAAGCCGCGGAGCCGTAGTCACCAGGGGTCTGGACAGCGCCCTTTTCCTGTACACCACAAAGGAGTGGGAAAATTTAGCTGGTAAAGTTGCCAACCTGCCGGTGAGCCGGGCCAATAACCGCGCTTTTTCGCGGCTTACACTAGCCGGTGCCATGGACGTAGAGATGGACAAGCAGGGGCGCATCATGCTCCCGGATTATTTAAGGGAATTTGCGGCGATCCACAAGAAAGTCGTGGTGGCGGGGTTGTACAACCGTTTGGAAATTTGGAACGAAGAACGTTGGAAGAAGTACAAGAAAGATACTGAAAAGACGTCTACGGATATTGCCGAGCAATTGGAACAGTTAGTTTAGGATTTAGCTCTTTAGCTTCTTAGGACTCAGGTTCAAGAACCAGGTCAGCAGACCTAACAAGCTAATAAGCTAGTTACCTAATTCCTGATAATGCATATCCCTGTTCTTTATAAAGAAGCAATAGAGTTTCTCTCCCCGAGCCGCGGGCAGAAATTTGTGGATGCCACGGCGGGGGGAGGCGGTCACACTGAGGCACTCCTCGAAAAAGATACCCAGGTTCTCGCGATTGATCGTGACGAGGAGGCCATGGAGTCACTGCGGGAACACTTTGCCCCCCAAATCGAAAATGGCAGGCTAGTGCCGCGGGTCGCGAATTTCGCCGATCTCGAAGCCACAGCGACTGGTGCCGGGTTTGAAGGAGCAAGCGGAATATTGTTTGACCTCGGGCTTTCGAGCAATCAGCTCGATCGGGCAGAGCGCGGATTCGCATTTCAGAAGGACGGCCCCCTCGACATGCGTTTTTCTAAAACGCAAACGGTTACCGCCTCATCAATCCTGAGCACCTCATCAGAGACGGAATTGATCAAAATCTTTTGGGACTACGGGGAGGAGAAAAGGTTCGCCAGGAAAGTCGCCCGCGCAGTGGTTAATTTCCGCTCTATCAAGCCAATCGCTAGCACCGGAGAACTGTTTGAGTTGATCAAGCGCTGCTTGCCCCCTCCAATACGATTTCGCGCTGGAGACACGGCCCGACGGATTTTCCAGAGTTTGCGGATCTCCGTGAACGGGGAACTCGAGGATCTTTCAAAAGCGCTTCCCCAGGCTCTCTCGATATTGATTCCAAAAGGGCGGATAGTCGTAATTTCCTTTCATTCCCTTGAAGATAGAATAGTAAAAAATTTCTTCAATCAAAACAGTCGGCAGTGTATTTGCCCCCAGGATTTTCCCATATGCCAGTGCGGCAGTAATAATGCGAGGCTTAAAATCTTAACCAAAAAGCCAGTCACCGCGACACCCGAAGAAATCGAACGGAATCCCCGGGCTCGTAGCGCAAAGCTCAGAGCCGCAGAAAAGATAAAGTAATCAATTTCCTCCACTTTAGATAAATAAAGACAAAAAAGGATCTCTCTGCATATGGGTCGATATTTTGCCCTCACACTGGGCCTGGCACAGGCCGTAAAAACCAAACCCAAGAAAGCAACCGCCATACCGACGCCCAATCTCGGGTACTGGGTTTTTTTGTTGTTGATATTGATGTCCGTCGCCTATCTGGTTCAGGTCAACGACAGTTCCACAAAGGGGTATGAGATCAGCCGCCTGGAGCAGAGTCTCACAGAATTCAAAGAAACGACGAAAAGGCTCGAGCTGGACATGGCCTCTCTGCAGTCGATACAGCGGATCGAACAGAATGTTCAGAATTTGAACTTAGTGCCTAGCGGCAAAGTCCGATATATTGGTGAGAACGATTTTGCCCTTGGCGGCCATTAATTTGAATTGAACTGATGGTGAAAACAAACGGCGGGAACGGGAGGAGCTTCCGTCCTGTCCTGCTTTTTTTAGTATTTTTGGTTCTTTTGGCCGCGGTGATTTCGCGGCTTTTTTGGCTGCAGGTGATGGCCTACGATCACTACCGCGATCTCGCCGAAAATCAGCATCTCTTGTCCGAGACACTCCTGCCTACCCGCGGGGAGATACTTATAAGTGAAGGACAATCGGGAAACCTCGTTGCGGCCGTCACGAATATCGAGAAAAATTTGGTTTTTGCTGAACCGCAGAAAGTTGTCGACCCGGCCAAAGCCGCGTCGGCTCTCGCGCCGATCCTGGATCTGCCTCAGAAAGAAATCCTCGGCAAGGTTTCTGACCGGAGCCGAAAATGGATAGTGCTCAAAAAAGAGGTATTGGAGAGCGATTCGCAAAAAATCACGGCACTTGAACTCGAGGGCATCGGACTCGAACCGCAAACATTCCGCCGCTATCCCGAGCAGGTGTTTGCCTCTCAGGTTTTGGGTTTCTTAGGTTTCAGCGGCGATCTGCGCGTCGGCCAGTATGGGGTGGAGGAATATTTTGAAAAAGAGTTGGCAGGTCTCTCCGGCCAGCTGACCTTGGACAAAGATGCCGCGGGCCGGTGGATAACGGGAGGGTTTCGGGAGCTCATGCCGGCCCAGCACGGGGCGGATGTGATTTTGACTATTGACCGCGGGATTCAGTACAAGACCGAGGAAGTTTTGAAGACGACCGTGGAAAGCACGCAGGCTGACTCTGGCAGCATTGTCATCGTTTCCCCAAAAACCGGAGCGATACTGGCATTGGCTAATTACCCGAGCTTTGATCCCAACAATTTCAATAAAGTCGAAGAGCCCTCGGCGTTCCGCAATTCCGCAGCTTCCGACGCGTACGAGCCAGGGTCGGTATTCAAGGCCATAACTATGGCGGCCGGCCTTGATGCCGCGGCGGTAACCCCCGACGAGACCTACGAAGATGTCGGTTTCGTGGCGTTGGATGATTTTGTTATCAGGAACGCGCAGGACAAGACCTATGGCGTCCAGACCATGACACAAGTCCTAGAGCAGTCCATTAATACGGGCGCCATCCACGTGCTGCAAAAGACCGGATATGACAAGTTTCTCGAGTATATCCAGAAATTTGGATTCGGCAGCCCGACAGGAGTCACGCTACCAGCAGAGGTTGGCGGCGACATCAGTAACCTCACTGATCGCGGTGGGGACGTTTATAACGCGACGGCCTCTTTTGGGCAGGGAATAACGGTGACGTCATTGCAACTTGCTCAGGCATTTGCCGCCATTGCTAACCAAGGGAAGTTGGTTCCGCTTCGTATTGCAGATAGTCTCCGTTACGCGGACGGCAACATACAGGAGCTCAAGGCCTCCGAAACCCGGGAGGTTATTTCGTCGAAGACGGCGGCGACCATTGGAGCCATGCTGGTTTCTGTGGTCGAAAAAGGCCACGGCAAGCGCGCCGGCGTGCCGGGGTACTATATCGGGGGAAAGACTGGAACCGCGCAGATGGCGAGGTCAGACGGGCGGGGTTACGATTCTGAGAAGACGATCGGAACTTTCGCGGGATTTGGCCCGGCCGAGGACCCCCAGTTTGTCATGGTAGTTAAAATAGTAAACCCAAAAACCGTGCAGTTCGCGGAAAGCACGGCAGCGCCAGCTTTCGGTCAGCTCGCTCAATTTCTTGTGAATTATTTGCGCATTCCGCCGACGAGGTAGACGCAAAAAACGGCTCAACCCTTAGTAATCTTCCTTGTAGCTCTCTCCCCTGACGAGGGGAGAGTAAGGAGAGAGGTCCGTTGAGCCGTTTTTTTATACTTTGAGAGATATTATTTCTGCAGTTCGGTTTCGATGAGTTCGGTGAATTCAGCAAAAGTCGGAGTGCTTTGCTGTCTCATTCCATTGACGAAAAAAGTTGGTGTTCCGGGGACCCGGAGTACGGCTCCGTCGTCTACGTCTGTCTGGATTTCGCTCGTGAATTCCTGGGCTTCCACAGAGCTCCGCATTTCATTTACGTCGAGTCCAAGCTCGCCCGCATAACCGAGGAACATATCAAGCGCGTTGTCGCTTGTCGCCCACTGGTCTTGCGTGACGTATAGCCCGTCATGCATTTCCCAAAATTTCCCTTGGGCTTTGGCTGCCAAGGATATTTCTGAGGCGAGAAGCGCGTTTTTGTGGATAGAGGTCAGGGGGAAATTACGGTAGACAAAGGAAAAGTTTGGATTGTCTTTGTACCGCGACAGGACCTGCTGGACGATCGGCTCGGCGGCACGGCAAGCGGGGCATTGGAAGTCCCCGAACTCGACTACCGTGACCTTCGCGTCCGCTGGCCCGATGCGGGCGTTCTCGGGTCTCGCGAGCGTGTCGGTGCTTTCTACAGGGGCGTTGGCCGCGTTATTGCCGATGTTTATCAGCACTATGCCGCCGACGACTATGACGGCGACGATAACTATCATTATCCAAGCTTCTTTTTTCACGGTTATTCCTTTCTTTTTAAGGCAATGAACATGAGTCCGCTGAGGAACGCAAAACCGGCAAGTGACAGAAGCGGTATGGTGATAAAGCCGAACCACTCGATGTAGACCGTCGTGCAGGAAATACCGGCGACACAAGGCGCGGCGCTTTCCGGAATGATGTTGTAGTACAAAAGATTATGATAAATGCTTATCGCTAACCCAGCGAGGCCGAGCGGTAAAACATAATAAGCGACATTGCTGTCACGACGTAGAATCCCAACCGCGAGTATCGCCACTAGCGGGTACATACAGATACGTTGGTACCAGCAAAGCACGCACGGCGGGAAGTCCCGGATCTCACTGAAATACAGACTGCCGGCGGCGGCCAATAGGGTGGTGATCCAAGCTAAATAAATAAGCCTTTGTTTCGGCATCGGGTGGATTATCTCAGAAAGTTAATTTCACAGATATGCCAAGGATCAACTGACAGGTCAGAGTACCGGATCCAGCTTGGCTGGATCTTGAAAAAGGCCTCGTGGGAAAGTTTTACGTACTTTGCGGCGCTGGGGATTTTTGCCAGTTGAATTTTAGTGATGTTTTCAATTTCATCTTTATGCGTTATCTCTTGCGCCAAACCTTCTAGCTGCACAGTCTTACCTTCTTCCCAGCCGATGACCATTGCCACATGAGCGTTGTACACTAAGTTTTGGAATTTTCTCGAATCAGTAAAGGTCCCAAAAAATATTTCAAACTTTTCGTTCTCTGCAAATCCTACAACCGCTGCTTGCGGGAGGTGCTTTTGATTCACGGTAGAAAGTACGCCGATGTGATGGCGCTTGATAAAATCCAGGATTTTTTTTCGCTTTTGTTCGTCGGTTTCGTGATACATAGTTTAACTAAATAATATTCAGGAGGTGCAAGTCGAGACAAATGGAAGACTTATTTTGCCATGGTCAGAAAAATTTATCAAATATATGCTACTTCGTATTTTTAAGTTCTCTCTCAACCCTGTCGACGACCTTATCAAAATCCCCCTTAGGATACAACTGGGGATATATTTGCTCAAGTCGAGTACGTCCCCACTCTGTCCAAGTATTTGTTTTGGGATCAAATAAATCTGGACGCTGTGTACGGCAACCTTTTGCAAAATCTAGCATATCCTCAAATAACGAATCGCCCCTGGGTCTTTTTAGATCAAAATCGGGATTTTCAACGGGGCCAGATTTCCCAGCCGCCTTAAGATCCTCCAGTTGTTTCTTTGTTACCTCGAGACGTTTTTCTCCGAATTCATCAATTTTGTATTCAGCCCCTTTTTTCAATAGATCCGCGTCTGATAAAGTTCTCTCTTTTTCTAATTTTGCTTGTTCCTCTGGTGTTGGCCGATAATTTTCCTGGTTAGACATATTTGTCAATTTAATATTGTAACTCGATTATAACAAAAAACACCTTCAATTAGAAGATGTCCTTTGTGGTGGCCCCACCGGGATTCGAACCCGGGTTTTAGCGTTGAGAACGCCACGTCCTGGACCAGGCTAGACGATAGGGCCGCGTCGTCCGCCCTGGGCGGACTCCTTCTCCCCAAAAACCCGTGCTCGTCCCGATAAATCGGGACTCAAGCTCCTGGTTTTTGTGGACCCCTTTTTTCTGGGGCGGCAGGATGAGAGAATTATACTGAAAAAGTATGTTATAATCAACTGGACGAAAAAGCGCATGGAAACAAAATCAAAAAATACAAGGAAAAAACCGAAGGTTTTGAAATTTCCAGAAGGGTTTTTATGGGGTGCCGCGACCGCTTCCTATCAGGTCGAAGGCGGCATAACCAACAACGATTGGGCTCGGTCCAAGATGCCCCCGGCAGGCTTGGCCTGCGATCATTACCATCGCTACGAAGAGGATTTTCGGATAGCCAAAAAACTCGGGATGAATGCCCAGCGGATTTCCCTGGAGTGGAGCCGGATAGAACCGGAGAGAGACGTGTGGAACGAGGATGAGATTTATCACTACCAGCATGTTCTAGAGTGCTTAAAAAGGAATGGGTTTACTACGTTTGTCACGTTGCAGCACTTGACCCTGCCGGTTTGGGTAGCCAAAGCGGGGGGCTGGTCTTCGAAAGCGACGATCAAAGAATATACTCATTACGTTTCTAAAGTTGCCGTCAGCCTTGGGCATTTGATTGATTTTTGGATAACCGTCAATGAGCCGTCGATGCATGCCTCGTTTGGTTACAACTATGGCACGTGGCCGCCTTTCAAGAGAAGTTTTTTAAAGTTTCTAAAGGTTTATCGAAATATGCTCGATGCCCACAACAGGGCTTACGAAATGATTCACGGTCACTACCCTAGCGCCATGGTTGGGTTTACACATTCTATTGCGTTTAATGAGGCTGCGAACCGCAGGAGTTTTTTCGACAGTCTTGTAGCACGCTTTGCGAATTTGGCGAGTATTAAGGAGACTTACCTGCGAACAAAAAATGATTTTTTGGGTGTAAACTATTATTTTCATAATAAATACCAATTAAAGCTCTTGCAGGTGAAAAAAGTTGTTGGTAAAAACTCCGTCCTCACGGATAAAGGCTGGGAAATTTATCCGCGAGGTTTATATGAAGTGCTCAAAAAACTTTCAGCGTTCAAAAAACCGATTTACATTACGGAAAACGGAGTAGCTGATGCCAGGGATGTGCTGAGAGCCGAATTCATTAGGAGCCATGTGAAGGAAATTCATCGCGCCATCAAAAGAGGCTCCCAAGTTAGAGGTTACTTTTACTGGTCTCTTTTGGACAACTATGAGTGGCCGGTCGACAAACGGATAGAAAAAACAGGATACGAGATGAAATTCGGGTTGGTCAAAGTTGATTTTGAAAAGGGTCTCAAGAGGATTATCCGACCGAGTGCTCGGGTGTATGCCGAGATTTGCAGAACTAATTCGCTAATTATTTAGTCGTTGCGAGTCCGTCAGCTGACGGACGAAGCAATCTCGACCCCCCACTTCATCTCCCCCTATCCCGTCTTACGGGACAGGGGGAGAAAGAGAGGGGGTGGCTCGCAATGACATCGCTCTATATATGTATATCTGGATCGCCATTGGCGCGTATTTCCTGTTCGCGGTCAACGGCGTTATCGACAAGTTCCTCCTGAGCAAAGTCGTGCGGCATCCGGTCGCGTACGCGTTTTATATTGGCATCACTGGGCCGCTCACGTGGGTGCTCGCCCCTTTCGGTTTGAAGTTTTTGTCAGCCGCTGACCTCGTTGTCGCCATCATCGGGGGTGCCGCATTTGTTCTCGCCCTCTACTTTCTCTACGTGGCAACTCTCCAGACGACCATCTCACGGCTCCTGCCTATTGAAGGCGGATTTGTGCCGGTGTTCACCCTCGTGTTGTCGTATTTCATACTTGGGGAACGGCTCACCGGCAATCAGACTCTTGCTTTCGCTTTTCTGGTCGCTGGCGCGGTCCTGATTTCTTTCAAAAAGGACCGCGAGGGCTGGCATCCCAAGGCCCTCCTCAATGGTATTATCGCGGCCCTGCTCTTCGCCCTGTCTTTTACGCTCACGAAATACACGTTTGATAAAACGAATTTTGTTTCCGGGCTCATCTGGACGCGGCTTGGGTTTTTGGCCGTGTCCCTGGCTTTTTTACTGCCGCACCGCACCCGCAAGCATATTTTTTCTGTCCCGAAGCAAACCTCGACTGGTAATAAATTTTTGTATTATGGGAGCCGCGTTTCCGGCGGGCTAGCCGGACTCATGCAGAACTACGCGATTTCCGCGGGTAGCGTCATCATTGTAAACGCGATGCAAGGAACGCAGTACGCGGTGCTGCTGATTATGACCGCCGTACTTTCGAAGTATTTTCCGAAAATTTTGAAGGAAGGTTTCACCGCTGAAATTCTAGGTCAAAAGATCGCGGCGATAGTTCTCATATCAATCGGCTTGGTACTTTTGACCAAATAAATCAAGGCCTTTGAAGAAGAAAATTTTCAAAGCTATCTCGTGGGTACTACTTGCGTTGGTGGTTACCGCTTTGTTTTTCTATTTGCGTTTCGAGCCTACTGCAAACCCTGTCTGGGGACTGAATTATTCCACCAAACAGGCGGAATACTTCGGACTTGATCCGCAGGATACATTCAGGCAAATACTTGATGATTTAAACCCGGAGAAGGTGCGCCTGACGGCTTATTGGGAAATAATCGAGCCGGAGAGGGGAGAATTTAACTTCTCGGAGATTGATTCCCTTCTGCGGGAGACTGATTCACGAGGTGTTAGCGTGATACTGGTACTCGGACACAAACAACCGCGCTGGCCGGAGTGTCATCACCCCCAGTGGTATGAGGCCCTGACAGGTGAGGAGAAGCCAAAGGCGGTATTGCAGATGCTCCACGAAGCCATGATGCATTTCAAATCCTTCGAGTCGATTACTGCCTGGCAGATTGAGAACGAGCCCTTTTTTCCCTACGGACCAGATTGCCCGGCCGTTTCCCGGTCGCTCATGACCGAGGAGCTCAGGTTGGTCAAAAGCCTTGATCCCCGCCCCCTGATAATCACTGACAGCGGCGAGAAAGGGGCGTGGCTGCCAGCGGCGTGGGCAGGCGCGGATATTTTCGGCTCCACGATGTATCGGCAGGTTTATCAGGATAAGTGGGGCAGATATTTCACTTATCCCATCCCGCCCGCTGTATATCGCATTCGTGCTGGTATCCTACAGACTTTTTCCAAAGTAAATCGCATAGTCGGCGTTGAACTTCAGGCCGAGCCGTGGTTTTCTACCAACCCCTTCGACACCCCATGGGATAGACAGCTGGAACTCATGAATCCGGAGATTTTCCGCGAATACGCTGAGTATGCGAGTAAGGTGGGGTTTGCCGGGAATTATTTCTGGGGAGTAGAATGGTGGTACTGGGCAAAAGCGCAGGGTCATCCGGAGATGTGGCAAGCAGCAAAGGAATTTTTTGAAAGCAATAGTAAATGAAATACGCGAACAAATCCTACATCGGTTTGGATATCGGGGGGAGCAAGATAGAAGGAATTTTGTGGCGGCGGGGCAAAGTCGTTCGCCATGCTAAAATCCGTACGCCTCGTTCGCGGAGCGGGTTTCTTATCGCCCTCAAGGGACTCCTAACGGAGTTGGGCGTGAAGGGGACGCGTGGCATCGGGATATCAGTCGCGGGGTCCATCGATTTGCGGCGGGGGATGATTTTGAAGAGCCCGAATTTGAGATTCCTGAAAAATTTCAGCCCGCGTGACTGGGTAGCTAAAAATTTCAAAAAGCTGGCTCGCCTGGATAATGACGCAAAATGTTTTTTGCGCGGAGAGCTAACATTTGGCCAGGCGCGCGGGAAGAAGAATGTCGTCGCGCTCACCCTCGGAACTGGGGTCGGCGGCGCCGTGGCGGCTGATGGGCGGCTTTTGCGCGGCAGCCATGTTTCGGCCATGGAGCTCGGGCACTCCGTGATTTCAAGAGAACAGGGGAAGTTTTTGAACATCGAAGACCTCGTCAGTAGTCACGGGTTTAGACGCTTGGGTGTTGCCGATCCACTTGCCGTGCAGAACAAGGGGTTTGCCGGGGATCGCAAGGCCATAAAGATTTACGAACAAATAGGTAAATACCTCGGCGTGGGCCTTAGTAATTTCGTAAATATTTTTGATCCCGAATTGATAGTCTTGGGAGGCGGGATTTCGCGCGCTGATTATTTGCTTCTGAAACCGGCTCTGCGCGAGATGCGCAAGCACACCCTGACTTCGCTTAGACTACTCCCTCCGGTGCGAATATCGAAGCTCAAGTACGCCGGCGCACTCGGGGCGGTCGCGCTGTTCCTCGACTAAAAAGTTCAGGAGCATAATAAAAAGGGCCCTTGCGGGCCCTTTTTTGATCTTTTAGATCTCTGCTGCATAAATAAAGACGGACTGTAGCGGCTATTGTTACACAGTTTGAGATGGAATTTCTGGCGCGGCGGTCCGGTTTTCAAAGCCCTCAGGAGGTTTGACCTTGGCTGTAAGTTCAGCAAATTCCGGCAGGTCCTTGAGGTTTCGAATGCCAAGATGCTGTAGAAATTCGTGGGTGGTGCGGTAGAGGAGTATTCGCGAGTCTTTTGGACTCGTTATTTTTTCTATCAGGCCGCGTATCATAAGAACGCGGAGACTATACTGGGAATTCACACCCCGGATGGCTTCGATCTCCGCGCGACTGACCGGCTGTTTGTATGTAATGATCGCCAACGTCTCAAGAGAGGCATCCGTGAGTTTTTCGCGGAGCTCTAGGTTCAGAAATTCTTTTATTTGGGGCGAGCACTCGGGGTTCGTGGAGAGCAGAAAGTCTCCTCCTTGTTCGAGTAGGGCGATGCCGCTTTGCGCGAAGGTTTGCCGAATTTCTCCAAGCGATTTTTTGATATCCTCTTCCCCCGCGTGGGTGACCTTCTCAATTTCCTTGAGGCTTACGGGTCGGCCGGCAACAAAGAGAATGGCTTCAATTGTTTTTTTCAAGTCCATGATCCACTATTTAACAAAAATTGAAGCGAGCATGAGTACGACGCCGATCAGGATTAGCGTGAGTCTCGGGCCAGTATGCTGGACGACAATGGTTTTTTCCAGCGGGGGATTTTGTGGGGTCACCCAACCCTCGTTGTATAAACGGGAGAGAATGAACCTGCTAACCCGCGGATGGGAAAAAATCAGTACAGCGACGCCAGCGATTAAAAGTAAGATCTTCATTTTTTCCCCTCCCGCCGCTTTACTAGAATGTCAGAAAATACCGCTTCTTGATCCACGGAGAGGATTTTTTGTTTGACCAGTTCGAGGAGGGCCAGGAAAGTTACGATGATCTCCGTTTTGGATTTGGCCCCGGACATAAGTTCCTTTAGCTTGAACACGACCTTCTCATGGATGATTTTTTGCAAATGTTCGATTTTTTCCGAGATGGTGACGACTTCCTCCAGTACTTTTCGCGGAAGTTTGGCGATTTCTTCAAGGCTCTTGGCCAGGAAACGCATGACTTGCTGGAGCGCGCCGAGGTTCACATTGGGGTCCGGGTAAAAGCTGATTTTCTCGACAAAAGCAGTATGCCGGCCCCATCCTTGCCGGCGCTTTGCGTCCTGTTGGCCGAGATTTTTTGCCGCCTCTTTGAAGAGCTTGTATTGGTAGAGCTGCCAAGCAAGGCTTGTCGCTTCCTGCTCTTCTTCTGGTGAGAGGTCGAGAGCGGGAAGCAGGGCTTTGGATTTAATAACCAAAAGTTTCGCCGCTACCACAAGCCAGTCGGCCATCTCTTGTGGTTTCAAGTTGGTGTTCCCTTTCATGTACGAGAGGAACTGCTCGGTGACCGAAGCCAGCGAAATTTGAGTGATCTCGAGTTTCTGTCCTTCGATGAGCCCGAGGAGCAGATCTAGCGGCCCCTCGAACTGCTGGAGCTTAATGCGCATTTATTTAGAAAAACTTCCGGTCACCGGCTGAACAGCGCGTACAAAGTCTTTTGGTTTGAGCTCGAGCGATTCAGTATAAGACCCCGCGCTCGCGACCAATTTCGCCGGTTTGGTCAGCGCGTTGTCCAAAAGTACCGGCAGGGCGTATAGATTGCCGAATGGATGGATGAGGCCGATTTTTGTTTTCAGAACTTTGGCAATGTCCGTCTCTTTGGCCATGCTGACCTTTTTTGCCTTCAATCCTTTCTTCACTTTAGCGAAATCGACATGCTTAGCGGCCGGCACTACGACGAGCGCGTAGCCGGTACCCGCCTTGCCCTCGGCATCGCGAGGCAGGTCAGCTTTTATCAATACCGCCTTGGCCACTTCTTTGACGTTCAAATGCTGGGTTTCCGCTTCGTTGAAAGCTGTGTAGACTTTTTTGTGCTCCACAACTTCATATTTTATTTTGCTTTGATCGAGGAATTTTTTGAGTTTGGTGTCCATACGGGTTTACTTAATGTTTTTTTGGCAAATCCAGTTTGATATGCAGTTCCCGCAGTTGCTTCGGGTCCGCCTCCGAAGGGGCTTCCATGACGCTCGTTGTTCCAGATGAACTCACTGGAAAGGCGATGACTTCGCGGATATGCTCCTCTCCCGCGAGAACGGTGACCAGCCGGTCGAGCCCCGGTGCCATGCCCGCGTGGGGGGGAGCGCCGTATTCATAGGCTTCAAGCAGGTGGCCGAACCGTTTCTCGATTTGCTCCGGGCTAAGACCCATGATCTCAAAAACCTTCCTTTGGGTTTTCGGGTCAGAAATCCTGACCCCCCCGCTGGCTAGCTCTAGCCCATTACAGACCAAGTCGTATTGTTGCGCCCGGAGTTCCCCCAAATCTTCTCCCTTGAGAAGCTTCTCGACATGCTCTGGCTTCGGAGCGGAAAAAGGATTGTGGGCGAAAGTGTGGCGTTTTTCTTCTTCATTCCACTCGAAGAGCGGAAAGTCGACGACCCATGCGAACGCTAGAGTATCCGGGTCCTTGTCCTTGCCTCGCAGGTCGAATTTGTCCGCTCCGAATTCTTTCATAGCTTGCTCGTGAGTGTAAACAGGAAAAGGTTTTTTCAAGATTTTTTTTCCAAGCGATTCCGCAACAAAGATCATCAGCCCCTCGACCATGTCCAGCACATCCCTCTCGGTTACAAAAGACATTTCCAGATCTATCTGCGTATGTTCAAGCTGCCGGTCGCCGCGAAGGTCCTCGTCCCGGAGTGCCTTCGCGATTTGATAATACCTTTCAAAGCCCGCGATCATCAGGAGCTGTTTGTATTGCTGCGGCGCTTGGGGAAGCGCATAAAATTTTCCAGGCTGCAGGCGAGACGGCACGAGGAAATCGCGTGCTCCTTCGGGGGATGTTTTTGTTAGAAGGGGAGTTTCGATCTCGACGAAGTTGTTGCGGTTCAGGTACTCGCGAACCAATGTAGTAACGCGGTGTCGTAAACGTAGATTTTTGGCCATCCGCGCTGTGCGCAGATCGAGATAGCGGTATTTGAGTCGCATTTCCTCGCCGACTTTTTTGGTGTCAGTAAGTTCAAACGGCGTGGTCTTTGCCTCGCTGATGATCTCTATCTCCAGGGCTTCGATCTCGACCGTGCCGGTCAGCAGATTGGGGTTCACCAGCTTCTCAGGGCGTTTATTCACCTTGCCTTTTATGGATACAACAAATTCACTGCGGAGTTTTTGCGCGGCTTCATGCGCCGCAGGAGCGGTCTTGGGGTTCACGACCACCTGCACGATACCGGTGACGTCTCGGATATCCAGGAAAATCAGTTTTCCGTGGTCGCGGCGTACGTCGACCCAGCCCATGATGGTGGCCTCCTTGCCCACATTTTCTACCGTATCCTTGATATAGGTTCGAATCATGTGTTAAATATATCAAAAACAATCATGAATAGCTAGAATTTATTCTTTTATATGTGCTAAAATAACATTCAGATATGAATCGAGAACATAGTCCGGAACAATTCGGGTTTGAATACCCAAAAAACGGCCCCGACTCACCACGAGATCCAGCAGCTCTTCCTAAGCGGGAGCGCCCGGCTTTGAGTAGAGAGGAGATGAAGAAGCTCCTGGATGAGCGAAGGGACTGCCCGGAGTGCACCGGGATCTATACACAGAATTGCAATACATGCCAGGGATGGCGGAGAAAGAATCACCTGCCGGAGAATTTTCAGGAGATCATCAACGGTGATCAATAAAATAGTCCTCGATCTTGAAACCCAGAAGGATTTCGCGGAAGTTGGCGGTAGAAGCCGCCATCATTTATTGCGGGTCTCCTTGGCGGGAATTTATTCCTACCGTGATAACCGGTTCCAGGTCTTTGGGGAGCGCGATCTGCATAAACTCGGGGAAATCCTGACCATGGCCGACCAGGTGATCGGGTACAATATCAAGCAGTTCGATTATGCCGTTTTGCGCCCTTACCTGAATTTTTCCGTCGCGGAGCTGCCTACGCTCGACCTGCTGGAGGAAGTGGAAAAGGTCCTTGGTCACCGCATCAGTCTCAATGCTATTGCTTCCGCGACGCTGAACGAGCAAAAAACTGGGACTGGGCTCAACGCCATCAAGTTGTGGAGAAATTCTCAGATTGACGAGCTCAAGGCCTATTGTCTGAATGATGTAAAACTTACGAAGGACGTTTATGACTTCGCAATGCGCAATCAAAAGCTTTTGTACAAAGATTTTTTTGAGACCAAAGAGATTCCGCTCCGGCTTACCGAACCGGAACCGCGCGGGAATGTAACTGTCCAAGAGAGCCTTTTTTGAATATGGGTAATTTCAAAAAGACCCTTCTCATTGTAATTGCGGCAGGGGCCATGGCCCTGGCTGGGCTTTTTTATATTGTTCCCGCGTTTCGTGGTGATATCGAAGTCCGAGGGGAGTGGTTCATCGGTCCGGTCCGCCTGAGTGTGTATGGTCTGCTTTTCGCCCTGGCTATCGTGCTGGGTTACGCACTTGTCCGTCGAGGTCTGCCGCGCGTGGGGCTCGCTAGGAGCGTGGCGGACGACGTGATTTTGTGGTTGGTGGTTGGCGGCCTCATGGGAGCGAGGATTTATCACGTGTTTTTTTCGCTTGATTACTACCGCGCACACTGGCTTGAGGCTATCGAAATTTATCGCGGAGGTCTGTCCATATACGGCGCGATGGCCGGCGGCATTGTAGCTATGATTCTGTTCGCCCGATGGAAAAAAATTGATTTATTGCGCTCGCTCGACGTGGTGGCCCTCGTTCTGCCCCTCGCGCAGTCTCTGGGGCGCTGGGGAAACTTTTTCAACCGCGAAGCATTTGGTTTACCGACGGACTTACCATGGAAGCTCTACATTCCCCCGGCAAGCAGGCCAACTGTTTTTTTGCAGGAGAGCTTTTTTCACCCCACTTTTTTATACGAATCACTTTGGGACCTCGCGGTGTTTTATGTTGTCTGGCGAGTTTTGAGCGTGAGTTATGCTGCCACCCCCGATCGCCCTGGGTTTACCGCAGGAACGTATTTGGTTCTTTACGCGGCCGGGAGATTTCTCATCGAGAGCCTCAGGATCGATAGTTATATTGTCGCCGGTTTGAAAGTCGATCAGATTTCTTCGCTTTTGGCCATCGTCTTGGGATCATTATTAATGTGGCGCTCATATGCCCGAACAAATTTGGCGACTCGTTAGCGTTCTATTTACGGCTCTGGCTTTTGGCCTCGGTTTTCGTGAGCATAAGAATGCCGGGGAATTGTTGCTTTTTGCTGGAGCTCTTGCAGTGGCTGTCGTGATAGCCAATTGGTATCAGACGCGCTCCCTGCGGTTTGGGGAGCG
>Ga0209542_10008455_pt1 | contig 19227 bp, 25 predicted proteins | sample RifCSPhighO2_01_FD_184028 | JGI IMG/M metagenome (GOLD analysis project Ga0209542, IMG submission 184028) | Soil microbial communities from Rifle, Colorado - Rifle CSP2_plank highO2_0.1 (SPAdes) (version 2) | ecosystem: Environmental > Terrestrial > Deep subsurface > Rock core/Sediment ...
TAAAAAACTTCACTCTTAATCAAAATTTTGTCCGCAACCAATTAAATAAATTTATACCTTTGTTGAATCTAGTGCCGGTCTTTTTACTGCCATTTTTATTAATCGGCAGTTTTTTGTTTTTTGTATTTGGACAGTTGTTTTACTTTTTATTTGTTGCTCTGGCCTTGTTTTTAGGAGCAAAGTTAATATCTTATCCCATAAGTTTTCTAAAAAGTTATCAGATAGATCTTCACCTGGCGACAATTATTACACCTTTTTTTCTTTTATTGAGCGTTCTAAATATAAATATTCAATTTCCATTTTTAAGATTAATAATTTTTACTTTAATAGGTTTGTATATTCTTAACAATATAAAAGGTAGTGCTCCGGAACCTGTGAAAGCTAAAATATCGCGTAAGCGGAGTTAAAAGTTTTAAAGTCAACTTCTTTTTTCCCTTCCAGTTGAACTCTATGAATAGTTAGCTTAGAAGCTTGGTTACTTAGTTGATTAGATTTAAACCTCATATCAATTATTTTTAAGCGTTTTTCTATACCGTTTATTCTTACTAAAGTCCATAAACTTGGCCAGGGATAGAGGCCATGGAATAGATTAAATATAATTTTTGATGCTTGGTATGTATCATCTTTGTACGATCGTGTCATAGATGATACTGAATATTTGGTAATAAATTCCTTTATGATGTTTGGCAGTTCATTAAAACTTAAAGTTAAATTATCCAACCCTTGCTTAAGAAGAGGTAACGGAATAAATCCGTCGTCTTTAGTAAGAAATCGTGCATGGGTTGTCTTCGAATGATCTTGAACTGTTGCCGTCATTCCGGGGAGTCCCGCCAGAGTCGGGACGACCCCAGAATCGTTGTTTAGTATCATTCGTTTAAACATCTCAAAACCTAAATCCGTGAGCTTAACTTCTAAATCAGATCGCATATCGTTTGGTTCAATATTTATTTTTTCCTGAGCCAGAATCGGTCCATGGTCCATTTTTTCATCCAAGACAAAAATGCTAACACCGGTTTTTTTATCTCCTAATATTAAAGGATAAGCTATTGGTGAAGCTCCACGGTATAAGGGTAGTAGCGACGGATGAATATTTATAAAACCGGAATTTGTATCTGAAAATTTTATTTTTGGCAGACTTAGAATATCAGCCGGAATATATTGTTTAAAACCGTAGGCATAAATTAGAACAAAGTCTAATTTTTTAATCTTATCTTTAATATCTTTGACGTTTTGATCATAAACTTTAATCGAATATTTATTAGCCGTCTTCTTTACTGGAGATGGAGTTATGATTTTTTCCTTACCAACGGGCTTATCAGATTGAGTTATAACGAACTTCACTTCGATTAAACGTTTAATCGAAGTGTCTGTTAATAATTTTTCTAAGAATCGGGAAGAGACGTAAGGCGTGCCAAAATAAGCAATTTTTAACTTATTCATAGACTTATTATAGCATTGTGCCAGGCCAAGTTTCACCGAAGCGGTGGAATATGGGTCGCTATTAAGCTCTAATCATGGTAGAAATTCCAGAGTTTTTTCGAAGAGAGGAAAGATCAATTTATCAATGTATACATAGATAGCGAGATTTTTAAAGGGATTTTTAATTTGAAAAGTAATAATATCTTTACTTCCAATAGGTTCTGATTTAGCAATTAATTTCTTATCCTTCAGTTTTATTTCCGAAGTTGCACCAGTTTCGTCTTCTAGGATATTTTTCAATTCACTAGCTTTATCGCAACTAAAACTTAAGGCAACTTCATCTTTCTCAGAAAAGTGAGCACTATCTGACGATTCGGAAGATTTATTAAATTGTATTGGATAGAGAAATTGAATACCACAAACGTTATTTTTATAAGTTTTAAATTCCAAGGGTTTTTGCGTTGGTTGAGGAGTCTGGCTTGGAGGAAGACTTATTAAATAATTTATTATTTTATTGGTTTTTTCTACCTGTTGTCCGCGTCTTACACCAATGATAAAAACCAAAATAACAATAAGAATTAGTAAAAAAATAATGGATGTTTTCTTCATTTTGTATTAATAAGTTTAGCACAAAGTTAGATTTAACTAAATCCCGGTATCTTAAGAATTCCGGAGGCAATGAATTTAACAATGAATGCAGATAATAAGGTTACTACAACTCCAATTATGGCTCCGCGGATAATTCGTTTGCCATAATTCAGTCTTTCAGCTTCAGCTTGAGAAGTAGCAACAACAAATCCTCCGTACATCAGAGCCAGGAAAGCCAAGCCACCAACGATCGAAAAGATAATATTTAATACAGCCTGTGAGGCTTTTTCCGGCGTTGAACCTATACACCCTATTCCGGTATAAGTTTTTTCAGGAAAGGGAGTTGGGCCGTCATTAGTTGAAGGATCGGTAATGCGAAGAGTATCGCCCATAGTTGGGGTCGGATTGGCACTAGGATATAGACATTTGCGGCAACTTTCCCAACTTGATGGTAATTTATCCGGAGGACAGTAGCCGCAAAGATCGCAGGCTGTGTATCTATACTTTAATCCCACGAGATTATGGTTAGCCAAATTAATTTCTAGTTTTAAACTGTTGTTTTCATCAAAAAGTTGGACTTTGGTTGCCTCGTTGAAGTAAGGGAGATAAAGGTTGAGGGGATTGATGATGACAGTTTGACTATTTTGTTGACTATCTTGATAACTCTTGAGAGTTTTTCCGCTGAAAAGCTCAGTATTATTCTTATCAAGTATTTTAATTACATAATAATTATTGGAAAAGTCAATACCGTAACTGACATAAGGTCCTGTCTCAAGTCCAATGGTACTGAAATTTAATACATAGTTATTGGATTGATTAATAGCGGTATTTAATCTAAAATCAGAGACCGGTTGCGCAGCTTGAATCTGTGATGAAAAAAATAGATATGCAGAAATAGTAATAATCGTTAAGATTTTTTTTAAAAATATTTTTTTTAATTTCATAGTAAATTAATATTTACGGTATAAATTAATTAAAAAAATCGGCTATAAATGGAAATATATGCATTGGGGATGGCATGCTTTCAGCAGCATTACTTGGTCCACAAGCGACAGCGGCAAAACCCCATACATAATTACCGCCAGGATAATTATGGCATGAGTTAGGATTTTCAATTAATATTGCATAATCTGCACCTATCAATTTTGCCCCCATATTATTTATTTTACTTAAATCAAAGCTACCAGAGTTGGTATGATAAGTTTGATTATATTCATTTACTATATAAATATTAACGTACTTTGCTTCTAGTCCAGCTCTAGCAATTATTTTATCTGCAGCAATTTTAGCATCAGATTTGAATGAATTATAATCAGGATAATTTTCCGGAACTAAAGCGATATTTATTTGAAAATAACCATTATTATTCTGAACTAATGTTTCGGCTGGAGCTAGGCAACGGTAAGTATAACTCGTCGGTTCGTTAGTACATTTTCGTTCTCCACAAAGGGCTCCAAGCGGAACCCATACATCATTACCCATGCATTGACTAATTATATTATTTGTTTCGTCACAGCGGTATTCTTTCACTTGATAGGTTTCCTGTCCTTGTCTTCTACATGCTTGAGCCAGAGGAATAACGCGAGGTACGATACATACATTTAATTTCATCGGATCATTTACTCCATTAAGACTACTAACATCGTTCATACAAGAGTTTTTGTCTTTGTAAAATGGATTAGGGTCATTTAAAAAAAATGTGCCAGTTTTAACTTTTGCATAATATGTTCCAGTGGTATTTGTAGTCCATGTTGAACACGGTTGAGAAACACAATTGAATCCTGAAGTTGGAGGTGGAGGATTTAAAGGAGGCGGTGGCGGTGGAGGAGGCACAGTGGGAGTAATACATTTAAATCCTCTAAAACTTTGTGGGTTGCAGGGTGAAACATAGCCGTAACTGTTATTTGGCGAATCGCAGTTATAATAATATAGTCCGACGAATCTTATCTCTTTAGTCCCGGCAGGATGTCCGGCAGCTATACAATCATAAGGGTTCGGGTCATCACGACAACAGGCAACTTGGTGAGCAGTTTGGGCACGCGGACGAAAATCTTGTGAATCCTTATTGTAGAAAAAAGAAAGCACAATAACACTGATTAAAATAACCCCAACTACAATTAATGGAAGAATCGGAGCGATACCTCTTTTTCTAAATTGTTTATTCATGAATTACTACTTTAATATCTAAGCAAAACTCACCATACGCACTTTATACTTCGAGCGACTCGCCTCGCTGAAGCTTCGGCGAGGCGGGTTAGTCGAGAAGTTCTCGACTCCGCTATCGCTACGCTCGAACTATAAAACTCTGCGTTCTGCGTAAAGTTGAGTAACTAATCAATACTACAATACTATATTAGTATCTTAAAGATAAACTGTTTTTTTAGAGAAATCAAGACGGATTCAATCTGACCCACGTGTACTTAATATCATTTAGTCCTTTACGTCATTGCGAGCGATGATTTAAGAAGCGAAGCAATCTCAAAATAATAAAATAGATTGCCACGTCAGCACCTAATCAGTGCTTCCTCGCAATGACGACCAACACTCCAACACTCCAAAACTCTAATTCATTCGCGGAATAAAGTTTTGATTATTTCTTCAATAGGTTCTTCGTCGATGGTTAAGTCGATGTAGGGAAGTAATTTATTTATCAAATTTATTTTCTCGGGAATTCTTGAGCGGTTAAATTTATAGATAACTTTAGGAAATGTGTATGATAGTGGTTTGCCGACCAATGATAAAGTTTTAGCATCAACTTCCTTTTCTAAGGTTACTACAACTTGCTTTTCTTGACTGTACTTTTCCACGATTTCCTTGAGTAATCCGTCATACAGTATTTTTCCTTTATTTATGACGATTAATCTTTTAGCCAACCTTTTTACATCCTCCATGTAGTGACTTGTTAATATAATTGTTGCTTTAAATTCCTTATGGTATTGTTTGATAAAATCCCTGATTACTTCCTGGGAAAAAATATCAAGACCAATTGTTGGTTCGTCAAAAAAAATAATCTTCGGATTATGAATGAGCCCTGCGATTAGTTCCATTTTCATTCTTTCGCCAAGAGAAAGAGTTTTAACAGGTTTAGTAAGTAAGTCTTTAGCTCTTAAAATTTCTGTCAGATCCCCGACTGCTTTTTTAAAGCGTGCTTCAGAAACATTGTAAATTTCTTTATTAAGATAAAATGTTTCTACTGCCGGCAGATCCCAAATTAATTGATTGCGCTGTCCCATGACAAAAGAGATCTTTTCTAGAAATTTGTAGTTTTTTTCAAAAGGGTTAAAACCAAGGATGTTAACGTTTCCAGATGAAGGGTAGAGAATACCTGACAACATTTTTAGTGTGGTAGTTTTTCCGGCACCATTTGGACCGATAAGACCAACCAGTTCGTTTTCGCCAATTTCAAAGGAAATATTGTCAACTGCTTTTGTTTCCTTGTATTGACGGTTAAATAAATCTGTTAGGAAATTTTTCCCTTTGACTGGGGATTTATAGATTTTAGTTAAATTGCCTACTTTAATCATATGATTACCGCGGATGACTGGCGGATTGCCGCGGATCGGATTGCCACGGATGGTTAGATGTCCAAACAAGGCGTTTAATTGACAATTTAGGTGAGCCGAAATTGATCAATAATCCTAATTGATAATTAGTACTTTTAAGATAATACAGTAACTGTATTTCAAATGATTTAGGCAGAAATTCAACAGCTTTTAGTTCAACAATAATTTTTTCTTCGATCACAAAATCTGGCTTATAAGTTCCAACTACCTCTTCTTTATATTTTACTTTTAATATAGGTTCCTCTACGAAATTAAGCTTTAAAGAATTTAATTCTTTAGCTAAGGCTTTTTGATATACATGTTCTTTATGACCAAAACCAAGACTATTATATATATTAAAGCAACCCTTTCTTATTTGATATGTCAAATCTTCGTATAATAATTTTCCCATAAATATGATTGCCACGGATAATCAGAATCAGTGGACATCCGTCAGTAATCCGTGGTCATCGATTTTACTAGCCGCCCCAACTCTGGTATTTGGTTAAGGCTGATTTCCATAATTTTAAACTAATAAGTAAAAATAAAATTGAGAAGAAAAACGAGAATAGATATGTGGCAGGATTTAATAACCCTAAAAGAGCTTTGGCAGGAAATGACATCATGATACCAACGGGGATTACAAATGTAAATATACCTTGAATTGGCTGTTTATATATTTCCAAAGGAAATCTGGCTAAACCTGTAATATCTCTGTAGATCATGATTGTATGATCGACCTCGGTTGTTAAGATGGCAAGAGCCAGAACAATAATATGGAAAGAGGTAGCAATGATAAATGAGTTAAGAATCAGTGTTAAATAAGAAATAATTGATACAAAAGAAATCGTCTCTATTTTTAAAGCAAAAAAAATTAAGAGTAGCACATAAGGAATAATCAAAATAATATCGAGAAAGTCTACTCCTCCCAGAAGAATACGAAAAAAAGGATGGTGTGGTTTTAAGAGTATTAGGTCAAAAGATCCTGAAACAATCTGAGGTCTAAATCGATAGACCTCTCTATATAAAATTTGAACGGTTGAGTCTATGATGTTAAAAGTAAGGTAAAAAATTATCATTTGATCTAGAGTGTAGCCCTTCACTAATTTAGTCTTACTAAAGATGAGGTAAATCAAGGAAAAGAGAAATAAAAATCTGAATACTTTTCCCATTATAAGAAACACTACCCCTAATTTTGTTTGAAAAATGGTTTTGTAGGACAAAAGAGCATAAAGGTAAAATATTTTTAAAGATCTTTTCATCTTCCCCAGAAGGAAAAACTTTTAATACCTTTTATCCAAGTAAGACGGGTAATTAAATAGCTTCCAATGAGCCAAAGATAAGACATAATAAAAGAATTGTTATATTGTTGTATTGCTATATTGCTAATAAGTAACTTTGATGGTAGGTAGAACATGTAGGGGAAGGGAGTTAGCATAATAAAGTTGTACAAAGATTGAGGAAGTATATCTAGAGGGAAATAATTGCCGGCAATAAATGATAAAAGCATTACATAAATAAATCTGATTGGCCAGATTTCGGTTGTCCAGAAGCCGAGAAAAGATAGGGTAAGGTTAATGAAATAAGATATGAGGATGCTGTTAACAAAAATAGGTATGAATAAAAGCAGATTTTTGGGAGGAATAATATTCAGGTTAAAAACCGACACTATAATATACATCTCTATGAATGCAAAAAAAACATTGACTGATTTATCCGCCAATTCCTTAGCAAAACTATAAGTAAAAAAGGAAACAGGTTTGAGCAGAGTATTAATAATTTTCCCGTCATTTATATCGGAAGAGATATCAAAAGTCCGCGTGCCAAAGACAAATGTTCCGATTAAATTACCGTAGACCAGATAGGAGATGAATTGGCTCATATTGTAATTTCCTACAACAGCGCTTTTATCAAAAACTGCACTCCACAAAAAAAGCGGCAAAAGAATATTTAAGACAACCCTGAATCTCCAAAGTATAAAGTTTAGCCTGTAGACAAAGTATTCCTTGATCGTTACAGTCAAAACAGCCCAATATTTTTTCACAAATAATATTTTACTAAACTTAAGATTATGGAGATATTATAGAGGTAAAGTTAATCAAAAGCTTACTTTCTATCCTGACCGCCTCGTAACTTTCCAGCCATACGATGAAGTTCCCTTGCAGCTTCTTTAAATAAATGAAATTCAAATACCATACCTAAACCTCTATAATATTGAGCTAATTTAGAATAATAATCTCCATGTGATGCTATTATTTCTTTGACAGGATCTTTACTTTTAGTCTGTTCTGTCAACGTATTTGCCTTAGACATAAATCCAATTATATTTCTTCTTCTTCTTCTTTTCAAGAGGAAAATGAAAATTAACAGTAAAATTGGTTATTTTCGTCGCACCCGCCATAAAACGCAACTCAAGACGACGAGCGAACCCGCCTGCCACGCTTTGCGTAGCATTGCGGGCAGGTAGCGATGAGTTAAGTCTTGAGGTAAGTGCAGGAGGGAAGCGCAATTGATCTTGATAGTCGGGATAAGTTTTACTAGAATAAATGTGCTGCTGAATTAAAATTAAAACTATGTTAAAGCAAAAGATTCGGAAAGTTTCGATAAAGGGACAAGTAGTGATTCCTGCTGAATTCAGAAGAAAATTAGGTATTAAGCCGGGATCAACTGTTATGATGCGACTTGAGGAAAATAAAAAAAGAATAATTATTGAGCCGATGGAAGATTAGTGACTATAAAATCATTTGACATTGGCTAAATATATTTAGTATACTTGATTCTGATCCTCCTGATAGGGACTAAGATTCCTTGAAAAGCAAGGACAAACTTTTTCTCAACGTTATCACAAACTAGGGTAAAGCCCCGAAATTTTTCGGGGAAAATGGGATCGCGTTCTTGACCCGATAAGCGGGATAGACAGATCCCCCCATTGCTTCAGAGGGAAAAAGTCAGTTTTTACCTTATCGCGGAGGATCGCTATATAATACTATTACTTAAGAGAACTTCAGCCTTTTATGTTTGAGATGCTTTCGCGATAAATTACTTGATTTTGATGTTGGTTTATGTCAAATGTGAAAAGTCAAAACTCAAAACTACATCTAAAAACTTAAAACCTAAGAAATTTTCAGATTTAAGATTTGGATTTGACATTTTATATTTGAGATTTAACATTTAATCTTATGGATAAGAAAAAAAAGTCAGAGGAAGCGCTTGATGTATCTTCACTATTAGAAAAATATGAAGAAAAACCAATTATGGTTAAAGACCCTGCAACCGTAGCCACTTCGGCGAAGGAAGCAGCTTCGAAGGACAAGGAAGATGAGATTGTGAAAAAAGTAGAGCAAAAAATAGCTCAAACTCAAATGATTGGGGACAGGCCTGTAGAAGAACGCTTAAGAGAAGATTTGAAGATAAGTTACACAGCCAAAGGCATATTAGATATTACTTTTGGGGGATACGGATTTTTGCGACAGGATTATATCCTAAATCCAGATAAGGATATCTACGTTTCGACTTCTCAGATCCGCCGGTTTTGGCTTCGCCGCGGAGATGAAGTAGAGGGACTGGCCCGTCCACCCAAAGAAGGAGAGCGCTTCCATTCATTGCTTTTAATCAAAAAAATCAACAGTGAAGAATTGACAGAAGAACAAAGCCGCACCAGGAAGCAGTTTGATCAGCTTACTTCAATGCATCCTGATAAGCAGATAAAACTTGAAACTGAAAAAGATGTTTTATCAACCCGTATTATTGACGTTCTGGCTCCTATAGGTTTTGGTCAGAGAGCTTTAATAGTTTCACAGCCAAAAGCGGGAAAAACCACTTTTTTAAAAGAAATAGCCGAAGCTATCGGAAAAAATCATCCGGAAGTTTATTTAATGGCTATTTTAATTGGCGAAAGACCTGAGGAAGTAACAGAGATTAAAAGATTCATCAAGGGAGAGGTAGCCGCTTCCAACTTCGATGAATCTCCAAGACAACAAGTTAAAGTCGCTAATCTCGCTCTTGATCGCGCAAGAAGACTGGTTGAAATGGGTAAAAAGGTGGTAGTTTTACTGGACTCAATTACCCGTCTTGCCAGGGCTTATAATATGTCGGTTTCAGGCAGCGGAAGAAGCATGTCAGGTGGAATTGATGCTCAAGCATTATATCCTGCCAAAAAATTCTTAGGCGCGGCGCGAAATTGTGAAGAGGGCGGAAGTCTCACGATTATCGGGACAGCATTGGTGGGAACAGAGTCGAGGATGGACGACCTCATCTATGAAGAATTCAAAGGAACAGGAAATATGGAAGTTCACCTCGAGCGTAAGTTTGCCGATAGAAGAATCTATCCTGCAATCGACGTTCTCAAGTCCGGAACCCGCCATGAAGAATTACTGGTAGACAAGGACGCCTTAGCTCATATGGCTACACTTCGCCGGATGATGGGTCTTCTTAGTCCGGAAGAGGCAATAACGGCGCTGACCGAAAAATTGAAAAAAACCAAAAACAATAAAGAATTTCTCACTACTTTGAAAGTGGCTCCTTAAGATCTATTTGTTCTATTAGGTTTGATGAAATATGCTCCGGAAAGATCCTGTGGAATTATCTCTACGTTAAGATTCCTCAATTTTATAAATTCATCTGTAGCTTTTTTGCATCCATCCCAATAGTAATAATCATCAATAATTATATATCCGCCGGGCAGAACAAGATCGTAAAGATTCTCCAAACATACCTTTGTTGATTCATACCAATCCCCATCCAATCTCATTATTCCAATAGGACCAATAATTTGTTTGTATTTTGGAAGAGTTTTTTGAAACCAACCCTTTATAATGTTTACTTTCTTTTTATCTATATCTAATTTTTCAAATAAGAGATTTTTAATATAGGTATCGTCAGCGACAATTTTTTTTATTGATTTTAGCTGCCCGTTATTATTTTCATTGGCAAATTTCTTAGCGTCTAATCCATCCTCAGTTACCGGCTGAGGCAAACCTTCAAATGAGTCGAAAAAAAATAATTTGTTTTTATATCCGTATTTTTTTGAAATATGAGAGAGAATTCCGGCGCAACCACCCCTCCAGACACCAGTCTCCACAAACGAACCCCTTCCTTTATTCTCAGAATATTGAGAAGCAAGATCCCAAAGCCCCTTCAATCTTGTGTAATTGACGTGGGTATAACCTTTAATCTTTTTTAGTAAAGCCCTTCTTTCTTTATTAGTGTCAAATGCATTTTGTATATCAAACAATAATTTGATTATTCTTTCAAATTTGTCATCAATATCGGTAAATCCGAGTTTTAATGATATGTAAGACTGAAAAGACATATTTAGCTATTTTACTTGAAAAGAAGTACATAGTTGTTGGATTATTTGTTACGCAACCCACAATTTCATGATATTTCCATAATCAAGAACTGAAAAACTCAAAAAAACCAAAAACAACAAGGAATTCTTAGCAGGTATGAAAGTCGCTCCCTAAAATTTATTCAGTCTAGAGTTTAAAAGAGTAGTGCTTTAATTTTGATTTGACATTCCTGTAGGATGTATGATATCCTACATCTTACGTAGGAAACAAAAATATGAAAACATTTACTCTCAATATTCGACCCAAAAGACAGGCGACTTTTCCGGAGCTGCTGCTTCAAGAAGTGGGGCTCAAAGTGGGGGACAAATTAACCGCCCAGGTTAAGAACAATGAGATTGTTCTCAAGCCGCAAAAACAGGTTGCTCTGGACGCTTTAAAAGAAATTCAGAGATTAGTAAAAGAAAGTGGAGTTCCGGAAAAAGAGATGCAGGATAATCTAAAAAAGATTCGCCAGGAGGACTATGATCAAAGATATGTCAAAACTAAGGGTGTTTCTTGATGCGAATGTATTTTTCTCGGCTTTTTACGGTTCGAGAAACTGTGAAAGAATCATTAAAGCTCATCAACAAGAAGAAATTAGTTTAGTTACTTCAAGCTTGGTAATAGAGGAATCCTTGCGGAATATTCAGGAGAAAATTCCCGCAGTCATTTCTTCATTTAAAGATTTATTAACAAATAATCCGCCGGAGCTGATTGCCGATCCGGCAGAGATCGATCCCAAAATTAGACTTCTTGTAGATGAAAAAGATCAACCGATTTTTACCTCGGCTATTCTGGGGAAAGTTAAATATTTTGTCACAGGAAATACTAAAGACTTTAAGGCAAAAGAGTTGCAAAAAGTCACTGGAATAAAAGTCTTGACTCCAAAGCAATTTGTGGAGTTATTGAATTTAGAGTAAGCCGAAATAAACCAAGAATAACAAATAATTTCTCGCCTCTATGAAAGTCGCTCCCTAATTTTTTCTTCATATTGACAACACTTAAAATGTATTGTACCATTATTTACATTGATGGCTAATAATGAGTTAGATTTAAGTAAGATTGAAGGATTTGACTGGGACGAGGGGAATATTGATAAAAGTTGGAAGAAACACGAGGTTCACTATAAGGAGGCGGAGGAAGTTTTTCAAAATTTACCAAGAGTTTTACTTATTGATGAGAAGCATTCTATAACTGAGAAAAGATTCATAATCTGGGGTAGAACTGACAAAAATAGAAATTTGGCAGTTGTATTTACTATTAGGAATAAAAAAATTAGAGTCATATCCGTAAGAGATATGAATAAAAAAGAAAGGAGTGAATATGAAAAAAAAACTAAAAAAAATACCACAATTTAAAAACGAGGATGAAGAGAGAGATTTTTGGGCTAAAGCAGATACCACAGAGTATTTTGATGTGGATAAAGCCATCGTAAATCCGGTATTTCCAAATCTTAAGCCTTCAACCAGAACAATCACAGTCAGGATACCGGATTCTCTCTTTTATGATTTAAAGATGCTAGCAAACAAAAAAGACGTTCCCTATCAGTCACTCCTAAAAGTATTCCTTGCTGAAAAAGTGAGGGAAGAATTTGCAAGATAATATTTTTCCTAGTGGATTTTTTCTTTTACTACCCATAATTTCAAAACATCTCCATGGTGGAGGATTGAGAAGTCAGTCGGTCTTAGATTATTAAGAGTCATTCCAATAGTTCCGGGAGGGTAGAGTTGTTCAATCTTCGGATAACTCTGGAAAAGAAAGTAAAGAAATTGAACAAAGCTGAGTTCCTCTGAACATTCTGAGTGAAATGAGGCATAACCGGTAATTTCCTCCAGCTTTTTATCAAATTGAACTGTAATTGTCATACTCAATTATTATTAAGCTGGTGTAAAATGGCAATGGCTTATAATCCACAAAACAATAATATCAGAGCATGCAGTTAATCTATCTAGAAGAATATATAAGAAGTTCTTCCTATATCTAAAAAAATAAACAGACCAAAAACAACAAATAATTCCTCGATTCCATGAAAGTCGCTCCCTAAAAATTCATAGCTATTTTTTTAATGGTGTGCTCGTTAGTTTTTGAATAATGGCTTTTTGTATATTTGATGGCTTACCTAATCTTTCAGAATCAATATCTGTTGCCTTAAATAAGGCAAGAAATCTGTTAGCTTCTTTTATTCCACTTGCAAATTTAGCATGACCTTCATTACTATCAACTGGAAGCGTTCTATAATTCTGTGGTGGTAAAAAATCGTTAATAACATATTCTTCATTATTCTGAACTAGACCTTCATAATCAGCTTGATCTCTTGGCAACTCCAAATTAGGAATTTCAATAGGTTCACCCTTGGCATTTGTAGTAGTTATCCCAATCACTAAAGTATTTAATCCCAGTTTTAATTTACTTGATTCATGTTCGATTAACCCTCTACTCAATCTAATTTCTCCTCCTCCTTTTAGGGGTAGAGAAACAGGTTTGACTGTTGAAATAATTTCAGGTTGATAGTTAGTGCCATTTGTTAATCTAATCGACTCTGGAAGCGCAGAAATTAAATCGCTATCAGTTAATAGAGAGCTCCACCTATTTTGTATTTTGCGTTTTCTTATTAAATCCACTGCTTCAAAAGCTGCCACTCTAGCATCGTTTCCTATCTGAGGGTTTATTTTAATAGGAGGTGTGTGATCTGATTCTCTATCGCTGTCATTCATATGATTATGTTATATCTTCTCGCTTTTCTTTTCAAGCGCGTTTGCTCTTGAAATTTACAAATTATATACTCTATACTAGTACCTAGTACAGTTAAAAGTTTAAAGTGTAAAATTCAAAGTTATGGAAACGAGTAAAAGAATAAATAGATTGATAGGACAGTTAAAAGGAATTCAGAAGATGTTAGAGGCAAAAAGAAACTGTATTGATATACTCCAGCAGATTTCAGCGGTTAAAAAAGCTATTGATGGATTATCCAAAGAAATATTGGTAACTGAGATTTTTCAATATATTCCTCCTAAGGATTCGAAAGAAGTCAGGCAGATTGTGGAACGGTCAATCGATATCTAGTAGTTAATAGTTATAAGTTAGTAGTTAGGGTTAAAAAGGACTTGTTTTTTTCCTAACTCCTTACTATTATCTACTAACTACCTGCGTAAGGTTAATAAAAATTTAAAGGAATCAAAATGACTAATTCTATTGCCAAATTTGAAAATGTGATTATCATTGGCGGTGGCCCGGCCGGACTGGCCGCAGCTCTCTATACTGCAAGAGCCGGATTAAAACCACTAATGTTCGCCGGTTCCCCTCCAGGCGGCCAGCTCATGCTGACTTCGGAAGTTGAGAACTATCCGGGTTTTGAGTCCATCTTAGGACCAGAATTGATACAAAAATATAGAACTCATGTTCAGAAATTTGGGGTCAGAATACTAGATCAAAATATAACTAAAGTCCTATTTAATAAGTCACCTTTTACTCTTGATACTGTTGAAAACAGTTATCAAGCCAAAGCCGTTATTATTGCCACTGGAGCAAAAGCCTTGTGGTTGGGTCTTGAGAACGAAACACGGTTACGCGGAAAAGGCGTATCTGCCTGTGCAACCTGTGACGGTTTTTTTTTCAAGAACAAGGTAGTGGCTGTGGTTGGAGGGGGCGATACGGCAATGGAAGAGGCGCTGACACTTACAAAATTTGCATCTAAAGTACACCTTATTCATAGACGGGACCAGTTTAGAGCTTCTAAAATCATGCAGGAGCGTGTTTTGAAAAATCCGAAGATTGAGGTTCTTTACAATACGGTTATTACAGATGTATCAGGAGAGAATAGAGTTGAAGGCGTTAAGTTAAGATCAATTAAAATAGATTCTGGTCAAGCCAGAATGACAAAATCTTCTCATGACGACTCTAGAATCTTAAAAGTTGACGGGTTATTTTTGGCAATCGGTCATAAACCGGATACGGACATTTTTTTAAATCATTTAGAGCTCGATTCTAAGGGTTACATAGTTACATCTGGTAGATTAGCCTTAGAGTTGGCTAAATTAAAAATTAAAAATGAAAAATTTAAAATTACAATTGAAAATACAAAAATTGAAGAAATAAAAAATAAATTTGATTTTAACTATAATTCATCTACTAATATTTCTGGAGTATTTGCGGCGGGAGATTGTGTTGACTTTGTTTATAAACAGGCAGGGATCGCAAGCGGGATGGGAATCGCCGCCGCATTAGAAGTTGAAAAATATTTAGAAACGTATGAATCAAGGCCAAAAAATGCTTGAGAGCGCGCAGGCAATAATATTAAAAACAGCTAAAAATTTGGATCTGCCTAAAGAGACAATTGATAGATTAATTCAACCCAATGTAATACACGAACTAAATTTTTCAGTTGGAAAAAAAATCTACAAAGGCTTTAGAATTCAGCATAATAATAACCTCGGACCCTATAAAGGCGGAATAAGATTTCATCCGAATGTTTCGCATGAAGAAGTTCAGGCTTTAGCGACTCTGATGACGATTAAATGTGCAGTAGCAGGATTACCGTATGGTGGAGGGAAGGGTGGAGTAATTGTTAACCCAAAAACTTTATCTGAAAGTGAACTTAAAGATCTTTCGTTAGCTTATGTTAGAGCCATTTCTAATTTTATCGGGCCTGAACTGGATGTACCGGCGCCTGATGTAAATACAAATCCTAAGATTATGGCGTGGATGGTAGATGAATTTATAAAATTAAAAGTTAAGAATGAAAAATTAAAAATTAATGAAAAAACACTAAATAAATTAAGAGCTACATTTACGGGAAAGCCGATTAATATCGGCGGATCACTTGGAAGAACTGAGGCAACGGGTCGAGGTGGAGTTTTTATACTAAAAGCACTTCTGAATAAATTAAAAAATTCTAAAGTTTACAATCTAAAGTTTAACAATTTAACTGTTGCGGTTCAGGGTTATGGAAATGTGGGATATTACTTTTCTAAATTAGCTCATAATGAAGGATTTAAAGTAATATCCGTTTCGGACTCAAAAGGGGCAGTATTGGTTAAGGAAGGCTTGGATCCTGATACAACCATGAACTGCAAGAAAGAAAAGGGTTCGGTTGCAGGCTGTTATTGCAAAGGATCGGTCTGCGACATCCGCTTTGGCAGAACCATTTCCAGCGAATCTTTATTGGAATTACCCGTGGATATTTTAGTACCTGCAGCTTTAGAAAACGTTATCAATGAAAGCAATATGAAAAAAATAAAAGCAAAAATAATTGTTGAGATGGCAAACGGGCCAGTAACTGAAAAAGCCTATCGGTATCTAACTAAACAAGGAGTGATCATCATTCCGGATGTTCTGGCAAATAGTGGCGGCGTGACAGTTTCTTATCTGGAATGGTATCAGAATATGCATGGTGAACGGTGGAGCGAAGATAAAGTAAACAACAAGTTAAAAATCATGATGGATTCGGCATTCAATTCAATTTGGGAAAAAGCTTCTAAATTTAAAGCTCTAGATTTAAAACGTGCTGCTTTTGAGGTTGCCATCGAACGAATCGTAAATAAAATGGTAAAATAAGAGTTGCGCTTTATGCAAGAGTTAAAAGAATATTTAGTCTTTCTTAAAAGCTACGCAAGATCCAGACTTTTTGACTTTGGAAGGATTTTTGAAAATCTAAAGGATATTGTTGTAGCTTTATTATTAGCCAAAAGAGGTAAATATTCGTCTCATTTTCTTAACGGTTCATTCTTTCTTTTAGTTGCCGCGGTCATAATTGGCGGGCCGACCATTGCAGAAAATAATCCATTTGTGAATTCATTACAACAAAACAGCAATATCTATCAGGCCGGAGTAGTCTCGTATAACCCTTATGAAAATTCATTAAACACGGTTATTTCAACTAAACCTAGAGATAAAATTGTCGATTACGAAGTAAAAGGAGGAGATACTTTAGCATCTATTGCAGAAAAATTTGATGTGTCAGTCGATACGTTAAAATGGGCTAATAATTTAAAAACAGAAATGATAAAACCCGGTGATATTTTAAAAATACCACCAATCACCGGTGTCGTGCACAAGGTAGTTTCGGGTGACAATGTCTATTCTATTGCTAAAAAATATTCTACCGATGCACAGAAAATTGTAAACTTTCCTTTTAACGATTTCGCCGATTTAGATACATTTTCTTTAACTTCCGGACAAATTTTGTATGTCCCGGATGGTGTAATAGAGCTAGAAAAGCCAAAATATATTGCTCAAAGACAATCTACTCAAATTCAGGCAGGAGTTAAGGGAACATCGAATTTTATCTGGCCAACCTCAGGGGGAATTTCCCAGTACCCGGTCTGGTATCATATGGCGCTTGATATCGAAAATCGTTCCGCTCCTCCAATATTAGCTTCAGACACGGGAACTGTTACATATTCCGGTTGTCTGAATTGGGGTTATGGTTGTCACATAATTATTGACCACGGCAATGGATATCAGACTTTATATGGCCACATGTCATTTTTAGGAGTTTCCGTAGGTCAAGCCGTATCGCAGGGTCAAAACATTGGTCGTATGGGTTCAACCGGTCGATCAACCGGCACACATCTACATTTTGAAGTCCGATCAGGTGGAACAATCCTGAATCCTCTGAATTTTTTGAAGTAAGTTTAGATTATTAAGACAGTTTGACATCTAATATATTATAACCTATAATTAGAATATGGAAGTAGCAAAAGCTCCAATACTAGAACAAATCTTTGTTAATCTGTCAAAACTAGGTGTACCTATGCACGGGTTATTGGCAAATATGGACAAGGTTAAATTAGGAGGAAAAGTTGATTTAGTTGAAGGAATAGCCATAGGTGGTTTGACTTTGGTGGGTGCCTTGGTAGGAGAATTAGCTAGAAATGCTTGGCATCATCTCGAAAAAGATTATAAATGGAAGCCTAGCGAATTACTTTGGCCAGGAATTACAGCTGCTTTTTTTGCTATCTATCCAACTGCAATCGCTTTAAAAGATTAACTAAAACTTTTGATCTTGGAAAGTATAATGCCCCAAAAAGACCCTAAGTCAATGATGAGGTAGAGAAGAATTGAAAAGAAAATACTTTTAAATAAAAATACTCCACCCTTTTGTTTGTAAACAAAACTCCAAAAGTACCACTCAAGATTAGTGAATTGGACGAAAACGAGTAGAGCAGTATAGAAAAATAACCAATGAAAATATCCAAGAACTAAGCTACTAATTAACAAAGCTGCTAATATAGCCTTGAATGCTTCTTTTTTTGAAGTGGCAACAGGATCAAATTTAAGACGTTTTTGATACAAGAGGATCCAATCACGGCTTCTTTTAAAATACTTGACCGCAATGGGCAAAAAATCTTCAAATTCATGGTAAACCATGAGCTCAGGTGAAAATCTTATCTTGGCCTGCTTTTCAATTCTATAAGTAAGCTCAATATCCTCAACTGTTGGCTCAGGAAAGGTTTCATCAAACCCGCCGATTTTTTGAAATAATTTTTTTTCAATTCCTGCGATTCGGGTAGAAAAGAGATAGTAACGGGCATACTTTTCCCGTTCGATAAACCAGTAGACCCAATCGCGCATGGCTTTAAAGTTTGGAAAAAATTTATTATTTTTTTGCCGGTAATGCCAGATTCCGGTAAAAGCTTTAGCCTGTTTATCTTTGGCTAATTGAAAAGCATAACGTAATGTAGACTTGGCTAATTCTACGTCAGAATCCAAAAATAAAATGTAATTTCCTTTAGCTTTTTTTGCTCCGTAATTCCTGGCTTTAGCCGGGCCTAAGTTTTTTCTGAGAGGGTAGAGAATGAGTTTGAATTTCAGAACCGACTGGATTTCTTTTATTTTTTTAAGCGTCTTATCTTTTGATTTGTCATCGATGATCAATACTTCGATTTTATTAAAACTTTTAAAGTCGGAGTTGTGGATAGATAGAAGCAGATTATGGATTGTATTTTGACTATTGTAGGTTGGGATGATTAGTGAAAGAATTACCTTATTATTCATTAGGGTAGATTTTACTACATAAAATTATTTTTTTTCTTTATTTAGGAGGATGTTTATTTTTATTGTTATACGCTTCGCGAACAGTTAGCTCAACAAAAAATGGCCCGGCAAGAACTAGCAGTAAAGCAACTGTTAAACTCATTGCGAGAGCCTCACTTCCAAATTCAGTATTTCCAGAATAGAATAAATCATACAGATATCTTCCAACTCCAGTGCCCGAACATACCGCGCTAATCCGAAATATTGCTCTGTGATTATATGCTAACTCTTTTTGTAGCTCAGGAGGATCAACAGGCTCAGATTCCATATTTATAAATAATTAAAAATTTCTTCTAAACTCTTAATCTGAAATT
>Ga0209542_10008456_pt1 | contig 19223 bp, 22 predicted proteins | sample RifCSPhighO2_01_FD_184028 | JGI IMG/M metagenome (GOLD analysis project Ga0209542, IMG submission 184028) | Soil microbial communities from Rifle, Colorado - Rifle CSP2_plank highO2_0.1 (SPAdes) (version 2) | ecosystem: Environmental > Terrestrial > Deep subsurface > Rock core/Sediment ...
AAATGGGACTTGGAGATATTGCAATGTTTGGGACAATTCCTGACGCTGTTATTTTTCACCCTTCTGATGCAGTCTCGACGGCAAAACTTGTTGCAAGTTTGGTAAATCAACAAGGAATATCCTACCTTCGCACGCTTCGTCCCGCAACGCCTGTTTTGTACGAAAATAATGAACAGTTTGAGGTAGGAGGTTCTAAGATTCTTCGCTCTGCTCAGAATGACACACTTACAATTGTTGCAGCAGGAATAACGGTTCATGAGGCGTTGAAAGCGTATGAAGAATTACAAAACAAGGGTATTAGTGTTCGGATCGTTGATTGTTACAGTATAAAACCAATTGATAAAAAGACGCTGGTAACCTGCTTGAAAGAGACAAAACAGAAGACAATTATTACAGTTGAGGATCACTTTATTCATGGAGGTCTTGGCGATTTTGTATTAGACGCAGTTTCAGATACAGGTGCGACAGTCAAAAAACTTGCCGTTGATCACATCTCAAGATCCGGTAAAAAAGACGAACTCCTTGCAGACGCTGGTATAAATGCGGACAGTATTGTGAAGACTGTCACAAAACTCCTACAATAAACGTAATGGTGCGTTTGTTAAAAGAATTCATTGAACTTCTTTTTGAGCTTATTCTCATCCTTGTTTATTTTCCGGTTGGGTTTGTTAACGGTCTCTATTTGCAATTTATCACGCCGCTTCTGAAAAAAGACAAAGGAACGATTGTTCTGGTTGAACGATGGTTTCATTCACATATTCTTCACAACAAATGGAAAAGGTATCTTGAGAAACAGGGATTTAGGGTATACATGATTAATTTTCCTATTTATAAGGGAGGTTTTTCAGACAGCGCATTTTCCTTAAAGACGTTTATTGACGCGCAAAACCTAAGAGATATTACACTTGTTGGTATAAGCAGTGGCGGTTTGACATCATATCTTTACCTGCAAGATCATGATGGATGGAAGCGAGTTAAGCAGTTTATCAGCGTAGGGACACCGTTTGGCGGAACGTACACGATACTCCCGCTTTTTTTTCTAAAATCCGCAAGGGAGTTGTTTCCAAGTAGTTCTTTCATCAACACGTTACAAAAAAACCCGTTGCTTGACCCAAAAAAAGTAACATGTCTTTCAGCAAAGTTTGACGGATTAATTCCAACACAGCACTGTTTTCTACCAGGAGCGGAGAATATTACTATTGATGTATACGGACATAATAATTTACACCTTCGATGCAGGCAGACCTATGATATTATTGTCAGTAAAGCTGTAGCGTAGGTCGGGTTTATGGACAATCAATCAATCGAAAATATTCAGGGATCAGTTATCCGCTTAGTTTCTCATGCGGGAGCGCGGTTAATGGAGTACTTCACTTCCGGTGATTTTACTTCGCATAGTAAAGGTGGAGTGGATTTTGCGACTCAAGCAGATGATGAAATCGATCAGTTTCTCCGCGAGAGTTTGGCAAAACAGTTTCCTTCTTCGCAATTCCTCACAGAAGAAACCGCTCCCAAAGATTTTTCATCGTTTCAGGATAAGGAAAATCTGTGGGTGATTGATCCGATCGACGGAACACTCAATTTCTCCCGGGGTAGTGAACACTTTGCGATCTCAGTTGCCTTAGTTGACAAGGCAAAAGTAAAACTTGCTGTTGTCTTTCTTCCTGCAGAAAATAAACTCTATACTACAACTACGGATGATAGCGAAGCTCTATGTAATAAAACCCCTATGCATGTTTCTAAAACTTCAAGTTTAGAAACTGCAGTTATTGCCTGTGACTGGCCATGGAGTATGAATGAAAGAAAAAAAGTGCATAAAATGCTTGGCAATATCTTGACGAATGTTCGAGGAATCAAAAGTATGGGAAGTGCAGCTGCTGATTTATCAGCACTTGCTGAAGGGAAAATAGATGGGTATTTTATAACAGGGATAAAGCCGTGGGATATGGCAGCAGCAACGCTTTTTATTGAAAAAGCGGGTGGAAAGATAACAAAGCTTGATGGCAGCGCATGGAATATTTTTGATCCTGAAGTTTTGGCAAGTAATGGCGTGTTGCATGAGGAGCTAGTTCATTTACTAAGCAAATAATTTTTAAGCTGTCATTCTGGCTTGCCCAGAATCTCTGCAGAAAGTTTAAACAAATCGATCCTGGATGCGTCCCTTAAAACGGGACTTACCAGGATGACAAAAAAACAATATGGAATTTTTCGGTTATTCACTTTGGTTACAACCTGAGGGAGAAGACTATCAAGAGTTTAGCAGTTTGATAAAACAGTTAGCTGCAAAATATCACGGACCTGTCTTTGAGCCACATGTGACACTGCTTGGCGGATTTCCTCAAAATGATGAACAGCAAGTTATCTTTTTGACACAACAATTAGCAAAACGGCATACAACGTTTGCGATTCAACTAAAAGAGATTGATTATGAGGATTTCTATTTTCGAACACTTTTTATCCACGTCGAAAAAACACCAGAACTCTTAAAGCTCAATAGTGAGGCACGAAAGCTGTTTGGCATATCAAATGAGCCACCCTTTATGCCGCATCTGAGTATTTTGTATGGAGAGTATCCAAACGAAACGAAAGAAAAAATTATTGGTGAAATCGGAAGAGAACACAATCTTTCGTTTTACCCGTCCGTAATTACTGTAATACATTCATCAGGGCGCGAGAATACATGGAAAGTCGTTGGAAAACTTCCTTTCGCGTCGTAACGTTTGCTACACTCAAAATACTGTATACTAAATACAAAGAGTGTAATTTTCGTGAATAGAAAACGTATCCTTTTGAATCTGCTTATTGTATCTATTTTGCTATTTTCACTCTATTCATTGAGTGTGTATGGAACGCAAGCTCGTGGTTATGTCTATAGTTTCTTAGGTAACTCGCAAAAGGCCGTTGCAGGCGCCACATCAAACGTGGCTGACGCAGGAACTGTTTCGGTAAATGAAGTATCTCTTCCTGCGTTTTCACAAAAACTCCAGACAGACGTGGTTTCGCAAATTGAAGCAGCCAAAAACTTTGGCTTAACGCTCAGTATTGGTGAGATAATCGAGATGGTTAGTCGAGTACAAAAAGTCTCCGAAGACGCACGGGGGGTTAAAGGAATACTAAATGATAAGCTCCGAGAACTGGCGGGAAAATAATGAATAGAATAAAAAAAATACTCAAATCGCTTGGTCCAGGATTTATTACTGGTGCTTCTGATGATGATCCAGCGGGTATTGCAACATACTCACAAACTGGCGCACAGTTTGGGTATTCGCAGTTGTGGACGTCGTTTTTCTCTACGCCATTTATGACGGTTGTTCAGGAGATGTGTGGCAGAATTGGCCTTGTCACAGGGAAAGGCATCTCAGGGGTAGTTAGGCATCATTATTCAAAACCTGTTCTTTATGGATCAGTGCTTCTTCTTCTTATCGCAAATTCGATAAATATTGGCGCTAATTTGGGAGCGATGGCGTCATCGTTTTCTCTTCTTGTTCCTTTACCTTTTATTGTGTTGCTTGTGTTATTTACTGTTTTGATTTTAGTACTTGAGGTATTTGTTTCTTACGCAGTATATGCTCGAGTCCTTAAGTATCTGGCACTCTCACTATTTTCTTACATCATTGTTGCGTTTTTAGTCAAACAAGACTGGAGAGCAATTGTTATTGCAACGCTTATCCCTTCAATCTCATTTAGTCGAGAATATTTACTTAATATTGTCGCGATACTTGGAACAACAATTTCACCCTATCTTTTCTTCTGGCAGTCAAACGAAGAAGTGGAGGAAGAAGTTGAGAAGGGGAAAATTATTACAATGGGTAGGGGAATACCACACGTAACACGAAGTGATATCAAGCACATGCGTGTCGATACTATCATCGGGATGCTTTTTTCAAATCTGGTGATGTTTTTTATCATACTGACTGCAGCATCAACGTTGCACGCAAATGGCATTACGAAAATCCAAACAGCTGATCAAGCAGCACAAGCGTTAAGGCCAATTGCCGGTGAGTTTACCTTTCTTCTGTTTACTCTGGGTATTGTTGGAACCGGGCTTTTGGCTGTTCCTGTTCTTGCAGGGTCTGCGTCATACGCATTTTCTGAGGCATTCGGATGGAAAGAAGGACTGTATAGGAAGTTCAAACAAGCACATGGGTTTTACGGAGTGATTACCATTGCAACACTTCTAGGACTTCTAGTGAACTTTACGCCAATAAAACCATTTCAGATGCTTTACTATAGTGCTGTTATCAATGGCATTGTCGCCCCCCCGATGCTTTTTCTGATCCTTTTTATCTCAAATAACAAAAAAATTATGGGCGAGCATACCAATTCCTTATTCTCAAATGCGCTTGGGATAACCATTGCTGTTCTTATGACAATAGCGTCGCTTGCGCTTCTTGCGAATTTATTGTTATTTTAGTATCCTTCATCGTTACTATGGAAGACATAAAAAATCGCTATCAAAAACTGCTTGAAAAAGTACGTGTTAATGAGAAAAAGTTGAAAATTGCTGCAATTGAAAAAGAAAGCGGAGACTCCGCATTCTGGCAGGATCATCAGGCTGCTTCAAAAAAAATGAAAGAACTATCAATAATGAAAAAGGAAGTTGATGATATTGAACTGCTGCAGTTGTGGATTGAAGAAGGAAATGAAAAAGAAGCAACGGATCTTCTCAAAAAACTGGAAGTCTTATTGTATTTTTCTTCTGAGCATGATACATCTGGTGCAATACTTGCAATTCACGCAGGACAGGGTGGGACTGAAGCAATGGACTGGGCGGAGATGCTTTTTCGTATGTACACACGGTATTTTGAGAAAAAAAGCTGGTCGTTTGAAGTTATTGACCAGACTCCGGGAGATGAAGCAGGCATCAAAAGTATCACGATGACAGTGAATGGAAGGTATGCATATGGACACCTCAAACACGAAGCAGGAACGCATCGGCTGGTCAGACAATCGCCATTTAACGCAGACGCGCTTCGTCAGACATCATTTGCGCTGGTTGAGGTCTTGCCACAGATTGAAAAAGACACTGATGTTGCGATAAAGAACGATGATATAGAGTTTGAGGCTTTTCGAGCCGGAGGACATGGAGGACAAAACGTCAATAAAGTCTCAACAGCAGTACGGATTAAACATATCCCAAGCGGTATTGTAGTTACCTGTCAAAATGAGCGCTCCCAAATACAAAATAGAGAGTACGCGATGAAACTTCTGAAGGCAAAATTATGGGTAATTCAGGAAGAAAAAAGACGTACACAGGAAGCAAAATTAAAGGGTGGGTACAAAACTCCCGGCTGGGGCAACCAAATCCGCTCATACGTTCTTCACCCCTATAAAATGGTAAAAGACTTACGGACAAATGTGGAAACAGGCAATACCGATGCAGTGCTCGACGGCGAACTTGACCCCTTTATAGAAGAAGAACTCCGGCAGTTATCTTAAAACTCAATCTGAGCCTAAAGCAAGAAAACCCAAGTTTTTTGGGTTGCTAAATAATCGGAAATATGGTTTACTAGAGTAATGATAGGAGGTGCGACGAAGCTAGATGGAGAAAGATAAAAAAGTAGATGATGTAAAAGCAAGTCCAGACATCATGCACGATGTGACTCCAGCACAAACCTCACTGATGACAAAACAAGTACTACTTCTTCTCGTTCTCGTGGCAGTCCTAGGCATTGGGTCAGGTTTTGTTCTGGCAAATGTGAGCGGGAAAGCAGGGACAGTTACGGGAGATCAACTTGCAAACTCGGGCAAGGTTGAGAAGGGAAAGATTTACGGCTCAAACGATACAAAAACATTCAACGATACTGCAGAGGGTGTATTGAAAAAAGGCGGATTTGAAGGAGAAGGACAGTTTCACTTACAGCGTTCCGGAGGAGATAGTCAATCAGTCTATCTCTCATCTTCAAATGTCGATCTTGCGCTATTTGTTGATAAAAAAGTAAAAATTTGGGGAGCAACACAAACACCACAAAAAGTTGGATGGTTAATGGATGCAGGAAGAGTTCAGGTGTTAGAATAGTTTTTAATCTATTCTTTTTTCTGCTGAAAGGAGTTCTCGGTTTTGATTCGCTTTGAAAACGTTACAAAAAAGTATGGTACAGGAGCTGTTGCTCTTTCAGACATAACGCTTACGATTGACAAAGGTGAGTTTGTTTTTCTCGTTGGCTCATCCGGTGCCGGAAAGACTACGTTTCTTCGTCTCTTAATACGGGATATGCTTCCCACAGATGGCGCAATTGTTATCGGCGACTGGGACATCACTAAATTGCCCAACAATAAAATCCCTCAGCTTCGAAGAAAAATCGGCGTTGTTTTTCAAGATTTAAAGCTTCTTACTGATCGAACAATCGCTGAAAACATTATGCTTCCTTTGGAAATGTCAAATATGGATAAAAATACTGCAAAACAGCGTGTTAGTGAGATTCTTACCCAAGTTGGCATTATCGAGCACGCCTTAAAGTTTCCGGTGCAACTCTCAGGTGGTGAGTTGCAAAGAGCTGCAATTGCCAGAGCGCTTGTTTTTGGTCCTGAAATTTTACTCGCTGATGAACCCACAGGCAATCTTGATATCACTACCTCATGGGAGATTCTCAAGCTGCTGCAAGAGATCAACAAAACAGGAACAACTGTTGTTATGGCAACGCATAACAACGAGATCATTAATAGCCTTTTGAAGCGAACAATAACGCTTGATAAAGGAAAAGTAATGAAGGATGATAAAAAAGGAAATGAGAGCAAGGCTGATACAGGAGAAGAAAAATCAAAGGAGAAAAAAGAAAAAGCCGCGTCAGACGCGCAAAGTGAAGTTTCAGATGACTCAGTTTCGGAGTCACCTGCAAAAGAAGAAACATCTGAAGTTGTTAGCAAAAAGCAGGAAGAAGAATCAGAAAAGAAAGAAGAAAAGAAATAATATGGTGATATTTAACACAGCGTGGAAACATGTTCGTAGATCTCCGTATCAAGCGCTCGCGGCGATCTTTATTCTCATTCAGACATTTTTTGTTATCTCTCTTTTTACTTTTGTTATCTTTGGCTCGGCACGAGTCATCTCGTATTTTGAATCCCAGCCTCGAGTTTCTGCATTTTTTAAGGAAGAAATCACAAGAGAAGATGCTTTAGTGCTTGAAGAAGAAGTTAACGCAACTGGGAAAATCGCTGAGAGTAAATATGTTTCCAAAGAAGAAGCGTTGCAAATTTATCAAAACATTTTCAAAGATGATCCGCTGCTTTTAGAATTTGTGACATCAGACATTCTTCCTGCATCGCTTGAGGTTTCAACATACGAAATCGAAGATCTAGCAAGCATATCAGAAATCCTTCGAAAATCTCCGTTTGTGCAGGAAATTACTTACCCGCAAGATATCGTCTCAAGTCTTACCAAATGGACCAGTGCCATTCGAAAGGTTGGTGCTGTGCTTATCGGGGTTCTGGCGCTTGATTCGGTATTTATCATGGTGATAATTATCGGAATCAAAATCTCTCAAAAAAGAGAAGAGATAGAGATTATGAAATTGCTGAGCGCGACCAACTGGTATATAAGATGGCCATTTATGTATGAAGGCATATTTTATGGCATAACAGGAGCGTTTTTTGGATGGGTCTTTGCAACCGGTGTGCTTCTCTACGCCACACCATTTCTCAAAAGTTTCTTTGGTATTCCAGTCATCCCCATCTCACCGCTTTTTCTTTTTGGGCTACTGGGAGCTGAGGTTCTTGTGGCAATCATTCTTGGGGTATTCTCAAGCTTTTTGGCAGTACTTCGTTACTTAAAATAGCGCTTATGAAACGTTTCCTTCTTACATCCGTTGTGATGTTTCTCTTGTTCATTGGCATACGGGTAGGTACGGTGTTTGTTTTTGGTCAAGAAGCAACACCAACACCTGCACCTGCAGTTTCCGACTCGTCTTCGGAGAAACTGACAGAACTGAAAGATAAGATAAAAGAGCTTGAAGGAAAACTTGCCAGTCTTGAGGAACAGGAAAAATCCCTCTCTTCACAGATAGGTGTATTTGACAATCAGATAAAATTAACCGAACTTCGAATAAACGCTACAGAACAGGAAATTGGCGATATCACAAAAGATATCGAGATCGCTGTTAAAAAAATTGACAGGCTTGAAGAATCGTTAGATGAGATAACAAAAGTATTGATCAATCGTATTGTGGCGACCTATCAAATAGGCACAATTAAACCCGTTGCGGTGCTGATGACCTCAACTGATATGAATGAGTTCGTCACAAAGGCAAATTACGTGCGGATTGCACAAGAAAACGATAAAAAACTTTTATATAACACGATTCAGGCAAAAACAGATTATGAAAACCAAAAGCATATATTTGAAGAAAAAAGACAAAAAGTAGCAGCGCTTAAGACGCAACTGGAAACGTACAATACGCAGTTAGAATCTGAAAAGAAAGCAAAACAGGATCTACTTGCAGTTACAAAAAATGATGAAAAAAAGTATCAGGAGATTCTTGCAACATTAAAAGCAGAACGAGACGCAATTGCAAGTGTCATCGCAACATTTGAGTTAAAAGATGGAACTCCAGTCTCAGAAGGAGAGGCAATCGCTGTTGTTGGTAACACTGGTGCTCCGTATTGTTCAACTGGCTCCCATCTTCATTTTGAAGTCAGGGTAAACCAGGCAGATGTCAATCCTGGTAACTACCTTCGCTCAGGGCCGTCCTATTCATATAGCTATGGATCAGATCAATATGAATATTACGGCAGCGTTAATCCAAGTGGCAGCTGGAATTGGCCGTTGAGTGAGCCAATTATCATCAATCAAGGATACGGTTCTCACGGATATGCAAAGTCCTTTTATCCGGATGGAACGCATCACGGAATTGATATGGAATCAAATGCTTCATCAATTATCAAAGCGCCAAAAGAAGGAACACTTTATAAAGGAAGTACGTCATGCCGTGGTGCATTGATGAAATTCGTCGCTGTTGATCATGGTGGTGGCGTTGTCTCCTGGTACTGGCATGTACAATAAAAAACTCAAAACTCAAAACTCAAAAAGCAAAAGTTTATTTCGTAGAATCTTGACAAATGGTTAGATAGAGACAATAGTGTAGGTAGGAGTGACTACACGTCATGGTTCGTATATTCTTACGTTGCCTCCTCGTTCTTCTTGGTTTTCTTGTTTTTATTTTTACTCAGTCAAAAACAGTTTTTGCTTCAGATATAGTCGTAAATGAATTCTTAGTAGATCCAGATAATTCACAGTGGGTAGAGCTTTTTAATAAAGGAAACGCTACTATTGCCATAGGTGGATGGGTAATTGATGATAATGGGGGATCACAAAAATTCACCATCCCACCTGATACAACGATTGCGCCAACAGAACTTAGGGTTTTTGAGAGTACTTTGTTTAATCTCAATAGAGCAAGTAACGATACTATTCGTTTATTAAACGGAGAGACTCTTCTCGATAGTTACGAATATGGAACTGGTCCTGGAACAAATTATTCCTTTGGAAGAGATACAGATGGTGGTAACAATTGGGTAACATATGCGATTCCTTCAAAAGGGTCTTCAAATTCTTCTGCACAACCACTACCCACGCAAGCTCCAGTGATTAAGCCGACATCTACTCCAACAAAAACCCCTACACCAACCAAAACGCCAACACCGACTAAGACACCAACACCGATCAAAACCCCAACGCCAACAAAAACTGTTAGTCCAACAAAAGTACCGACGCAAAAACCGTTCCCCTCGCCTGCTAAATCATCACCCACAACATCGATTTCTGGGCAGAGTGTGCTTGGGCAAACAGCTACCAAAGTACCAGAAACGATCAGTTCATCAATTTTCCCCACAGCAGTTCTTACCCAAGAAAACGATGTACGCTCTTTCGCAATTACCCCGACATCTACGCAAGAAGAGGGAGGAAGTTTCAAACCCCAACAATTGATCCTCGGTGCAACTACAGGAGGTGGAGTCCTGCTTCTTATTTGTGCTATACTGCTATATTTGCGAATGCGAAAAGGAAGGTTATTGGAATAATTATGAAAATTAATTCAGAAGAAATTATTACGAAGAGTCCTGGGCAAACCAAGAGACTTGCAAAAAGTATTCTTGACGGATTATCTGGAAATGTTATTGCACTTAATGGAGATCTGGGAAGTGGAAAAACAACCTTTGTCCAAGGGTTGGCAAAAACACTTGGTGTAAAAAAACGGATACTATCTCCAACGTTTATTCTGATGCGAACGTACAATCTTTCTGAAAGCAAGTTTACCAACCTCCATCATCTCGATCTCTACCGAATTGAAAATAGTCGAGATGTTGAAGGGTTAGGCTTGCCAGAGATCATCAGTGATATAAACAATCTCGTTGTCATTGAGTGGGCAGAAAAAGCAGAACATTTATTACCACAAAAAAAGGTTCAAATGCAGTTTGAGTATATTGATGAAAACAGAAGGAGAGTTACCGTAACTGTAAAATAATTTCATGTATATGATAAATGTTGTAAAGAACAAACAATTAGAGATTGTATGAGTTTAACTTTTAGGAGAATATGCAGGAGGCTCTTTAAATTTACTTGCAAAGCCACCTTCAGCAGCCTTATTTAACGCACTCTTATCGAAAGAAAAATGCACTATATATCCAGGCTCTTCAGTAGGATATCTCTGATTAGGACTGTCCGGATCCGGATAATAACGACCTATTTCTGTAACAATTACTCCAACTCCTGGTATACTTGTATTAAGTGGCTCCCAATACCAAAAGTCTTTTCCTGGATGAATTACCGTACCGCCAGTCACATTTGAAGGATAGGGTGCACCATGTTTTGGCTTTCGTGTTTTCCAACTTGGTGACCGTTTGAGTGTTTCCAACGATTCATCCGGAGATATAACGCCTAATCGTCTGAGAAGTGATGTAGTTAATTCATCACTCGCAGTTCCAAGTGCGTCGTAATTATTAGGGCTATCTTTTTCACGTTGTTCTTCAATATACGGTTGTAAACCTTTAGCGGCGTACCATAATCTCATTCGATCCCATCGTCCTTCTGGTACTTCTTGTGCAACATCATAAAGTGCTTCATCCACTCCTTCTATTACGTTGATTTCCTTTTGCGGAGGTTCTTCAATTCTTCCTGTTACTTGGTCTGGATTATCCATAGTATAATTAACATCTAAACAACTGTAGGATAGATAATTTTACTATTGTTGTCAACATCCAGTTTATCTACATATGATGTCGAAGACTATACAAGATGCTATTAAGACTCTAAATACGGGTGGGATCGTAATTTTTCCTACTGATACGGCATTTGGGATTGGATGTAGAATTGATAACAAACAAGCCATTGAGCGGTTGTTTCACCTACGCAAACGTCCTCGCGCGCAAGCAACACCGGTACTTGTTGATACGGTGAAAATGGCACAAGAGTATCTATTGCCTTTTCCAAACGATGTTATTGATCAATTAATTGAACCATATTGGCCTGGAGTACTGACCATTGTCTTTTTTGCAAACACAGAAAATGTCCCCACACTTGTTCGAGGAGGAACTGATACGCTGGGTGTTCGGATACCAAATCATCCAGTTGCACGAGCAATTATTCGTGAGATTGGTGTGCCAATTCTTGGTCCGTCTGCAAATTTCCATGGAAATGCCACACCGTACAGTTTCAACGAACTAGATCCAGAGCTTGTTCAATTGGTCGATTATGTAGTTCCTGGAGAAATTGCGGTAAAAAAAGCCTCAACAGTCATTGATTGTACGCAAAAACCTTGGAAGATCTTAAGAGAGGGCGCAGTACAATTGTCAGCCAAAGGCTGATCGTCCTCTGGACGAGAATTATGAATATTTTGACGATTGATACATCAGAAAGTAAAACCGTGGTGATTGGTTTAACGCACAAAGGGAAAACCTATTGTCTACGTTCTCAAAAAGACACCAGAAAACCACAAGATGTGTTACCGATGATTGATGAATTATTGGCAAAACGCGGTCTGGTTGTTTATGATATAGAGCAAATCGAAGTCAACACGGGACCAGGGTCATTTACTGGACTTCGAGTGGGAGCAGCAATCGCAAATGCGCTTGGAACATTACTCCATATTCCAATTAATGATCAAAAGCCTGGTGAATTGATCAAACCCCGCTACTGATGCTATAGTTGTGTATATGCGAAAGGTTCTGCACCACCTTTTTTTTCCAAAAGAATCCAATAACTATAGAGCAAAGCTTCTTCACCCAAGTAGCCTTCTTGTTATCATTGTTTTCTGTCTTTTCGCCAGTCTTTTTCTACCAACGTTTCAAAAACACCATCCAGAAATTCTGGGTGTAGCAACCAACATCTCAACAGAAGAACTTGTTGCTCTTACCAATCAAAAACGTATCGAAGCAGGGCTTGCGCCACTCACTACTGATGGACAGCTCACAAATGCCGCTTTGCAGAAAGCTCAAAATATGCTTGCAAAAGGCTACTGGGCACATAATGGTCCTGATGGAACAACGCCTTGGGTATTTATCGCTAACGCAGGGTATAAGTATGTATATGCCGGGGAGAATCTTGCGCGGGGGTTTGATACAAGCTCAGCAGTTGTTGATGCATGGATTGCAAGTCAAAGCCATAAGGAAAACCTTCTTTCCCCTAACTACACTGACGTCGGGTTTGCCGTGCTTTCTGGAACGCTTACTGGGGATGAGACAGTGCTTGTTGTACAGATGTTTGGTAATAAAACGAATCAAAAACCATTACTTGCAAAAAATGAAACACTGCTTCCGCCTACGCCTTCGGCACCCATAACAACGCCGGTCGTTTCAGCTAATATTCTAATCACACCCTCGCCTGTTATCCCAACGATAGTACCAACTCAAGTTGAACAAAACTCCTCTGATACGCCTAACACGCCTGAGACGGCGGTTGCCGCAGTGGTGTCACAGCCATTAGTAAATGCTCCCTCACTTGCCAAAAACATTGCTGTGATTCTTTTGGGACTCTTTATTGTTATTTTGTTTTTCGATATGCTTATTGTTAAGCGAAACAACATTCTACGCGCGGTAGGTCATAATATCGACCATATCCTTTTCTTAACAGTTATTCTTTTGTCGCTTCTTGTGATTGGAAGTGGAGTAATTCTATGAAGCACACAACAAAGCGCCACATCTATTACCACTCATCAGTTGTCATATTGCTGCTTTTAGGGCTCTATCTTATTACGATGTTTTCTTACGACAGGTTAAAACAGTTTGTCGCTATAGGCTTTGTTGCTGTTATCTATGCATTGTGGGGAATACTGCATCACTACCTGGAGCACACCTTAACGGCAAAGATTGTGATAGAATATGTTCTTATTGGAAGCTTAGGTGTTGTTATTATGTTTTTTCTTATTGCTGTTTAATATGAACAAAAAACAGAAAGGTATCATAATCTTAGGAAGGAAAATAAACATCTCAGTGGAGTTTGTTTACAAACAATTATGAAAGGCGTTATTCTTGCTGGAGGTCTTGCAACACGACTTCGCCCTTTAACTCTTGTTACAAACAAGCACCTTTTACCTATTTATAACAAGCCAATGATTTATTTCCCTTTGGAAGCGATGGCCAAAGCCGGGATGAAAGAAGTTCTGATCACCAGTTCTCCGGATCATGCTGGCGATTTTGCAAATCTTTTGCAAAGAGGCGAAGAGTTTGGTATTCGGCTTTACTACGCAGTACAAAAAAATGCAAAAGGCGGCATTGCTGACGCAATTGCTGTTGCTGAAGAGTTCGCAAAGAACGAAAAAATACTTATTATATTAGGGGATAATATTTTTAACTTTGATCTTTCCTCTGTCGTTAACGAATTTGAAAAAGAAGACAAGGGAGCGATTGTGTTTGGTATACGAATGGATACAGACTCAAAAGAGTATGGAGTTATTGAGATGGATACGGGGGGCAAGGTTCTCTCAATTGAGGAAAAACCAGAAAACCCCAAATCTGATATAGCACAAACAGGAATTTACTTATATGATGAAAGAGTCTTTCGTTTTATTAAGGATCTTACTCCATCACAAAGGGGAGAGCTTGAGGTCACGGATCTGAATAACTGCTATCTGCAAGAAGGAACACTACAGTGCAAATTATTAGATTGGTGGATAGACGCAGGAACATCGTATGATGAACTGCTTCGGGCAAACAATCTCGTTGCGCAAAAAGTAAAATCTGGAGAATTTTCATGAGTAGTTTTTTATTACAAGAAACAAAAAAAGTACCGAAGACGAGCTCGAGTCGGGAATCGTAAACAACAAAATATCCCCATTTATGCGTAATTGCAAGACAGTTTTTCGACTATGAAAATACTTGTTACGGGTGGTGCAGGATTTATTGGTTCTAATTTTATTCTGTATTGGTTAAAAAAACACCCTGTAGACTCTATCGTAAATATAGATAAGCTTACGTATGCAGGAAATCTTGAGAATCTTTCTGCAATAGAAAAAAACTCCAAGTATTCATTTGTTCATGCAGACATCTGCGACGCACGTCTAGTAGAGGAGGTTATGCAAGGCGTTGATATCGTTGTTCATTTTGCAGCGGAAAGCCATGTCGATAGATCAATTCATAACCCGTCGGAATTTGTGTTGACTAATGTCGTTGGGACGCAAATTTTGCTAGACGCAGCAGTAAAACATAAGGTAAAACGATTTCATCATGTCTCAACAGATGAAGTATTTGGATCACTGAGCTTAGGCTCAAAGGATACATTTAATGAACGTTCAAAATATGACCCCAGAAGTCCTTATTCAGCAAGCAAAGCCGGCTCAGATCATCTTGTGCGAGCGTATCACGCAACCTATGGGCTTGCGATAAGTATTTCTAACTGTTCAAACAACTTCGGACCATTTCAATTTCCCGAGAAATTAATCCCACTTGCAATAACGCATCTTCTTGAAGGAAAAAAAGTACCAATTTATGGAGATGGATTATATGTTCGAGATTGGTTATATGTAGAAGATCATTGCCAGGCAATAGATCTTATTATTCAGAAAGGAAAAATAGGTGAAACATATTTCGTTGGGGGAACGACAGAAGATATTGATAATCTTACAGTGATCAAAAAGATTCTTAAGTTGCTGAACAAAGGTGAAGAGATGATCGAGTTTGTAAAAGATAGACCAGGGCATGATCGAAGATACGCTATTGATTGGAGTAAGACAAAAAACGAACTCGGCTGGACACCTGAACATACCTTTGATGAATGGTTAAAAAAAACAGTCAGTTGGTATCAAGAAAATCAGTCGTGGTGGAGACACATCAAGTCTGGTGAGTATCAAACATACTACGAAAAACAGTATGGTTCACAATGAAACAGCAAAATATCTTTGTTATTGGAGGGTCAGGATTAGTTGGTTCCCAAGCCTCACACATACTTGAAAAAACCTATAAGATTACTTCATTAAGCACAAGTACAGGCGTTGATATTACAAATCCGCAGTCGCTGCGTGTTATTGTCGATGCTTCTGATAGTAACATCTTGATTCATTTTGCTGCAAAAACAGACGTTGATTCCTGTGAAGAAGATCGGTTACTTGGTGAAAATGGCGACGCGTGGAAAATTAACGTGCAGGGCGTAAAAAATATTGTGGATGTATGTAGGAAAGCAAAAATGAAACTTATCTATATCTCAACAGACTTTGTCTTTGATGGTATGAAAAGCGTTGATGATGCTTATCAGGAAGATGACGTGGCACATCCAATCAACTGGTATGGTGAAACAAAATACCAAGGAGAGCAGCTCGTGCTTCGAAGCAATATCCCCTTTATCATTGCCCGAATTGCATATCCATACGGAGGAAGCCATTCAAAAAAGCTCGATTTTGCAACAGTAGTAAAAACGAGGCTTGGAAACGGTCAAAATGTTTCTGCAGTTACTGATCATATTTTTACTCCAACATATATTGATGATGTTGCGTATGCGCTTGACTTACTTATAAAAAAACAAGCAGATGGAATTTTCCATGTTGTTGGTAGTGAGTTACTCACTCCATATCATGCAGCAATTCAGATTGCAGATATGTTTGGGTATGACCGAACACTGGTGACACCAGTTGCCAGAGCAGACTATTTTTCGGGCAGAGCAGCAAGGCCGTTTAACCTTTCGTTAAAAAATGATAAAATACAGCTGCTTGGTATACAGATGCGTTCATTTACATCAGGCTTAAACGAATTGAAGGAGTAATCTCCTTCATATTTTTTTACTATGACAATTACATTTATCGGTCATGGCTATGTTGGTTTAGTAAGTGCTGCCGTTTTTGCAGATCTGGGAAATACTGTCCACGTGATCGGGCATACAAAAGAGAAAGTAGAAAATCTTAAAAAAGGTATTATCCCGATATATGAGCCTGGACTAGAAGAGCTTGTCAAACGAAATATTGCCAGCGGAAGACTACTTTTTACGCTTGATTATACACCCGCAGTGCCGAGTTCAGATGTGATTTTTATTGCGGTTGGAACACCGCCAAAAGAAACAGGAGAGGCAGATTTATCTGTCGTTTATGATGTTTCTGAAAGAGCAGGAAAGTACCTGAAAAATTATACGGTGGTTATTATTAAAAGTACCGTTCCTGTTGGGACCAACCGTACTGTTAAAGAAAGAATTCAAAAGATAAAACCGCAAGACGCGACGTTTGATATAGCATCTGTTCCTGAATTCTTACGAGAAGGACAAGCGATCACAGATACCCTACGGCCGGATCGTATTGTCATTGGAGCAGAGGCTCAAAAAGCACAAGACCTGCTCCTTGAGCTTCACAAAGGCATCGATGCGCAGGCAGTTATAACTGATATCGAGTCCGCGGAGATGATAAAGTATGCTTCAAATGCATTTTTAGCAACTAAAATCTCGTTTGCAAATGCAATCGCACAGCTTTCTGAGCTCACAGGAGCTGACGGTAGAGCTGTTCTTGCAGCTGTTGGTCTGGACAAACGAATTGGAGGATCTTTTTTACTACCAGGCGCAGGATATGGTGGAAGTTGTTTTCCAAAAGACGTGAAAGCACTTATTGCTATAGCCAAACAACATGGGGTTGAATTCACCCTTTTGGAAAGCGTTGAAGAGATTAATAAGAAAGCAACTGAAGGAATCGTTGCAAAAGCTGAGAAAATGCTTGAAAATACCGTTTCTGGGCAACGTGTCGCAGTATTAGGACTTGCGTTTAAACCAGACACCGATGATATGCGGGATGCACCCGCAATCTCTATTATTCATTCCTTGAGTAAGCAGGGCGCAAAAGTAGCGATTTATGACCCTATTGCAATGGAAAACGCAAAACGTGTGCTTGCAGGTACAGATAACTGTATTTTTGTTGAAAGTGCATATGAGGCAGTCAAAGATGCAGATTTGCTTATCATCGTTACCGAGTGGAATGAATTTAAACAGCTTGATCTAGACAAAGTTAAAAAACTCATGCGCCATCCTCGAGTCGTCGATGGAAGAAATATTTACGACCCCAAAGAAATGCATAGTCTAGGATTTACCTATCTTGGTGTTGGATAATGAAAAATGTTCTTATCACAGGAATATCAGGATTTGCAGGAAGTTTCCTCGCTGAACACTTGCTTACCCAAAACGATGTCGAGATTCATGGCACCTATTTAACTGATCAGAGTCTCGATTTAGTAGCATCAACAAAAGAAAAACTCCATTTAGAAAAAGTCAATCTAATGGACGCCTCAGCAGTTGAGCACCTGATAGAAAAAATTAAGCCTGATGAGATATATCATCTTGCTGCGCTTACCTCACCTGCTGGAAGTTTTGATAATCCTGCCGAAACAATTAGCAACAATATCTCAGCTGAGATTTATCTGCTTGCAGCAATTAAAAAAGCAAAATGCACAGACTGTCGGATTATGATAACGTCTTCAGCTGATATTTATGGAAATGTGAAAAGTGACGATCTGCCAATTGATGAAGAGACACCCCTGCGGCCTGTAAGTCCATATGCTGTTTCAAAAATCGCACAGGACTATTTAGGATTACAATATTTTCTTTCAGACGATCTACATATTTTTCGCGTCAGACCGTTTAATCATATCGGGCCGAGGCAATCTCCTCATTTTGTTGTTCCTGCTTTTGCGAAACAAATCGCTGAAATTGAAAAAGGAAAATCTGGCCCAATAATAAAGGTTGGTAATTTAGAATCGAAAAAAGATTTTACTGATGTTCGAGATATGGTGAAGGCGTATGCATTGCTCATGGAGAAAGCAGCAGATGGAGAAGTCTACAATATCGGATCAGGAAAGTCTGTTCAGATAAAAGAGATTCTCGATACATTACTTTCGTTTTCTACTGAAAAAATATCTGTTGAGCAAGATCCAGAACGTTTTAGAGAAAATCTTATTCCAGATCTTGTTGCTGACTCCTCAAAAATGCAAGAGTTGACTGGCTGGACGCCTGAAATTCCTATTGACCAAACCCTTGAAGACACCCTCACCTACTGGCGCGAACACGCCTAAACAAGTTACTTAAAACAATATCTGTCATTCTCGCAAAAGCGAGAATTCCAACCCATCGGCAGGCAAGTAGATTCTCAGTCGAGCTGAGAATGACAACGTTACTATTTATTGGAATCTTTTGAGGTCGGCGTCAACCATGAGGCGGATCAGGTCGGCAAATGAGGTTTTTGGCTCCCACCCTAGTTCTTTTTTCGCCAAAGAATAATCACCTTTCAATTCTTTTATTTCAGTTGGACGAAGCAGTTTCTCATTACTGACAACATGGTTTTCCCAGTTCATCCCAACATGTTCAAATGCAATCTGACACGCTTCTTTAACCGTATGTGTTTCATTCGTTCCAATGACAAAGTCTCGTGGGGTATCTGTCTGCAGCATGAGCCACATTGCCTCGACATATTCTTTTGCGTATCCCCAGTCGCGCTTGGCATCCAGTAGTCCCAAATGCAGTTTTCCTTCTTTATCAACAAGAGGCTCACCTAACTCATTAAGAGGCGGATGTTTGAGATTATTTTTAATACAGGCAGCACCGGCGGTAATTTTTCGAGTGACAAAGTGGAGGCTTCGTCTTGGACTCTCATGATTAAAGAGAAACCCGCCGCAGGTGAACATATTGTATGATTCACGGTAGCAGCGCATCATCATATGAGCGTATACTTTTGCAATACCATAAGGATTATTTGCGTCAAGAGGTGTTAATTCTGTTGCTGCTTCTGATTCAATATTTCCAAATACCTCTCGGCTCGTTGCTTGATACACTCGTGCGT
>Ga0209542_10008457_pt1 | contig 19222 bp, 25 predicted proteins | sample RifCSPhighO2_01_FD_184028 | JGI IMG/M metagenome (GOLD analysis project Ga0209542, IMG submission 184028) | Soil microbial communities from Rifle, Colorado - Rifle CSP2_plank highO2_0.1 (SPAdes) (version 2) | ecosystem: Environmental > Terrestrial > Deep subsurface > Rock core/Sediment ...
TTGTCCTGAAGTGCCTAATCCAGATACTTGTTGCAGGTTTCCAGTTGATGTGGTTCCTCCTGTAAGAACAGCGTAGGTAGTCAGCGATGATAATCCTGTGCCTCCGTAGGCGGGAGTTAAAGCAGTTCCGTTCCAGACACCAGTTGTGATTGTCCCAACACTAGCAAGAGAAGAAAGAGTTGTGACAGCAGAATTAACCAATGTCCCTGAAGTTGGAAGAGTAACATCGGTGGCTCCGGTGGTAGTAAGAGTTAAAGAGTTAGATCCACTGGTGATAAAATCGCCGGCTAAAGTAAGATTACCGCTTAATTTTACTGTCCTAGCGGCATTAACTAGGTCTAATGTTAATGTCCTACCTACAGTAAGAGCAGTTGAAGAAGTGGCAGCTATTGTGACATCATAGGCGGCTGAAGTATCACGAATAGCCAACCCAGTTAAACCTGTAATCGAACCTCCTGCTATTGTGGGGGCAGTGGCAAAAACTAAAGACCCGCTTCCAGTTTCATCAGAAATAACTCCAGCTAATTCAGAAGATGTGGTATCAGCAAAAGCAGATAACTTATTGCTAGTATAGATAACAGTTCCCCCAGCTCCAAAAGCTACCGAACTAGCATCGGTCCCAGTAAAAGTAAGTGTATTGCTAAAACTTAAGGTTTTAGAATTAGTTATAGTTAACGTTCCTGTACTAGAAGAGATTGTTAAACCATTAATCGAGGTAGCAGTGGCAGCTCCTATTGTAGGAGTCGTTAGCGTTGGAGAAGTAGCTAAAACCACACTGCCTGAACCCGTAGATGTATTTCCCAATAGAGTGGCGGTTCCAGAAGCATCGGGGAAAGTGATGGTTCTAGTGCCAGATGTGGAGGCTCCAGTGAATTTGAAATTATTAGTGCCAGGTGTTATTGATGTTCCTGCAAAGTAAATATCAGCCCAAGGAATCGTAGCAGATCCAAAATCATATCCGCCAGCAGTATCTGCAACCAGGGCCGCATTGATCGCAACTGAAGAAAGATTAGATAAAGCTGTGTTAGCCCCCCCCGTTGCCGCCTGCCAACTCGGCAGTGCTCCTGCTCCATTTGATGTTAATACTTGTCCTGAAGTGCCTAATCCAGATACTTGTTGCAGGTTTCCAGTTGATGTGGTTCCTCCTGTAAGAACAGCGTAGGTAGTCAGCGATGATAATCCTGTGCCTCCGTAGGCGGGAGTTAAAGCAGTTGTAGTTAAAGTTAGTGATCCCAAGCTTCCGGCGCCTGTTGTGGTTATAGTTTTACTTCCCAAATCTACATTGGAAGTAGCTCCAGTATATGGAATCGGAGATATTACAGTACAATTAGCCGATCCAGCAGCACAAGAGGGATTTAGCGTATCTCCCGGACTATAAGCAGTAGTTGGATAAGCAGCCAATGCATAAAAGCCAAGCAAGAAAACACAAGAAAACACAAAACCCATAAAAATACCTTTTAGCAATTCCTTGACTTCAATAAACTGTTTCTTTCCTTTTTCAATAAACCAAAAGATATTTCTCTTTTTATGAGATTGTGGCTTTAAAAAATCAGTTCCCCTTTTTATCATTTATCTTTAATATAAAAAATATCAACTAAATTATATATTTCATTTAGTCATTATATCACAAGCAAGACATTTTCTATACAATTTTAATGTGGATAACTATTTACAATTTACAAAAAAGCAATAAAGAAAAAACCCCGTCTAAGTCTGGGGTTTTTTATTATATGAATCAATAACAACAGAAGCTTTTTCAATTGTTATTTTTGTGTATTTTTCAAGCCAGTCGTCTAAAACAGATGGCTTGAATTGTTTTCTTATCAAAAAAAGATATAGCAAAACCAGCAAAGGTATTACAGATGCAATTGAATTTACAAAAAGACCTGTAACGGCTATGACTCCGTAAAACCACATTGCCCATCTCTCGTTTCTAGCAATCATATAAGCCGTTGCCACGGCAAGACATCCAATAATAAGGCGTAAAATGTAAAAACTTATACTATCTTGGGAACCAGGGATTGCAATATCAACAAAAAGGCTTCCAATAACACTAGAGCCGCCTATTAAGGTAAAAACATAAATTAATTTCAGTAAAGTTGGAAAATCTCCCTCGGGCATTAAAACGTGAAGTGATTTTACTATTTTTTCCACCTTTTTACCTTGAGTAGCAAGAATTTGTTTTTTCATTTCTTATATTAAGATGATTTTAGCTATTTTTGACTTAAAAATCAACTTGTTGAAAAATAAAACTTTTGACAACTATTATTTGTGCTATAATTAAAAAATATTATTAAAATAAAAGATTATGAAAAACTTTAAAAATAGTCATGTCGTTATATTTGTCGTAATAGTCCTATTCCTGATTGGCTTAATTACTTTTGCAATAGCCTTAATGTCAACCTATCCTCAAGGATACCAAATGACAGAAACAGAAGAGAAAAATAGTAACACTTCAACTACTACCTCTTCTAATTCTAATTCCGGAGAATCTGCTGAGTCATCATCTGTCACTCAAACACTTTCTTATAGTGATGCAGTAAAAATATATGCCAATAAAACGCTTCAATTTGACAGCAATTGCTTGGTTAATCCGTCTTATTTGACGCTAAAAGAAGGAACTAGCATAATGTTAGATAACCGCGCGAATTTACAAAGAGCGGTTTATCTTGATTCTGTGCAATATAATATTGCCCCATATGGATTTAAAATAGCCACTCTTACTACCAATGCCCCCCTGCCCCACACAATTCAAGTTGATTGCGGAAATGGCAAGAATAATGGGAGAATACTCCTTCAGCAATAATTAGATCGCCACAAAAGCCGTCTGGATCAGAAATGCACAGTCTTCTTCTACTTTAGATCTAAAAATGATATTATAAAAAATATAAAATGAATAAAAAAACATCTTTTTTTATAATTTTTACGGCGCTGACTTTCCCTGTTGCAGTATTCGCCTTTAGCGCCGGGAATGTGCCCAACAGTGTCACAACTCTCACCATCAATCAACTGATTGATATTATGTTTTCTGTAATTTGGCCAATAGCCGTTGCCATTATAATTTTTTCCGGTGTAGTTGTAGGATTTATGTTTATGAGCGCCGCCGGAGACCCAAAAAAAATAGAACAAGCAAGGCTGGCTGCAATCGGAGTTGTATTAGTAACTGTAGTTATCCTGCTAGCCTTTTCCATTGTATTTATAGTTAGGAATACGCTTGGTAACGACATTTAATTGAAAAAATTCTCAAAAATATGGCTAAAAAAATTATAATTTTAGCAGCGCTATTAGTTTTCATTGGAATTGGGTTTTGGATATACCAAGCGAGCAAAGAAAATTCCGTTTCTGAAGAATCGGGCGAGTTAAATATATCAAAAACAAATCAAGCGGTCTTAGATCCCAAAAACTGCATTTACTTAATTGAAGGCCAAGAAGTCACATTAAGAGACGGGTATTCTCAAGTTAATACAGTTCCAGGATCCGCCTCAAAAGTCACTACTCAATATTTCGGCAACACGGCACAAGGAGACTTTAACAATGACGGCGTAAATGATGTTGCTTTCATTCTTACCCAAGACACGGAAGGCAGTGGAACATTTTATTATCAAGCAGCTGCCCTGTCTAATTCCATCGGATGCATTGGCACAAATGCAATATTGCTAGGAGACAGAATTGCTCCACAAAGCTCTAGCTACACGAATGGCAAAATTGTCGTAAATTACGCCGACAGAAACCCGGGTGAACCAATGACAATACGACCTTCTCTAGGCGTTTCAAAGTATTTTACGGTCAACAACGGCCAGTTGGTTGAAGAAAATCAATAAATTTTAAAATGGATTCAAGTTTAACAAAAAAAGTTATAGGCTACATTTTATTATCATCCGGGCTGGTTTTGATAGCCCTTCCCATTTGGCAAGCATATAATATTTTTGCCACCAAGCAGATACCTGTTGAAATTATTCAAATTCCCGCAAAAAGCCAGCAATCTTCAAACACTGACATCCAGCAGCAGGTTGAAAATGCCCTATCAAAAATCGTACCAACAGATTCTATAAATAAATTTTTCAACCTAATTTCATGGATGATTTTAGCTTTGATCTTCATGCTAGGAGGCAAAGCGTTTGCATCAATCGGCCTAAAGATTCTTAAAGATTAGATGAGAAAATACGCATCAAAAGACAGTCTGGTAGAGCTAATAGAAGAAATCGGCCCTATTAAAAAGGGTTTTGACTTAATTTCAGACCATGTGGTTATAACAGACGAGAATGCCAACATCTTGTTTGCTAATAAAGGCGTGAGAGAAAATACAGGATTCTCTAGCGATGATACTACTGGAAAAAATCCAGCTGATTTGTGGGGAGGAAACATGAACAAAGAGTTTTATCAGAAAATGTGGCGCACTATAAAAGCAGAAAAAAGGCCTTTCGTTGGAGAAGTTCAAAATCAAAAAAAAGATGGCACAATGTACTGGCAAGAACTTCATGTTTACCCAATTCTGGGGCAAGACGGCAATATAAAGTTTTTTGTGGGAATTGAGCCAAATATTACAGAAAAGAAAAAACAGGATAAATTCAGAGAAGAATTCATATCAGTCATAGGCCATCAATTACGCAATCCGCTGGCCGCCATTAATGCTCTAATGCAGTCTTTTTTAGGGAGTAAAAAACTTTCTAAGAAAGAAAAAGTTATTTTAGAAACAGCTTACAAGGAAAATAAGGATCTCTCAAATTTTGTTGCAGATTTATTGGTACTCTCAAGGGTTGGCAGTGGAAAGCTAAAATCTGAAAAATTTGACGCAAAAGAGGAAATAGAAAAAATAGTAAATGAAGTAAGAAGTAAAAATCCAGATGTTTATATTTCTTTTGTACCAGACGGTAATAAGTTCCCGGTAAAAACTATAAAATCCCTTGCTTTGCAGGTATTTTCTAACCTGATATATAACTCTGCTGAATATTCATCGGGAAAAGCAGAAATTTCACTAAAAAAAGAAAATGATTCTTACTTGCTATCATGCAGCAATAACGGCCCAGCTATAAAAAATGAAGATCAGCCTAAGATTTTTTCAAAGTTTTTCCGCACAGAATTTGCACAGCAAAAAAAATCAGGAGGAACAGGATTAGGGCTTTACATAGTCAAAGCTATTGCAGATGACTTTCATTGGGACATATGGTTCAAAAGTACAGAAGGACAGGGAACCACTTTTTTTGTCAGAATGAATAGACTTGTCCCTAAATAACATTAGCAAGCGAAATGAAGAAATGTTGAGTCAAAAATCTGATAGAATTTTTTCTCGTAGCTGGAGGCTACGTGAAAAAATTGTAGCGGATTTTTGGCCGACATTTCAAATTTAGGCGCAAATGTTATTTAGGGACAAGTCTAATTATTCAAACAACTCATTAATTTAATAAAGTAAACAAAAAAAACCGCACTCTGCGGTTTTCACTTTGTTATTTTAATATCTTTGCCAAATCCCTTAAAACTTCCTTGCTGTGAAATGCAGGCTTTACGCTTTTGTATACATTTTTAATTATTCCCTTTGGGTCAATCAGAAATGATATCCTCAAAGTGCCATAATACTCCCGTCCCATAAAATTTTTCTTTCCCCATGCATTATAAAGTTTTACAGCTTCTTTCTCTTCGTCCGATAGCAGGTCAAAAGGCAAATTATACTCTTTTTTAAACTTTTTGTGGCTTTCAGTTGAATCCACGCTCACTCCCACAACTTTCACTTTCAAATTTTTAAAATCTGAAAAATTATCTCTTAATGTGCAAGCCTCCTTGGTGCATCCGCCCGTAAAATCTTTTGGATAAAAATATAAAAGCACCCACCTTCCCTTATAATTTAAAAGGGAAACTGTTTTTCCGTTTTGGTTTTTTAGCTTAAAATCTGGAGCTTTGTCTCCAATCTTTAACTTCATATTATTCGCATTTTCCCCTGCCTGCGCGTGGCTCTCAAACAAGTATTAGCCAAGGCTATTCGCATACTAGTAGTAGTCTTTTACTTTCCTTAATTCAGAGTGCCTTCTTAGCTTTTCAATGGCTTTTGCCTGAATTTGCCTGATTCTTTCTCTAGTGACGCCAAATTCAGATCCCGTTTCTTCAAGCGTGTGCATTACACCGTCTTCCAATCCAAATCTCATTTCCAAAATTTTCATTTCTCTTTCTGAAAGATCGCTTGAAATTTCTTCTAGCCTTTCCTTTAATAAATTTCTTGAGGCTTCTGTGTTTGGTGCAATTGTCTTGTCGTCTTTAATGAATTCAGCTAATACGCTGTCTTGCTTGTCTTTATCTTCTCCAATGGGAGTTTCCAAAGAAACAGCTTTCTGGGCGATTTTGCGGATGTGATGTACTTTATCCACTTCCAGCCCCATTTCAGCTGCAATTTCTTCAGCCAAGGGTTCGCGGCCCAATTCCTGCAGAAGGCTTTTTCTCACTTTCGTGTACTTTGAAATAGTTTCAATCATATGAACAGGAATTCTAATTGTCCTTGCTTGATCCGCCAAAGCTCTTGTGATTGATTGCCTAATCCACCAGGTTGCATAAGTTGAAAACTTGTATCCCTTTCTCCAGTCAAACTTTTTGACGGCCTTAAAGAGCCCTAGGTTTCCCTCTTGAATCAAGTCCAGTAAAGTTAAATTAGGGGAGCGGTTTACATATTTTTTGGCAATTGAAACAACCAGTCTCAAGTTTGCCAAGGCAAGCTTATCTTTTGCGTCTTCCTCTCCTTTTTCAATTCTTTTTGCCAATTCTTTTTCTTCTCTTGCAGATAGAAAAGACGATTTTCCAATTTCTTTTAAGTACATCTGTATAGGATCAATTTTACCAATTAAGGCCTTCTTCTGCTTTTTCTCTTTTTTGGCTCCCACATCCAAAAATTCCCTGACTTCTCTTATTTCAACCCCTCTCTCATGCAGAGAGTCATAAATGTTTTCCAGAGCTTCAACATTTCTTTCAAGATTTGGAATTGAATACAAAATTTCAGAACTGGTTAAAAACCCTCTCTCCTCTCCTTTTTTCAAGAGGGCGCTTATTTCTTCCTGGCTGACTTTCTTTCTAGATGAAACAACTTCAGCCCCTTTGGCTTTTTTGTGTTTTTTTAAATCTTTTTTCTTTTTGTGCAAAATAGCCTTCTTTTTATTATTCTTCAAATTTGCCTTTTTCTTTTTTAACTTTTTTGGCATTATAATTGTTTTGTTAGCTTATTAAACTCGTCAACCAGCTCCTTTACCCTGTTATTATCACCGGAAGATTCTGCCATTTTGATGTTATTTGAAATTTTATTCAGTTTATCCTTTAATTCAATATTTTTCAACTGCAAGAGGCAAAGCTGCATTTCTTCCTCTCTGTTCTCTTCGTAAGCCGCATCTCCCTTTAAGGCGAGGGCTGCAATAAAATTTTTGAAATCTGAATCATCCCCACTGGCAGATTCAAACATTTTTTTAAAATCTTTCTTATTTTCTTGAGCTTCCAGCTGATTTTCAGGCAAATCAATAACCCTCAAAAGGCTTTCAAAAAAGCTTTTAATCTTCTCTGAAAACAGCGGCATCTCATCCTTCCCAATCAGTTTTACGTAATCGGGGTTTTTTAGTATCAAAGACGCCACCTTTTCCTCAATTATTTTTCTTCTCCCCTCGATGCTTGACGATTTCTCTTCACTTTTGGGTTCATTTTCAACACTATCACTTCCACTGACAGCAACATCTGCCTTTATTTTGGCCAGCTCTTCTAAAATAACATCCTCCGTCACTCCAAGCATTTGGGCTAGTTTTTGCACCCAGTGCGACTGCTCAATTTTATTTTGCAACCTTTTTATGGCGGGCAAGACAACTTTTCCAATTTCTTTTTTGCCCTCGGGCGTGACTTTATCAAACTTTAAAAATGCCGAGTCAAAATAATAATCCATTATGATTTTTGCATTCGCCAATGACTCTTGCCAAATTTTAGGGTCTTTTTTAATTACATCAGCCGGATCCGCTTTCTCTTTTAAATTTCCGTAACTTTCAATAATTTTTATATTAAATCCCTGTTCCTGCGCCAAATTAATCCCCCTTTTGGTAGCCGAATCCCCGGCAACATCCATATCAAAAGCCAAAACCAGATTTTCAGAATATCTTTTTAAAATATTCAAATGCTGCATTGTCAAAGCCGTCCCTGATGAAGCAACCGTATTCTCAAATCCCGCCTGGTGGCACATTATAACGTCCGTATAACCTTCTGTGACAACGCACTGGTTTAGTTTGCGCACCGTAAGCTTTGCGTTGTTTAAGCCATATAAAACGTTTGATTTGTCGTACAAAATAGTCTGGGGAGTATTAATATATTTTGCAGTTTCATTCTGCTGTTTAAAGATTCTTCCCCCAAAGCCGACGACAGCCGAATTCAAGTCAAAAATGGGAAACATTATCCTGCCCCGAAACCTGTCATAGGAATCTCCTTTATTATCTTCTTTTTGAATAGCCAGGCCCGCTTTTACTATTTCTTCTCTTTTATAACCTTTTCCAATTAAAAAATCGGTCAAACTGTTCCAGGTATCTGGCGAATAGCCGACCCGCCACTTTTTAACGGATTCTTTGGTAATTCCCCTGTCAATAAGATAATCTTCTGCCTCTTTACCGACTCCGCTTTCTGTTTGTTTTTCAAAAAACTTGCAAGCCAAATCCAAAATCTCGTGCAACCTGGCGCGCTCCGTACGCAGTTGCGGATTTTCTCTTTTTAGTTCAACGCCGGCTTTCTGGGCTAAAATTCGTAAAGCATCTGGAAATTCCACTCCTTCAATTGCCATAACAAAATCAAAGATTGAAGAACCCTTGCCGCACCCAAAACAGTGCCACATTTGCCTTGTGGGAGAAACAAAAAAAGACGGGGATTTTTCTGTGTGAAAAGGGCAAACTCCCCGGTAATTTATGCCCGTTTTGGTAAGCTTTACATACCCGCCAATAACATCCAGCACGTTTAGCTTATTCTTGATTTCTTCTATTTGAGAGTCAGCCACAATTCATAAAACATGAAACATATAACATGAAACACAAACCCAGTTTCAAACTAAAGCTTCAAGTTATAATTCACTTAAATAGTATCATAATTTCAGCCTAAATCAAAACAAAAAGCGAAGGGGTTAGCCTTCGCATTAATCCTTTTGGTTGGTGTTACATTTTTATAAAAAACACAATACTTCCAAAAATAAACAGTAAAACGGCTATTGAAATCATAATGATTCCGAATACATTATCATTATTTTGTTCTCGCTTGAGCCTTTCATGACAACTTTCTACTTTTTTCTTTTCAATCTCCCGGTCAAAATGTTCTAGTTCTTTAGACATTTCTTACTCCTCTCGTTCTTAGTTAAACAATGTCACAAACACCAATGCAAGCCATAATAAAATTATACCTGCATATACAATCTTGATGCCCACTCCGTGCCTAATGATTACATATACTCCCTTTACTTTTGAAAGTTCATCTATTTTATGAAACAAGGAATTAGGAATTCCTAGCTGAAACTCTATTTCAATCCCCCTATCAATGAAACTGCGAAATATAGATGTGGTTCGCAATTCAACGATAAAGAGAGCTACCCAGAATACCAACGCGACTACGAAAATAGCATAATCATTGCTAAAACTTTTATCCTTCATGGCTTGGTTGTAAAGTGTCAGCAATGCTGAATGAATACTCATCATGAAAGCGGCAGTAATAAACCGCAGACTTGAAAAGAATTTACATCCCTCAAAGACAAGCTTATACTCGTCTCGATAAACATCTTGATTTGGCTGTTCGTTCACAAGTATCTCCCCCTAAAAAATTGTCTAAAGAACTGCTTAACTACTGTTTTACTTTTACTATATTATAACTACTTTGTCGAACTAATTAAAAACTGTGATAACCCGGCTTTTAGATTATACTAATAATTTATCCCTTCTGACAGTTTTTTTAGTTCTTCAACACTTCTACTTTCAGATTTTTCGCCAAAATTAGGACGCTCTCCGAGATTAGGACGCTCTCCGAGAGCGTCCTAATTTTGAAATAAAAAGCCCAAAACCTATCGGCTGGGCTATCTTTCTAATTAATCCTATTTGTTTGCCTTACTTCCGAATCGCTGAATCGATTGGATGGCCTTTTCTATATTGGCTATAATTTGCTTATCCCCTACCCTTCGGCAAGGGTTCGGTATTTTGAAAATGCGAATTGCCTGCCGAAAAATATCTATTAGGTTATTGATGGTTTGTGGAGCAACGAAACCATCAGGACCAGTGATATATGTGTTGTTTTCTGCAATAGGTTGCAATGCAGTTCCTTTCAGATTTTCCATAAGTAATGCCGCCAGATCATCGCAAGAGATTTTCTCAGCCATGGTATTTCTCCTGTAAGGGCTTGGAAAGGACTAATCTCAACAAATGGTTTATAAAACATGCTATCACGAAGTTAAGAATAAAAAAAGCCTCGTGGTGTTAAATTTGCCACCACGAGGAATTGTTGAATTTTCTAATCAGACCCAGTCCTGCAAGTCGTACTTTTCAAGACCGTCTAGCTGGAAGGAGGCGGTTCGCCGTTCCATTTAACCGTAGCGTATTTCTCAGGTTTGGGAACCGGAACACCCATGGCTTTCAAGAAATCTACCTGATCCTTGCAGAACAAATAAATATCAGAGACAGTGATCGGCAACTTATGCTTGACGAGTTCGGCCATCATCTTGCGACCGATCCCTTGCCGTCGGCAATCGTGCTTGACGATCATGCCATACTCACCGTTGAGGTCGATGCCACTGAGTTCGCGGGCGTACAAGACGTAGCCCAACAATTCACCATCGCTTTTGTTGCGGGCGACGACGCCGTAGCGCGTGCCATTGGAAATCATGGCGCTAATATCGCGAGGCGTCTTACCGTAGTGGGTCATGAAGTTATGTTCGATGACCTGAGCCTCATCGACATCTTTCTTGGTCATGGCCGCTAACACAGGCTCATAAGTTGTCATTCCCTTGAATTTGGTGAGGCGGAATTCCATCTTCTGGCCCTCAAAGAAAGAGCGAGAATTTTCGTGCGACTCGGGAACGAGAGCTATAATCTTGGTTCGGCGTTCCGAATTGAGCTTTGAGTGGAGTTTCGCCATGCACTGCCGCCCAATTCCTTGGTTGCGGTAATCGGGATGAACGGCCAAATTAATAAGGGTGAGGTGCTTCTTGTGGAGTTCGTAAATGAAGAACGCCACCACTTTCTCATTCAGCTCGCAAACCATACCAATGACATTCCTTTGCCTCAGATAACATAAGAATTCATCCTCAATCCACGGGCTTTGAAAAGAAGTCTGCTCGATCGCCAGAACCTCTGGCATATCGCGGGTAATCATCCAGCGGATGTGAACCCGCATCTGTTCTTTGAACTGAACCACTTTAGTGGTACTCATCGGAAAACCTCCTTTGATGGGAAAAGAAACAAATTGCACTTTAAAGAACTGCTCACTCTATTCAAATATTTGCAAAATATTTATTATTTGTCAATCAACTTAGTTGGTGTTATGAATTTATCTCTTCCGCCAGTTTTTTTAGTTCTTCAACACTTCTACTTTCAGATTTTTCGCCAAAAAGGCCATGAGTTCTCAAGCCGTCATCGTTGTATCTTGGAATTACGTGCAGATGAAAGTGAAAAATAACCTGGCCGGCAGACTTGCCGTTTGATTGTAGCAAATTTACGCCATCCGCTTTTAATTTTTCTTTCAGCCTCTTTGCCAGACCCTTGCCTGCCAGTATTATTTTTTGAAAATCATTGCTATTAATGTCAAAAACATCTTGAAAGTGTTTTTTGGGAACTACAAGACAATGCCCTTTTGATACAGGGTTTACATCTAAAAACGCAAGAGTATCTTTGTCTTCAAAAACTTTGGCGCTTGGAATTTCGCCTTTGATTATCCTGCAAAAAATACAATCTTTCATTTTAGGAGAATATAGCATACTGTATCTTGTAGTTTGAATTGAATAATGAATTACGAATTATGTATTCTAAATTATATTCCAACTACAGCATACTGTATTCTTAATTCTATTAGCGAACTTGATATGTCAGAGTAACGGTTACGTCAACTTCTGATTGACCGGCTTGAATGTCTGGAGCAACTGTTGTTTCTTTTCCAGCTCCGCCCATTCCTAATCCGTAAGCAACAGGGTATGGCATGTTGTATCCTTCAGAAACATTAATTAATTTACCCAAAGACAAACCCGATTCCTTTGCCAATTCTGCAGCTTTTTGCTTTGCTTTTTTAATTGCGTCAGCCCTAGCTTCCGCCTTTACAGATTCTATGTCATCAACCGTAAATTGCAGGCTTCCCACTTGATTGGCCCCTTTGTTTGTGGCCGCATCCACAATTTTGTTAATGTTGTCAAAATTCCTTATCTTAACATCCACCTGCTGAGTCAAAGAGTACCCCACAATATCATTTCCGGGGTTATATGGGTAAATCATCGTTACTCCTCCAGAATATCCGCCTCCACCAAGCCCCAATGTCCCATAAACAGGATAAAGGTTGTACTGAGTAGTTTTAATGTCTTTATCGTCAACTCCCAAATCTTTTACGGCTTTTATAATATCATTCCTTTTGGTGTTGTTTTGGTTAACCGCATCCTGACTTTTGACTGCCTGAGTCGTTACTCCAAGACTAATCATGGCAACATCTGGTTTTGCGTATGCCTTACCGTCTCCAGTAAAAGAAATTTCATGGGGCGTGTTTTGTGGTAAAGCCCTAATGCTATACATTATTTGCCCCACCACTAAAACAGCAACTAAGGCGATTACAGCCAGTATAACTTGATATAATCTGTTTGAAACGTCTATTATTTTTTTTGTTTCTTCCATGATAATAAAATCAAAAATCAAAATACAAAAATCAAAATTTTGGTGCGTCGCTACGCGACTTTACTTTTTAAATTTTAATCTGTATTTTTAATATTTGATATTTAATCTTTAATTTTTATGACCACCTTCCCCATTACTTCCCCAGACATTTGATACAAAAATGCCTCTCTTATTCTATCAAGCAAGAAAACTTTATCAATATGAGGCTTTACCACGCCCTTTTCAATAAATTCTGCCAATTTGTTAAGCCTTTCCGTATTAACCTTTGTAAACTGCGAAATTGCCTCATCTTCATACTCACCTGCCAAACCCTTTTCGTCTTTGGCAACCATTGAAACTATAATGCCGCCTTTTTTCTTTAAAACTTTAAACGATTTTTCAAAAACCTCACCTCCAATCGTGTCATACACAGCATCACAATCTGACAATACCTCTTCAAAATTTTGGCTTTTGTAATTAATAATTTCATCAGCCCCTAATTTCTTTACGTAATTTACCCCCTCTCCGGTTGCAGTTGTCACCACATAAGCTCCAATTGATTTTGCTATCTGAATTGCCATTGTTCCAATTCCGCCCGCTCCTCCGTGAATTAAAATCTTCTGACCCCTTTTAATATCAATATGTTCAGTCAATGCCTGCAGCGCACTTACGCCTGTCAAAACAATAGCCGCTGCTTCGTCAAAATTTAGGTTACCGGGCATTTTTGATATTATTCCTGCAGGAGTGACAGCTAGCTCGGCAAAAGCTCCCGTTCCGCCAGCCAAAACATTTGCTGATCCAAAAACTTTATTTCCCACAAAAAAACCTTCAACTCCTTCTCCAATTTCAGAAACGACTCCTGCAATATCCAGCCCGATAGTCATTGGGAGTTTAGAATCGGTCATCTGGGTAACCCGGCCGCTTAACACAGCAACATCAAAAGGATTTATTGAGGATGCATAAACCTTAACTAAAACTTGGCCAGCGCCCGGTTTTGGTTTTTCAACATTAACAATTTCAATTACTTCAGGCCCGCCGTATTTTTTAATTTGAGCTGACTTCATTTGAGTTTAAGCTTCGTTATTTTTTTTCGGCACTACTAAAGCAGCAATAATATATACGATAAGACCCGGAAAAATTCCTGTAAATACTACTACTAAAATCCAAGCCAACCTCAAAAGAGTAGGGTCAATATCAAAATATTCTCCAATTCCCCCGATTACTCCTGCAAAAATTTTATTTGTATTGCTTTTATATAATTTCTTCATTTGTTTTTATTGAATAATTAAAACAGCTAATTAAGATGAGACAGCCAGGAAGGGTTACCAATCATATCGTTAATATAGTAATGACTAACCCACCCAGATAAATATCCGGCTATTAACCCAATAAATCCATACAGAAGTGATTGCATAATACCCATAGACTTATCAAGCTTATTATAATTACAAAGGAGGGAGAAGTAAACAATCAACAGATTATTTACTGCGACCGAGTGCCGTAATTATTTAAAAAATCATTAGCTTTTTTAAATATACAAAAAACTAAGTCAAGCAAAGCAAAACCCCGTTTAACGCGGGGTTTTGCTTTAAAAATATTTTTAAAAAATTATCTTGCCCAGAAAACGTGAGTAAATACTTTTCTGCCATTCCCCAAATCTCTTACAAATAAATTATCTTTTCCTTGTGCATCCTGTTTTAAGCTTCTGCCCCACTCTGAAGGATTATCTAAATTAACTATACTTGGCTTTCCTTTGCCATTTCCATTACCACCGCTTCCGCTATCACCAGAACTTCCATCGTCGTATGAGTTGAAACTATCAAGATGGCTATAAATCAAGTCAAGTTCTTCGTAATCATGAGCGTTTGGACCCACTATTTCATTGGCATCTGGAACAAAATAATCCATACAAGTATGTGGATCAACTGGCAAGTTATTAAAATCTTCATCTTGATGGCCTAATCCAAAGTTATGTCCTACCTCCTGACATACAACTAAACTCCTCCATCCAGGGGTGTTGTAAAATCCTGAATTAAAATATGTGTCATTTAATTTAGTTGTTCCTTGGACAATATGCCCTCCAGAAACCCAGATTTGAGCTATTCCTAACCAGCCAGTATTTCCGTAATTTTCGCTGCATATTTCAACGCGTCCTGATGTAGGAACACAATTTTTTGGAGTTGATCTTCCCTTTGTGTTGTTTGTTCCGCCAGCAACAACTGAAGTATCCAAAACTGATGACAAACTCCACTGAGAGGATGATGTGTTAAGGTAAGAATCCCAAGAGGCTGAAACATTATCCCCAAGCTTTAAGGTAAATGGGTTTGATTCCCTGGCCCAATGATAGCTTCCCCAAGAGTGGTTTGCATTTGCGACTAAAGCGACTCCAAAAGAAAGAACCAATAAAGAAGTAACCAATGCTTTGTGATTTATTTTCATAATATTTAGAGATTTATTAATTATATTATTATATTAGCTAAATATGCTCCTATGTCAACCCCTTGACATAAATTAAATAAATAAGAGAAAATTATCCACAACTGATTTTTGCGTTGTTTGTGGAATTTCTCTGTAAAGGTTAAAATTACTTAATAATATTAAACATTTAAAATAACTTATGGAGAATAAACTTTTACACGAGCTGGCAAAATTCGCATCTGGTCTTGTAGTCGGAGACTTTTTGTGCGGCTGGTGGCTAGCAACCCACAATGGGTTTCCATTTTCTTTTTTGGGAATTACTTTTACTTCTGATGTAGTGGCCCCTTGGATGGTTTTTGATATTGCCCTGTTTATAATATTAGTTTATTATGGCTGGCACTTGGGTAATGGACCAGCAATGCAAGAAAGGACTTTCTTGCTTGCAATTGGAATAATTTTTGGAATAGTGACACTTGTACACCTGATAAGAATTTTCACAGGAGCCGACCTTGCGATTTTTGGCTGGCATACTCCTTTGTGGATTTCTTGGATTGGCGCTGCCATTGGTACTTTTCTTTCTTATATGAGCTTTCATTTAGCAGCAACGTTGAAGAAATAAAAAGATACCTTCGTCGCGATCTTTTAATCTAAACAAATAGGAGAAGCTTTATGGCTTCTCCTAGACAATCCTTTAAAAGGGATATGTTGATATGATGTTTTTCGGCTAATTGCCGAACATGAAAGGGAAAAATTTGAATACATAAGCGTCTTCTCCTGTGTCTTCAAAAAATCCCCATATAACTTTTGTAGCAATGAAGCCGGATTTACCTATTTTTTTCCTGAAATCGCGAAGAAAAAGATGAAAACCAAGGTTTCCATCACGCACCTCCTCCATTGTAATCAATGGTTTTTTAAGGTTAAGTTTTGTAATAATCATTTCCAGCATTCGCGACCCAATTCCTTTACGCCGCCAGTCTGGGTGAACTGCCACTATAAACAGATGAATCCTGCCAGGATACAGTTTGTAAATGGCAAACCCCACAACTTGACCATTGTGTTGGGCAACCATGTATTGCGGCCTGTACTTTTTTGACAAGTATTTAAAGTAGTTTTCGAAAGACTCCTCACTAAAAATCTGCACGCCCATTGCAAAAATAGACGATGTGTCACTTGAAACTGCTGGTCGCACATCAACACTTAGTATTTTATTCATGACTACCTCCCTCTAAATAGATTTTTTATTTTATTTTCAACGATCACGATTAAAAGTTTACAACAAAAAATCACTGTCGTCAACGCACTTGATATTCAACCTAAAAAATCGCAGGCGATTTTTGTTTTCCATTTACAACTTAGTTTCTATTGATACAGGACAATGATCCGATCCGAACACGTCGCTGTGTATGGCCGCCTTTTCAACTTTTTCTTTTAACGCCTCACTTGCAAAAATATAGTCGATTCTCCAGCCTATGTTTCTTGCCCGCGAGTTTGCAAAATGGCTCCACCATGTGTAGTGGCCATTTCCTTTTTCAAAAATTCTAAACGTGTCCACAAAACCCGCCTCAATTATTTTATCAATTCCCTCTCGTTCTTCTAAAGTAAAACCCTTTTTGCCCATATTAGGTTTTGGATTAGCCAAGTCATCTGCAGTGTGGGCAACATTCAAGTCACCGCAAAATATAACTGGTTTTTGTTTTTCAAGATCCTTTATATATTCCAAAAATGCCGGATCCCACTTTTTGTGCCTCAAAGGAATTCTGCTTAAGTCATCTTTGGCATTTGGAGTGTAAACACTGACAACCCAAAACTTTTCAAATTCACGGTATAAACCCCAACCACGAAAAAATTCTCAAACTCAGCGGTAATTACCCGGCCTTCTTTGTTGGGATCACCATATCGATCAGACATATCAGAAAATATGGACGTCGGGCGTCCATGCGCTTTTACTGGCAAATCATTAATCACAGCCAGCGGCTTCTCTTTTGTAAAAATAGCCGTGCCACTGTATCCCTTTTTTTCTGCAGAATTCCAAAATTCAAAATAACCCTGTAAATCAACTTCTGACTGATGCTGCTCCGCTTTAGTTTCCTGCAAACAAATAATATCGGGCTTGTGTTTTATAATAAAAGACATAAAAAGCCCCTTTTTGTGCACCGCCCGAATTCCGTTCACATTCCAGGATATAATTTTCACGATTTATTATATAATTTTTAATTTAGCAATATCAAAAATAAGTATTGCAGAAAAATATTAAAATTTATCTAAAAATCTATTTTTCCATCAATAGATTAATAGAACCATTGCCTCTCTTTTTTTCTTTGCTTATTTTAAAAATATCTTCAGGAAATAAATAGTTTACATTTTTTCTTTTTTCATCAATAACGCCCATTTTAAAGCCCATGCTTTCCATTTTTTTTAGGAGAGCCAGAGCATCCGTTCCCATGCTTTTAAGCCCATTTGGCCAAAATTCCACAATAATTTTCAGATTGTTATTTGCAAGTATTTTTTGAGCCCCATCCAATACTAACCCCTCGCTGCCTTGAACATCCATTTTAATTACATCCACCTTTAAATCTTTGTTGTTTTTTTCAAGTAAATTATCAAGCAAATCGGACCCGACTTCAACAAATCCGTTTTTTTCGCCAATATTTTTTTCAGATAATGATGGCCCTCCCGAGTTTGACTTATCAAGAAATAGCTTTAAATTTCCATTCATATTACTGACCGCAACTTGCATTGGCGCAATGTTTTTATAGCTATTTTCATTTATATTCTTTATAAGTAGACCATAATTATTGGACTCTGGTTCGAAAGAACATACTCTGCCGCCAGAACCTACAATGCTTGCAGCAATCAGCGAGTAGTAACCTATATGGGCTCCAATATCTACAACTGTCATATCTTTGGCAATTAATTTCTTAAAGAGTTCGGTCTGAAAGGGTTCATATATTCCCTTCGATAATAAATGCGGCGCGATGCAAATATCTTGAGGGTCTACATACATTTTATTCCCTTGGCAATTAATCATTACTATATCTTTCGGTCTTGTTAATTCATAGAGAAACCTATGCAAGGTTAACACCCCTGGCAATTCCTTAATAAATGTATTTGAAAAAACTTTTGTTAAAAAATTTAGGAATAAAAAAGTTGTTTTTTTCATAATTAGATCCAACAAACACAAGAAATAAATACAAAGGGAGTGGGAGTCGAATCCCGATAAATTTTTTAAAAAAATTTAGCGAGGAGCCTCAATGAAGTCGGAACCCACTTGCCCCTTTCGAGGCCCGCCCGAATTCCGTTCACATTCCACGAAAATATTTTCATAATACAGAATATATTCTCTATTACGCAACCAAAACAGCAGTGCCATAACAAAGCACTTCTGTGACGCCAGACATTACGTCATTTGCGTCATATCTTACGCCCACAATGGCATTGGCGCCCAATTGTTCAGCGTGCTTTACCATAAGTTCAAAAGATTCTTGGCGAGTTCTCTCGCATAATTTGTAAACAAGGTAATATTTCCGCCCACAATTGTGTGCAACGCCCCGCCAACTGTCCCGAATATAGATCTTGACCGCACGGTAATCCCCCGCACCACACCTAAGTTTTTGACTATTCTTTTGCCCGGCAATTCTAAAACTATTGTAATATTTCCATTTTCCATATAACAATGTTTTTAATAATATTTACTTTATCATAGCATTTTGTTAATTAATGAAAAACAAATCATCTATTTGATTTTTCGCAAAGACATTTACTTTTAATTTCAGGCGATATTTTTCACTGCTTTATGATTTTGGTTAAATCGGGCAAAGATGTTAAAATAAACATCACTTAAAAAAAGTTAAATGGAACAAGCATTAAAAAAACATTTTGGCTACGAAACATTCAGGCCTCTGCAAAAAGAAATTATTCAACACGTGCTTTCTGGGCAAGATTGCGTGGTGCTCATGCCTACTGGCGGGGGGAAATCGCTTTGTTTT
>Ga0209542_10008458_pt1 | contig 19219 bp, 21 predicted proteins | sample RifCSPhighO2_01_FD_184028 | JGI IMG/M metagenome (GOLD analysis project Ga0209542, IMG submission 184028) | Soil microbial communities from Rifle, Colorado - Rifle CSP2_plank highO2_0.1 (SPAdes) (version 2) | ecosystem: Environmental > Terrestrial > Deep subsurface > Rock core/Sediment ...
TAATTAATTTGTCTAATTCAGTCGTTAATTCTGTTTCCGGTAGGCCACCGGCAGGATTGCCGGAAAATTGAGTAGTGAGGGTGGCACAACCGCAAGCCATTGCCTCGAGCAGGGCCTTAGATTGCCCTTCGGCAAAAGAAGTTAGGGAAAAAATTGCCGCCTTTTGGTACCAACCAACCAATTGGCGGTGAGGCAGATTGTCAATAATTTTTAGGTTAGCCTTTAGTTTTATTGCCAGAGCCCTAAGGTCAGGCTTAAGCGGACCGCGACCGATAATCACCAGTTTAATTTTTTCTCTATATTTACTTTTAGCCACTGTTTCAATGAGCCGCTGGTGATTTTTTTGCTTGACCAGGCGGCCGACTGATAACACTAACCAAGAATCGCGAACCCCTCCTGGATTAAAAACATTCGGTTCAACCCCATTGGGAATCAAAACTGCTTTATCTTGCCAAGGCTTAATCAAGGACAAACTGTCTTTAGTGGTAATGATGATCTTTTTTGCCCGAAACAAAACTAGGGTTAAAATTAATTTCATGGCCAGAGCAATCAGCCATTTCCCTTCCAGAAAGGCAAAGCCGGGATAATCATAGCCATAAGTGACCACAAACGGTTTACCGGAAAAAACTGCCGGCAAACCGCCGACTGCCTGAAACACCCGGAAGACATTCACCCGGTTAATTACTTCTTTAGGCCAGGGCCGGGTCACCAATTTAACACCGGCCGGAAGAATTCCGTTAAAGTTTTTATCGCCGTAACTGAAAAGAAAAACCTTATCAAAGGCAGCCGCGTAAGGCTTTAAATAATAAGTTACTAAACGCTCCAGCTGGCCGGACTGACTCTGTTTGGTCAAACTGTCGCCGGGTGATAACAAAACGCCCAAATTCATATTAAGTCTTGGTATAACTTCAAATGCTGATCAATAATTTTGGTGCGGGAAAATCTGGTTTGGTAAAGTTTTAAACTGTTTTGGGAAAACCTGTTTAAATCTGAACTTAACAGCTTCTTTATACCCGCTCTCACCCCGTCGACATCATCTGGGTCAACTATAATACCATTATCCGTTATCAGTTCCTGGTTACCACCTCTATTTGAGGCAATAATCGGCAAACTGGCGGCCAAAGCCTCTAATCCTGCCCGGCTCAATGGTTCCGGCCAGCGGGATAAAATCGCAAACGCATCAGCCTTGCCATACAGTTTTAACACCTGTTCATGGCTAATCTTACCCAAATATTCAACATTTCCAGGAAAATCAACTTTTAGGCTAGGATTTAATTCTCCAGCCAAAATTAATTTAACTTGCGGTAATTTTCTCATTGCTTCAATAAGACTGTCCGTTCCCTTACCGTAAGAAAGCTTACCGACTGATAAAAGAGTTTTTCTATTCTTTGGGCTATAGCGGTGAGCGAGCGGAGCGAGTCGAACCGGAGGCAAATTGTAAATGGAGGTTAAGTTTCTGACTCCGTTATCCTCGTAAATCTTTTTTAACTGCGGGCTGACGGCTACTACTTTCGCCGACCGGTTAAGCCACCACTTCATTCTTAACTGCAAAAGCTTGGCAATAACCAGCTTAATGGCCGAAACTCGTCCATAACGGTCTTGATATTCAGAAATTTCCTTAGTCAAATAATATTCCCAGTTGCAGTGCTTGCGTCCGTGAGTAAAGCATAAAGCCAGGGGGCATAAAAATTTAAAGTCGCGTACGGTCGTTACCACCGGTTTGCCGGTGAGCCAACCGGCAATCACTGCTCCCGACTGAATGTATTTGCCATGGACATGAATTAAATCAATTTTTTTTGACCTTACTGCGCAAGTTATATGGTAAGCCGCCCAAATCCAATATATTGGGTTATTAAACCACAAAGGAGTCAGTGCTTTTCCGGGTTTGTTTTTCTTCCAAGGTGGCGAATAAATCTTAACTTTCAGCGCCTTCGCTAACTCTTGAGTACTGTACTCAGCTCCGGAAACTGCCCGGGCAGTCGAGTACTCGTTAAAGAATAAGATTTTCATAGATCTTAATTTGCTTATTAATGTTTCTTTTCCAGGTGAAATTAGCGGCGCTAATTCTTCCCGATTCGCCCATTTGGTTACATAATTGCGGCGATTTAATTAATTGAAGTAATTTGTCTGACCAATCATCAACGTCATTTAATTTTGCCAAAAATCCTGTTTCACCATCTTTGACAATTTCCGGCATTGACCAGACGTTACTGGCCACTACCGGTAAGCCACTGGCTCCTGCTTCTAATAAAGTCATCCCAAAGCCTTCTTTAATTGAAGGCAAAACCACCACGTCTGCCTGATGATAAAGTTCTGGCTTTTTATTTTCGGGAATAAAACCGGTGACGCTGACATTTTTGCCTTTTAGACGGCCCCGCAACGGGCCGTCGCCGGCAAAAACCAGTTTTACATCAGGCCGATTTATTTTTGCCATCACTTTTAATAAAAACTCCGGGTTTTTCCTGGGTTTCAAGCCACCGACAAACATAATTGTGAACCGCCCACCCTTTTTGCGGTGCGGGGTGAATCTGCTATCTACACCCGGATAAGCCACCGTGATTTTATTTTCCGGATACTGGTAACACTTAATAATTTCCCTTTTGGTGCTTTGGCTAATGGTAACCAGGTGATCATATTTGTTAATCGTTGATTTAAGCAATAAATGGTTAACTCCATCTTCAAGGTGTAAAAGCGATCCCACCAATGGCACTCGATGAAACTTTGCCTTGAAGGCGGCGGCGGCAAAACTTAAAAAATAAAGATTATGGATTCGCAAAAGATCAAAGTGGTGTTTTTTGTAGGTTTTTACCAAATAAGGGAGAGCGGCGGCGCTGAAAAGATGTGGCGGCACGTAGGAGCCAAGCCGGGAAAATTCTACTGTCAGATTTTTTACTTTGGAATGAAGCCTGCCCTTTGGCAAAAGAGTGTAGATTTTGATGCCTCGGCGGCATAATCTGCTGATTACTTCCCGATCATAAACTTCCCCGCCGGAATTTGATTCGGGGGATAAACCCAGTTGGGGTGAACAAACAGACAGCATTACTGCCTATTATAACCCAAAGATATGTTAAAATTGGCCCTATGCGGTCAGCTTTAGTCACCGGTAGCAACGGTTTTATTGGTCAACATTTAATTAAGGCTTTAAAGCAAAAAGGGGTAAAAGTAATCTGGTTTTCCAGGAAAAAAGGTCAACTTATTACCAATTACCGTCATTTTGCCAAACTCCAGCCAGTAGATGTGGTTTTCCACCTGGGCGCGGTTTCCGGATATAAAGATTCTAATGAAAATACTTATCAAGCCTACGAGGTTAATGTGGCCGGAACCATAAATGTCTTAGAGTATTGCCGCCGTGTTGGGGCTAAATTGATTTTCCCTTCTACCTATGTTTACGATCAGCCTTATACCGATTACAAAAAGGAGTCGGATCGGGAAAACCCCCGCACGCATTATGCCTACTCCAAATATTTGGGAGGAAAATCTTGTCAATTTTACAGCCGTGTTTATGAAGTTAACACTTTGGTTTTAAGAACCTCGAATGTTTATGGTCGCGGCCAAGACACGAAGTACATTGTGCCGGTGATTGCCACCCATTTAATTAACGGCAAGCCCCTAACCTTAACCAAGCCGGGCATTGAAAGAAGCTACATTTACGTTTCTGATGTGGTTGACGCTTATATCAAATTAGCTCAAGCTAAAACCAAACCCGGAGACGTTTACAATGTCGCCTACCCCAAGCCGACTCCTCTGGCTGACCTGGTCAAGTTAATGGAAAAGATTACCGGCATCCGCGGCAAGATCACCTATTCCGGCGTGGCCCGCCCTCATGATGTAGATAAAAACCGGTATAACATTGATAAAATCAAGAAAAAGATCAACTGGCAGCCAAAAGTGGATTTAGAATCTGGATTAAAAGAATATTTTCAATCTCTGACTAAATTCAAAGAAATTTAAAACTGGCAACCATTTGCTTAAACGTCTCGGCGTATTGATGCCTTAATTCAGGAACGGCATTCCAGGTTAAACGGTAAAAGTAACCATTATGAATCAGAAACATATTGGCTAAATCTTTGTCGTTATGATTAGTCAACATCAATTTGGCTTTGCCGTTAGCTGTTTCCAAATCAATTTTCTCGTAACCATCTTTTTGAAGATCTTCAATGATCGGATAGTCGCTTAGGTTTTGGAATTTAACCAGCTCAACGCTGACCTTAAAATAGGCTCCATCCTTAGAAAAAGTAGCCGGAGGAAGATACTTCCAGTCTGCCGGATACTTTAGTTGAAAACCCAGCTGATCATTTTTGTATTCCTGCCAGCCGACGGTGAACTGATCAATGACAAAAGCAGCTTCGGGGCTGGTCTCTGGAGAAGCTTGGGGTACAGCCGGCGGCTGGGCCATCAACCTTAAAAGGCCGTAGATTAAACCGGAAATCAGGATTACCACTCCGATTAAGATCGCCGCTTTATTCATTTTAATTCAGGTTCCAGAAGAACTTTTGATATATCTTTCTTTTAATTTTGGCGGGCACTAAATAGGATAACAGGGGTTTGACTAACTTCCAACTTTCTAACCAGGAATAACCATAATCAGTCAAAGCCAGGAAGCGGGCCCTTAAGGCCAGTTTTTCCTGTTGTTTAAGCTGGTAAATGGAAATCGCCGCAGGATCGTTGACCCGGTAATTCAAAAGTGGTTCGGGTAAATTGGCTACTTCATATTTCCCGGCAATTCGTAGTGCCAGTTCATAATCTTGGGCAAAAGGAAAGTCCTGATTATACCCACCAAGTTCACGCAGGGATTCTGTTAAAACCATCCAGGTGGGGTGGACAAACGGACAATAACTCAAAATCGCTTGCCTTAAATGCTCATGGTCGCTGGCAAAACGCTTTATCCCCAGCGGTTTACCGTCAGCATCAATCAGGTTAGCGGCCGTGCCCAGCAATTTAACTTGCCTGTGGGAATTTAAATATTCAACCTGTTTGGTAAAGCGCGACGGCAAAGCCTCATCATCAGCATCCATTCTGGCAATATACTTGCCCTTAGCGATTTTAATCCCCTTATTTAATGATTTTGTTAGCCCAAGATGTTTTCGGTTGATTATAAGTTTAATCCGCGAATCTTGATGGGAATATTTGACCAGATAAAGTTCTGTTTCCGTATCGCAGCCGTCAGCGATTAAAATTAATTCCCAGTCTTTAAGGGTTTGACCTAAAATGCTGTCTAAGGCCGCCGGTAAAGTCCTTAACTGATTATGGACCGCCATCACCACCGAAATAGTCATATCTGTATTATACTTTAAGATATGAAAGCCTTAATTACCGGCATTGGCGGCTTTAGCGGTCGGCATTTGACCGTCTTACTTGAAAAAGAAAACGTTACCGTCACCGGCATTGATCGGTCAAAAAATAAATATCATCAAGCCGATTTGACAGATAAAAAACAATTACAGGCAGTGTTAACTGAGGAAAAACCGGATTTTATTTTCCATTTAGCCAGTCCCTTGATAAGAAGTGACCAACTTATTGATCAATCGTTAGTAGACAATCTTAAAGTGGATCTGTTTGGCACCGTTAACTTAATTGAAGCCGCCGCAAGCCTTAAAACCAAACCAAGAATATTAATCACCGGCACCAATGCGCAGTACAAAACAAGCCAAAAACCAATTTCTGAAGATTATCAGCTTAAACCATTAACTGGCTACGGCTTAAGTAAGCTTACCCAGGAATTGATCGGTAAAACCCTAGCTGACAGTTACGGGCTGGAAATTATCACCACCAGGACATTTCATTTAATTGGCCCAGGTCAATCACCGGGATTTGTAGTGACTGACTTCTGCCGCCAGATTGCCATGATGGAGGTAGGGAAAGCCGAAGCAGAACTTAAAGTTGGCAATCCAGACATCCGACGCGACTTTACTGACGTTCGCGACGCCGTGTCAGCTTACTGGCTGCTGATGCAAAATGGCAAAAACGGTGAAACATATAATGTCTGCTCAGGCCAAGGTTATTCCTTAAAAGAAATTATTGAGAAACTTAAAAGCTTGTCAAAAATTGACTTTGAAGTTATCAGCCTTGATAACCGTCTTAGACAGAATGACCCGGATAGTATTACCGGAGATAATCAAAAACTTAAATCGTTGGGCTGGCAGCCACAATATAGTCTTGATTCCAGCCTAAAAGACACCCTGGATTACTGGCGCAGCCAAACGAATTAAAATCTAAGTAAAGTCCTGCCTTCAGCAAATTGTCTGATTAAAGCGTTTAACAGTCTTTGATAAGGTATATTATTCTGCTTAGCCTTAACTTTAACTTTAATTAAATCAGCCTGTTTAACCCGAATGGTGATTCTTTTGGTTTTAGACAGCTCCTGATAATTTTTTGCCGCCTCTTTAATCAATTTATTGATTTCCCTGGAATCCGGAGAAGGAACAAAATCACCTTTCTCCAGCGCCCTTTCAATTCTTTTTTCTTGGCTGTCTAGAATAATTTTCTTCTTGATCATATTTTATCCTTTCTTTAAATATTTTTTAGTTAATATCCTGCTAGGGTAAATTGTTTTTAAAAAAATTGTTCCCTTTTTCTTGTTAATAACGCAGGGGACAGCGTAAATATAGTTTTTAATTTTGATTATTAAAATTCTTTGATTAGGATAATTTCTATTCTGTATATTGGCAATAATTTTATGCTTAGTAATAACTTTAATTGCATCGTTAAAGTTTACCCCTCGAGTTTCATGAAGCATTAAATTTTTCTCCTCACTAAACTCAAGTTTTAATTTTGTTATACTTTTAGAGGGTACCATTTTGTACATCCATTGTCAATACTTTTAAAGCTTGATCGTAACGATCAACTGTTTTTTCCCAGGTGTAGCCGGATTTAACCATTTCATAGCCCGCTTCTCCCATGGCTGAAAGATTTTTATTTTCCTGAGCCTGAATCATCGCCTGAGCCAAGGCTTGAACATCACCTGATGGCACCAGATAACCGTTATCAGCATTCACAAAGCGGGCAACGCTGCCGACATTGGTGGCAATCACTGGCAACTGATGTGCCCAGGCTTCAAACAATACCAAGGGATGGCCTTCACGCAAAGACGGCAAGACCAAAACGTCGGCCGACAACATTGTCCGGTTAAGTTCTTCATCGCTGACCTTTTTTAAACCAGGGCCTATTAATTTTAGTTGAGCTTCAGGAAACTGTTTTTTGACTTTTATAAAAGCTTGTCTTAAAACCGGCAAACCTTTGCGCGACTCGTTGCGGCCGACAAAAAGATAGGTAAACCCAGCACCTTTCTGGTGCTGGGTAAACTTTGGCGCACCCTTAGGAATATCAACACCGTTAACAATGTATTTAATAGGCCGCTTATCTTTCATCAAGTTAAAAAAGGGCTGATCATCGGTAATCAGCAAATCGTACTTAAAAACTTGGGTGATCAGTTTTTCTAACCAGATTAAAAATCGGCTTACCCCAAATCCTATCGCCACCAACACTTTCGGACGTGAACTGAATAATTTAATTAATTGAAGTGAGACTCCAGGCAAAAAGCTTGAAGCCATAAAAATGTCAGGGTTAGTTTTTATGGCGGCAGGCACGGCTGAAAAAATAAACCACAAGCGACCGAATAAATTCGGCCAGCTGGTCGCCGGACCGATTCTAACTACTTTAAGTTTGCCGTCAAAAAATGACTCGTCTTGAACATACTTTTTGCCCTGGTAATTTAGAGCCCGGGCAATGATCGTCACTTGGTAGCCGCGCCCAACCAAACCAGAAGCTAATTTCCAAAATAACTTTTGCCCGCCGCCGACTAATGGCTGCCAAGCATCAAGAATAATAGTTATTTTCATTTGAGCGCTTGTAAATAAACTTGCTTGGTTTGGCGATAAATGTCGGGCCAACGATAAATACCGGCTACATTTTTAGTTTCCCCCTCTTTTTGCCGGTAAAGTTTTTTATCGGTTAACAGTTGCTTTATTTTTTCTGCCATATCGCCGGCATCTGCCGGCTTGAAAAACACCGCTCCCTTACCCGACTGGGTTACTTCACGATTGATCGGAATATCAGCCAAAACCACCGGAATTCCTAAACTCATTGCCTCAATCGTGACTAAACCAAAACCTTCAACTACAGAAGGTAAACACAATAGTTGGCAGCGGGATAAAAGTTGGAGCAATTCTTGCCGGGACAAATTCTCATAAAAACTGACCGAACCAGTTAATTCCAGCTGGTTAACAAGTTCAAGAAGTTGCTTTTTCTTTGGACCGCGGCCGACAATAATTAATTTCGCCCGGGGCACGGACTTTAACAACTGATTAAAAGCTTCAATTAGATCAACCACTCTTTTAGTCCCCACCAATCTGGCGATGCAAATCACTGTCGGCGCCGAGAACTTTTGAGGTTTCTTAAACTGAAACTCTTGAGGATCAACTCCGGCATAAACAACGGTAATTTTTGACGCCGGCACCCCGTGATTTGTCAACTTGGTTTTAGTGGAGTTACTTAAGGCAATCAATGCATCCCAAGGCAGTTTTAAAGCGATAATTTCAGCCAGCCAGCCAAATAGACCAACTAAAAAACCAAAGTCAAACCAACGTCTGCCTAAAACATCAGGAATCCAGGCTACCACCGGCTTGCCTTTAATTTTAGCCGCTAGAAAAGCCGGCCAATAGGTCACAAAATTACTCCCTTCAATTAAATCAAACGGGGTGTTAAACGCCTGCCAAAAAGACGTCCAAAGATACATTAGGCGGCTTAAAATCGAACCTGGAGTGGCCGGTACGTGGGAAGAATTGCTGGAAATAATTTTTACGGCGAAGTCTTTTTTTGCCCTTTCAGCCACATGATAAGTCCTCACCTCAACTCCACCTGTGTAAACCAAGCGTTTATTTTGGGGATAAAACTCGGTTAGAAAAAGAAGCCTCATTATTTCTTTTCAGAGTCTTTGAGGGCTAGCAGTCGAATCAATTTTGTCAGATCATGGCGTAAATTTTCGAGTAAAATATTAGTTCTAAAAATCAGGTAAAACATCAAGACGATTGAGCCATAAACAACCGCGTCGCTGCCCCGGTTAATCCCCAATCTTTGGGCGAGCAACGAGGTCAGTTCCGGCCTAAAGACACCAATTAAAGCCAGAATAAACAAACCAGTCCAAAAAATAAAATTTCCAAAAGTTAAACTGCCGTCTTTTAACCTTAATAACACCCGGGAAACGGCAAAAACTAAAAACAGGCCAAAAATAATCTGCACCGGAACAAAGTTTAAGATCATATCAGCGTACTAATCTTAACAGAAGCCTAAAAATAATAGCAAATACATTGCCCGGTTTGACCCCCTTGGCAATTGAATACGGCGTATAAATCACCTTGATCGGCACTTCAGTAAATTTAAGTTTGTGTTTGTTAATCTCTGAGAAAAATTCATTGGAAACTTCCATCCGTTCAGTTTTCAAACCAATATTATTTATGGCTTTTTTTGAAAAACCGCGAAATCCGGACAACGAATCGGTTGTCAAAATCCCAAATAATATCCAGGTTAAACCGTTAAAGGCTTTATTGTTTAGTCTCCTTAAGAATGGCATTTCTTCTTCTCTATTCAAAAGCCGACTGCCGATAACTACGTCAGCCTTGCCGGAAATTAGCGGCTTCAACATCTGCCTTAAATCGGCAGGGTCATGCTGTCCGTCGCTATCCATAGTAATAGCCAAATCAGCGCCAACTTTCTTAGCAAAAGCTAAACCCGTGCCTAAACTTGCCCCTAAGCCCCGATTAATCCTGTGTGTAAGCACAAACGCCCCCGCCGCGGCCGCCTTTTTAGCGGTGTCGTCGGATGAACCGTCGTTAACGACAACGATGTCAGTTTTTAACTTAAAATCAGGAATCACTGTTCGAATCGCCTTAATCACGCCGATAATCACCGTACTCTCGTTAAACGCCGGTAAAATAATGATTAGTCGTTTCATAAAGATTGATAATAGTCTAAAGTCAGCTTTAATCCTTGGGTTAAATTCGTTTCCGGCCGCCAACCTAAAATCTTGGTCGCCAAATCGTGAGAAAACAAACTGTGGTCAATTTCCACCGGCCGGGCGGGTTGATTGTTAATTTTTGGTTTGATCTTGGTTAAGCTTTCCAGTTGAAACAATAATTCTTTAATGGACGCCTCTTTGCCTGAACCAATGTTTACCTTAAAAGAAGTATGCTTTTCTAATGCCAACATTAAGGCGTCGACGACATCGCCGACAAAGACAAAATCTCGTGTTTGACGGCCATCACCGTAAACTATTAATGGCTCACCGGTTAACATTTTCCTAATAAAAATCGCCACCGCTCCGCCTTCGGCCGCACTACTTTGCCTGGGTCCGTACACATTGGCAAACCGGAAAATTGAAGTTAAAAAATGTTTTTGGAATAGGCCGCAGTAAACTTCTCCCGTCAACTTAGAAATTCCGTAAGCCGAGATGGGCCGTGTGGGATCGGTTTCCTTAATTGGTAACCTCTTCGAATCACCATAAACCGCTGCTGATGAAGTAAAAATAAACTGCTTCGCCTGGGCTTTTTTAGCTCCGTTAAGCAAGTTGTAAGTGCCAATAATGTTGGAGGCAATCGTTGCCTCCGGCGGACTGGTCACCCGGTTATCGGCCGCCAGATGGAAAACAATTCGTGGTTTTAACTTAACGACTAAATCGCTCACTTTGGGGTTACTGACATCCGCCCGGAAAATTTTAACTCGAGCCGGCAACTTAACTTTAGAATTTACGGCGAAATTGTCAATCACGCTGACATCAAAACCGGTTGCCTCCAAACGCTCCACCAAATGGCTGCCGATAAAACCGCCGCCGCCGGTAACTAAAACTCTTTGTTTCATGCCACCCACAAACCCCGGGTAAAGCGAATTAAAGCCCAAACCAGCGTCAGAATAAAAACCGCCACCAGGACGGGTTTAAATTTGCCTAATTTAAATGTGGCCAGAACGTAAAACAACGGGAACAAACTTAATAAATACCGGGGCATAGAGGCAAAACTGCCGGTTAAAGTGGGCAGGAAAAACGCCGGCACTATATAAATTAAGTAACTGGGCTTTAACAGTTTTTTATACCAAATAAAGGTAATTAAACCTAAACCCAGCAGAGAAGCTATGAACTCAAACAATAGCACCGGGAAGATATCGTTATTCGGAGCCACCGTCCACAGCATTTTGCCGTAGCGGGCTACCACCTGGTAGATCATCACAATCTGGTCCACTTGCCGGCCGGCGCCGAATCCCGGCTGGGCGTGGGCAAAAATCAGCCAATCGTTAAATTTTAGCTGCAGATAGGTTAAGTAGCTTAAAAGTCCCGAAGCTCCCAATAAGACCAAAACAATCATATTTTTGAGCTTTGGCTTGGGATTAAGCTGGTAATACTCCCAAAGTATTGCCGGCAATAAAAAGATGCCGATAATCCTGGTACTACTAGCTAATCCCGCCAATAAAGCAGACAACCAAAATTGCTGCTTGCGGGCATAATAAAAGGCCGCGGCTGCCAAAAGTAAAAACAACGACTCGGTGTAAACACCAAACAGGAAAAAAGCTGTCGGGAAAATTAATAATAATAGCCAGGCCCAGCTGATTTGCTTTAACTTAAAATCCAACCGGCCCAGTTTAATAAAATAATAGCAAAAACCGATCAAGCTTAAGTGACTGATAATTAACGCTGCCCATAATGGGTTACGGATAATCGCGGTCAAGGCCCGAATCATTATCGAGTACAAAGGAAAAAATGCCTGGGTCAAGCCGTATTCATAACCTTTTTCGGCAATGTTTAAATAATGCACTCCGTCAAAACCGCCCCAAAACCACAACCATTCCGGCCCCTTATCAATTAAGGTGATGTCCCAATGAGGGTAGGATGGCAAAAACGGCAGACGGGAAATGGCGATCGTGGCTACCAACTGTAAGAAAATCCTGACCAGTATAGCCAGCAGCAAAAATTTAACAAATGGTTTAGAGAATTTTTTCATAGACCTTTACAGTTTCTTTAATTGTCTTATCCCAGGAAAACCTTTTGGCTTGAGTAATTCCCGCCTGCCCTAGCTTACTTCTTAAATCCTGGTTTTGCCAAACCCGTTTTAAATTGTTGCGGTTAAACGTAAGTGCTGCCTTACCGGTAATCTCGGGTAGTGATCCTTTCCCTGACGACAAGACCGGGCAACCGCAGCTTAACGCCTCCAGTACCGGCAAACCAAAGCCTTCATCCCGGCTGGGCTGGACATAAACCGTGGCCAGATTATAAATTCCGGCCAGATCTTTTACCGGCATTACCCCCAGGCGAATAATTTTTTTAGAGTTTAAATTGGCTAATCTTTGAAACTCAACCAACTCTCGTGTTTCCGGATGCTTACGATCGTAATCGGTTTCGACTGCCTGACGGCCAACCACCACCAAAGGGTAATTCAAGTCTAAGCAAATTTTGGTTAAAGCCACAATATTTTTATTCCAATTTAAATCACCGACATAAAGCACAAACTTTTCCGGCAATTTATATTTGTTTTCACCCCTTGCCGGCCGGAAAATTTCATCAGCGGCTAAATAAATTACCTTAATTTTATCCCGATTAATTCCGGTAAATTTAATAATGTCTTGTTTTGAAGCCTGAGAATCAGTGATAATTGCCGCCGCAAGGTTCAATTCCCGTTTTTGTTTAAGCCATCTGAATCTTCCCCTTAAACCTGGCGGATAAGCTTGAGGATATTTAAGCGGGATTAAATCATGAATGGTGACTACAGTAGGAATGCTTTTAACTAAAGGAATGGATTTGCCTGAAAAGAGTTTGAATACCAAGCAGTGAATAATGTCAGGACTATTGTTAACAGAAACGACTTTAACCATTTGAGGCAGCCTTTGGCTCAATTGGCCGGCGTAAACGCCGATCCCCCGATTAGCATCCAGAGGAGTTATGGCGCCGGTATCCAGGCTAACGCGCATAAGTTTTCTCCCACAACTTAAACCAGGTAACCGGAAACCGCAATGACGACATTAAAGCAAAAATAAAACCGGGCAGCCCGTCAACAAAGCCCTTGTGCCGAAAATAAGTTAATAAAAACCAACCAACGGGTTTGAAGATAAGATAACTAATTGCTTGGCCCAAGTGGGGTTTCTCGCCGGCTCGAAACAGATTCTCGGATTCGAGATCTGTATAGCGGTTAAACCGGGTTAAATAGCGGGAAAATTCCCGGTCGGCATAATGGATTAAATGATTTTTTAGATTGCCTATCGGACCGTCAATCACAATCTGCTCATGAACCGACTTTTGGGGAAAATGACCGACACCGTTTTTAAACAAGCGAATCACATAATCAGGGTACTGGCCGCCTTTCGTCAGAAACCGGCTTAAAAACCAGTTTTTTCTGGGTAAATAATAGCCGGCAAACTTAGCGTCGGAATTAATTGCGGTTTTAACTTCACTGACCAACTCGAGACTCACCTGTTCGTCAGCATCCAGCTGTAAAATCCAATCCTTTGTGGCCAGATCAACTGCCTTTTGCTTGTTGGTGTGAAACATCGGCAGATTTTTAACTTTAACCACTTTGGCCCCAAAACGTCTGGCAATTTCTCTGGTTTTGTCGGTTGAACTGCCGTCAACAACAATAATCTCATCAGCTAGCTGTTTGACCGAGTCTAAGCAGTCAGCCAAATAATCAGCTTCGTTAAAAGTGGTTAAAACTACAGAAAGCGATACTTTAGTACCAACCATAAGGCTTGAACACCGTCCCTCCAGGTAATTTTTTTGCCCTCATTAAACTCACGGCCTGAATATGAAATCGGCACTTCGAAAATCCGGATTCCCCGCTTCAAAATTTTGGCCGTCACTTCCGGTTCAAAACCAAACCGCTTTTCAGTTAAGTTTAAAGATTTTAATAACTTTGTCGGCATTAATTTATAGCCCACTTCCATATCCGACAAAGTGGTGTTAAAAAATATATTAGTAAGCGTTGACAAAAATTGGTTGCCCAGCTGATGCCAAAAAAGCATATTTTTGTGAGGGCCCAAAAATCTTGAGCCGTAAACCACCTCTGCTTGACCCGATAAAACCGGCTTTAAGAGTAAATTAATATCAGCCGGGTCATACTCTAAATCTGCATCCTGGATTAAAACGTAATCCCCTGTGGCTTTAGCCAAACCGGCTTTGATGGCTGCACCCTTGCCCTGATTTTTAGCCAACCTTATTTTAGTAATCCCGGTAATTTTTTTTAACTTCTTACTAGTGTCGTCAGTCGAACCGTCATCAACGACAATAATTTCTTTGCTGGTACCGACCAGCTTGGCTTTTTTCACCCGGTTAATAGCCTTAGCCACTGTCGCCGCTTCATTAAAGCTGGGGATAATAATTGATAGTTTCATTGCTTAATCAGATTAGGGCTTAAAGCCGAGTATAACCAATCAGTGCCGTCGCTCGAATGAAAACCAATCAAGCCTGCTGTCGGGTAGTAGCCGACAAACTCTAAGCGGCGCTGATGATTTAAATCCAGCTGGATTGATTGAATTAGCTCTTTATCAAAGCTGACCACATAAAACTCAGGATTATTAACGGAAGCATTGTCGTAGCCGATTAAGCCTCTCTTAGTGTCTACAAAATGAAGGTTTAGCTGGAGTAATTGGCCGGCAGCATCGTTGCTTAACCGGGCGGGAATTAATTTTTCTCCCACTAGAAAACTGCATTTTTGCTCACAAACCACAGTGGCAGCCGCCGTCTGATTATCAATCTCTCCCGTCTCAACCGGCCTCTTCAGTAAAGCTTTAAGGTCAATCGGTGCCCGGTTGTAATCGGAAAAGACAAAAAGCTGTCTTAATAAAAACCAGGTAGCCAAAATTATGACGCCAATAAGGGCTAAAAGGTTCAATCGGGATAGTCTATAATCAGTCATATGCGCCGCTTTACGGCAATTATAGCATTATCCCTGATCTGGTTTTTGGTGTTACTCGGGGTAGTTTTAAGGGCCTATAAAGTCGATGTTTACCCGGTTGATAACAATGATGACGGCTTATTTTACGCTTGGGCAGGTTTAAGTCTTTACGAAAATCCCTTGTCGCCGGCTTCACACTCAATTTTTGATAAAGACAACCCGGCTTTGATCTGGAGAAGCCAATTCATGGACTACCAGCCGATTGACCGCTTCGGTTTGAAGTTAGTTAAGCCCTGGCTCGATCACCCGCCTCTGGCCACATTATTAATTGCCTTGCCGGCTAAATTATTGGGCTACCGGACCTTTGAACTGATTCCCCAAATTATTGTCCGGTTTCCGGCAATCATTGCCAGCATTTTTACCTTGTGGCTAACCTATTTACTCGCGTTGCAGCTTTTTGGCCGCAAAACTGCCCTATGGTCGCTGGTATTTATATCAACCGTGCCTTATTTTGTCGTTGCCCACCGACAGTCATTTTTAGAGAACTTTTTAACCCCGGTGTTTTTAGCGGCGCTTTTGGCATTATTGAATAAAAAACTGCGCCTGGCAGTGGTTTTGGCAGCACTCGTCGGCTGGATGAAAATCCCGGGCTTTGGCGTCCCGTTTATTTTTGCCGGCTGGCTTTGGTGGCAAAAACAAAAACAGTCGGCTTTCAGGTTCATCGGCGGGGGTATCGTCTCAATCCTGGCTTATCTTGGCTATGGCTTTTTAACCGGCAAAGCCTTCTTCTGGCAGACAATTACCAACCAAGGCGTCAGAGGCGCTTTTGTCAATTCATTTTTTGATGAGATTACCAAACCCCACTTTTACGGCGGCTTTGCTGACGGCTGGTATGTTTTGGGTTTGGCTTTAATTTTTCTGATGTTAACCAAGTTTAAACAGGAAAAGTTTAAGCTTTATAACTGGTTTATGGCCGGCTGGCTGCTGCTGCTGTTTTTAATCGCCGGCCGGTTTAACAACTCTCCCTGGTATTACTATCCCTTAATCCCATTTTTAGCGATCAACTTGGGTTATTTCACTAACCTTGCTCTAAGGGCCAACAATTTGTTCATGTCTCTGCCCTTCTGGCTTTTGGGCTTGACCGGTTTTGATTTAATCGGCATTGACATCCCGCCTATGTGGTTGAGATTAGCCACCATTGCCTTTTTTGCTCCTTTTGTTCTCAACTTTAAAAAACTGTCTTATTGGTGGCTGCGGCTGTTTTTAGTTGGCTTGGTGTTATTAAACATCTTTGTAACTTTGCGCTACCCAACAGTCCATTGCCAACTAGAGCGGTGTCTGGCACCGACAAAAATCATTGTTAACAATGATTAAAAAATATTTTGCCTTGCTTTTGGGCCTGATTTTAATTTTGGGATTATCCTGGCGCATAAATCAAGAAAGAAGCCTGTCTTTGCATTTTGTCGATGAAGAAGATCATATTAGCGGCGCTAGTTTAATTAACCGGGGTTACCGGCTGCACGAGCAAATTCAAAGCAATCACCAGCCGCTGGTTTATTTTGGTTCGGCCGCAATTCAAAAACTGACTCAACCAGACAATATTTTTATGCTGATTCGCCGCCACCGCCAGGCTGTATTTGTTTACGGCGCTTTGTGGAGTTTGCTAATCGTTTTGCGGTTTTCTTACCCTGGCTTAATTTTTGTCTTCTTTTTTGAATGGTTAAAGTACGGCCTGCTAGGTAACTTGCTGCTGATGGAGTCTTTGGCGGTTTATCCGGCTGTCTATATCTTTTTTAATCTGCTGGAGCAAAAAATTCCTAAAACATTGGAGCTGGTATTTTTAGGCTTTTCCGGTTTTTTAATTCTTTTTAACCTTGTACCGCTGTGGCCCTGGCTAGGGCTGATGCTTTTATTAATTCTTTTGAAAGTGAAAAAACAAATTGTTTGGCTAATCGCCGGCTTGATCGTGCCGGCACTGATTTTATTCTCGTTTTACTCACCGATTGCCTGGTTTCGGGAAACGGTTTACAACAATTGGCTTTATGCCATCCCCGCTTTAAACCAAATTAAAACCCTAGCCGACTGGCTGAAAATTATTGGCTTTCCCTTCACCGCCTTTTCTGCCACTAATTCGTTACAAGCACAATTTATCAGCTTGTTTTTTGTGACCTACTTATTGGCCGCCTGGTTTAACCGGAAACTATTGTGGCTCTACCCCGTCTTATTGCTAGCCAACAACCGGGTATTGAGCCCGGCGGCGGCTTATTACGAAGGCTTTCACTTGCTCCCTTGGTTGGGACTATTAATTACCATTTTTGCTTTTTTTGGAGCCAAACTTAAATTAAAGTTTATTTTGCCTCTCACTATTTGGGCAGTGATATTACTTTTAAATAAAAATATGCCCTACTTTAATAAAACTGATCCTGACTATGAGTACTACGTTAATTATTCAACGATTGATGATTATAATTTTGCTGTTAAAAATATAGCCAGCTCCAGCGATCGGCTGGCTGTCACTGCCAATTGGCCGCTGTTGCATTGGCAAACCGCCCCGCAGCTAGCCACCAGGCAGCTGGTCTATTACGGCTGGGAACCGGGAGTGCCGGAATTAAAAGCTGATTACCAGCGGGTCTTTTTTGGCGACAATCCGCCGGAAATAATTTACGGCAACGATGAACCGGTGTTATTGTCGCAAAAATACGTCAATATTATCCGCCATGGGAAACCGACTGAATTATTTGTCCGCTCTGACCGCTTTGCCAAAATTACTGATTCACAATGGGCGGCGCTATTAACTCGCGGGTTTGGTAAAAAATAACCTCGTAACTGCCGGGCGTTTTGACAATTAAAGCCTTGGGGTTAACCGCATCAGCCAAATCATCGATTACCGTGAATTGGCCAAACTGGTAAGCGTGGGTTAAGCCGGCCGTGTCCGGTTGGGTCCAGAGTGATTTTTCCTGAAAGACGGCTGGATCAAAACCGGTATAAACCAAGGGGTAAAGATAGCTAGAGTCGTGGATGCCGGTTAGATAAATGTTGCCGTCAATATTTTTTGATTGCACAAACTTAATCGCTTCCTCTAAACCGACCGGCAGGTTTTGCCGGTAAAATCGGGGATAATTAACCAGATATTGATAACCAAAATAGACAAAGTTAATTAAATAAAGACTTAAAAGAATGCCCTGCCACATTTTCTTCTTGGGCAGACCAAAACTGGCCAAAATTAACACTACCGGCAATGAGTAAAGCGACCTGGTGGCGTGCGGAGCGTCAATGGTAATGGCTGAAGCTAATGGGGCCAGTAGTAGCCAGGCTAACAACCACCAAAGCCAGGGATGTTTGGTTTTAAATAAGTAAACCAAACCCATAACGGCCAACAAAATCTCGGCAAGGTAAAAATAGCCCATATTGGGTATTTGCTGCCAGGGATGGCCGCCGCCGCGGGTTAGCAAAAATTGCGGCGAGAAACCGGCAAAATAATTAACGACAATTTTCCGGGCAAAGAAAACATATTTATTCCACCAGGTACGCGCCAGCAGTGGACTGCGCTCATAAACTGTCGTTCTTGTTTGGTTGTAGTAATCAATGGTCGCCGGGTCAGAAAAAACGGTCACATTGGCTTTTTGAGCCGAAACCGTCCAAAGACTGACAAACATAAAACCAAAGGCGGCAATAAATAAGATTGAGGGAATAATTTTTGGCTTAAGCCAAATGAGCGCCGCTGCAAAAAACAAGGGAATAAAAATCAGGCTGGAAGAATAGGTTAAACCAGACAATAGCCAAAATAAATAGCCACCCCAGCGCTTTTTTATTAGCAGCCACAAACCGACAAGAAAAAGCGCCAAAGCTAGGTTAGCTTCAAAGCCGATCCGGGAATAAAAAATCGCCCAGGGATTGAAGGCCATTAATGTGGCCGCCAATAAACTTCCGGTAATTAGATACACTGCTGCCACTATTGCCACTCCTGCAACCGCCGACCAGAAGCGAATGGAAAAATCATTCAGGCCAAAAAGTTTAACCGGCAAGATGGTGGCGTAAATATAGCCGGGCATTTTGTAGTCACCGATCGACTTGAAATTAAGCGGGAAACTTACCCCATGCTCATCCTTCCCTGTTTGAAGTAACGAATAGGCGTTCCAGCCAATCGCCGCCTCATCCCGGTTTAAAGCTGACGGCAACTTATCTAAACCGACAAACCGGACTAAGGCGGCAGCAATAATGATAGCTAAAATGATTCGACGCAGATGGCTCCCTGAGGACAATCGTCCGGCAAATAATAATAAAACCGGTCATTGGTTTTAAAAAGACTCAAATCATTTAAATAAAAGGCAAAATAAAGTTCAGGCTTATAA
>Ga0209542_10008459_pt1 | contig 19218 bp, 18 predicted proteins | sample RifCSPhighO2_01_FD_184028 | JGI IMG/M metagenome (GOLD analysis project Ga0209542, IMG submission 184028) | Soil microbial communities from Rifle, Colorado - Rifle CSP2_plank highO2_0.1 (SPAdes) (version 2) | ecosystem: Environmental > Terrestrial > Deep subsurface > Rock core/Sediment ...
CCAGGGTTAACACTCATTAGTAGAACTAGATTAATCTTTGAAAGATATGGAATAATTGTATTAATGGGAGTATTTGGATTTATAGCAATTCCAACTTTCTTTCTCTTCTTTTTTATTTCTTTAATAAATTTTAATATTTTTTTATCTTTTATAGATTCTATATGGAATATTATTATATCTACTTTATTATAGTTTTTATTCACCCAGTTAATTGGGTCATTAACCATTAAATGAGCTTCAAATTTTTTATTCTTTGGGAGTTTGAAGTTAAAATTAAAGGATTTATTTTTTACAAATCTTCCATCCATTACATCTATTTGAAAAGTATCAAAGTGATTGATAACTTTTTTAAGTCTTTTATCTAACTCTTCTTGATTTTTTGCAATTAAAGCCGGGATAATTTTCATTTCTTGCTCTTTTCGAATTTAGAGATTTTATCAATTCGTCTTTTATGTCTTGATTCATTGCTAAACGGAGATTTAAGCCAAATTTTAATAGCTTCTTTTATCTTAGATTCATTTATAAAAAATGCTCCCATAATCAACACATTTGAATTATTATGGGCTCTTGATAGAGAAAGAATTTTCTTTGGATCTTGGTAGCCATAATATAAACAAGTCCTAATACCATTAACTTTGTTTACGGCAATGGTTTCTCCTTGTCCACTTCCAGCAATAATAATCCCCCTAGATTTTTTATCTTTGGCAACTTTTTTTGCCATTGGAATAACAAAATCAGGATAATCATCTCTTTTCTTATATTCAAAGGGGCCACAGTCTATGACTTCATAGCCTTTCTTTTCTAGCCAAGGGATAATATTCTTCTTTATCTTGAATCCGGCGTGATCTCCACTAATATATATTTTCATCTTATTCGACAATTGGTTTTATTTTTTCTCCAAATATCTTTGAGGATTTATTTATGTATTTTAAAATATTCTCCTTAAAGAAAGGCTTGTTTTGTTCTTGAATCTTTCCAATAAAATAGTATCCTGTTGAAATCATTTCAGCATAGTCTGCACTTTTTGAAAGAGGTATATTAAATCTCTTTTTTCTCTCTCCATAAATTTTATTACAATTTCCAATTGAAACAAACATCTCTTTCTTTGATGTAACAAGAGTTTTTGCATGTTTTTCTTCCTTATCACTAAAGACTCTTCCATTAATTTCTGGATCAAAGAGTTCATCAAATTTTGTTTCAAGCATATATTTTACATAATCAAATTTTGATGGAATAATAATATTGTAGGCGTTGTATTTATTGAGGTTTTTTGGTATTTTATTATCTATTTTTTTCAATCTAGAAATAATCTGTCTTGGGTTTTCTTTAGTTTTTGAAAATATCATGGATAAATAAGTTGAAGTGTTATAAGTATAAGGCTCTCTTTGTTTTGGAAATAAATAAGTTTTATCTACAAAATTTCTTGCTTTAGCATTTTCATTATTTGTTAAAAGATAAGTTATGATTTTCTTCCTTTTCAAGTATTTTGCAATTTTTGGTGAGTGTTTTTCACCGCTAGCAGAAATAATAATAGCATATTCAGCTTTTATATTCTTTAATCTTCTTTTGTAAATTGACTCGCTTGCATATATGGCATCGTACTCTTCAAATAAAATCATTCCAGTATCTAGGGCATTTCCACAGCCAAGCACGATCAATCTTCTATTTTTCGGAAAACTAATCTTGGGAATTTTTGATGAATTTAATAACTCTAAAGCACCAAGAACGCAAACATCTAAGTTAGGGAGATTTTTTATAGTAAATTCCTTCATAATTTTAGAATATTTTCCCATTCAACACCTCTAAAAATAATAATTTAAGTTAGTATTTAAACTTTCAGACCAAATCTGCTTGCTATCCAAACAAATCCTTCAAGGAACATGGGACAAATAACCTACATATAGACTAATGACATAACTCCTTGAGATTTTACTGCATTAATAAATCCGTTGAGAAATCAATAAGATAAATGAATACTAAGTCGTTATTTCAGTTAAGGAAGCAATAGAATTAATTATTCTAGCTCCAATTAAAAATAATTAATCCAAGAGAAAATACTTTTCTACTTTAATCATAGCTTTTCCATTATTCTTTTATCAACAATTAAAATATGATTTCCAACAACTTTTACATCACTATACTTTATGCCTATTCTTTTACCTTTATATTTTATTGTCTTTTTCTTTTTTCTATCTAAAATTACTACAATGCTGTCTATTTTATTCTTTCCAATATTTATTTCCTCTACTTTTCCAATCAAGTTGCCTTCACCACAATAAACTCTTTTATTAAGTAATCCTATTAAACTATTTTTTTTATGTTTCTTACTTTTAAAAAAAGGAAATATTTTCTTCCTATAATTATAAAAAGTTAATATAAGAAGGATAGTTGTAGCTGAAATAATAAATGTAATTAATATATTTCTTCCATCAAATTCTGTGTCTCCAGTAACTCTTCCAGTTAACGGAGGGATTTTTAAATCCATTTCTCCTTCAAAAACTCTAAATTTTTGCTCAGCAAATGCTCTTTGAAGGTTGCCATATAAGATATCTGTTCTCAAAGTATATATTCCATCTTCTAAAATTACTTCATCAATTGTCTTATGTATATTTAGTTTTTCTTTAATAGCTTTCGTTTCAATCTGGCTAAAAATCTCATTATTTTCTTCATCAAGTATAGAGTATTTTATATGAACATCAATTTCTTCTCCGCTTAAATTTTCACTTAAGTTTAAATCAAATAATAAATTTTTACTTTGTGTTAAGTTAATGTTGTTAAGTTTAAGTGATATATCAAATAAAACTTCAGAACATGCTATTTCTTCATTTGGCTTGTTGTTTTCTCCAATACAATTTCCAATATTCTCACATGATCTTTTTTGTTTTCCATCTACGCATATACTCCAGGGAGTACAATCCCAATTAATAGTACATTTTTCAATTACTTTTGTTGTTCCTTCTCCACTAGAGCCTGAATTTTGAACAGAAGATGGTACTTCTAATATCTCAAAATAATCAATAACACTTATTAAGGATCCAGAGGAGCTATTCGCATAAAAAACTATATTATACCTACCTTTTAATCCAGCAGTATAATAAGTGTAGTCTTTATTTGATAAGGTTATAGTATTCACAACTGAGTCAGGCCTTGTTATTTCTGCCCAGATAGATTCATGATTATTAGCAGAAATATATAATCTTATTATTGAAACTCCAGTATTTGACTTTGGATAAATAGAATAGGAATTTATGCTGACACTTGAGTAATAAGAAGTATTCTTAAAAAAACCAATATTTGCAGAAAATGAGTCAGTCTTAGCAACTCTAGAGCCAGAACCTTCCTGTGATAAAAATTTTGCCTCTAAATTGGAATTTTTCAGTTCAGATGATTGTATACCATAACCAAACATTTCAATAGAATAGATTGTAGAATTAGCAATAATTGCAGAGATGTTAGGAATTATCAAAGCTAATAAAATTATTAAGTAAATTAATTTTTTCTTAGATCTCATTTTAGTCTATTGTATAGGTCAATGTACAAAAAGCACTTCCAGTAGTTGAACCAGCAACCTCCTCAAAGTCTATTTGCAATATACTATTTTGTCCAATAGAAGCACTACCAGCTGATGAACAATTTGTTCCTGCAACTTCAGTCACACAAGCAATTGATGTATCTACTCCATCATCTTCTAAAGTAAAGCCAGCTTGATCTCCTATCCCATTTTCATCAATTCTGCATCTAATTTCTATAGCTGTTATTGCAGCTGGAATTAAAAATCCAACTTTGTTGTTTAAAGTGCTTGATTCTCCTTGACCTATCCAAAAGTTATCAGTAGTTAATGAATTACTTGGGCCACTCGAGAAAAACAAATATTCATTTCCCCCACCACTGCCAGTTTGGTCATTTGCACAACTAAGGACTGTTCCATTAAAAGTTAGTTTTTGCGTTCCAGTACATGTTGGAATATTAGAAATATTTTGATATTTTATTATTACTGAATAATTTTCAACACTAGTTAAAAATCCTTGAGAGTCTACATAATTAATTGCAGGAGTTGTTTGATTATATGTCCAGATGTTATATGTTGAATTATAGGTTGAACTCCAAGAGCTATTATATAAAGAAAAATTTCCACTCCATAATGGATCAGTTTCTAAGGAAGAATTAAGATATCCATAAGGATTGTTTAAAGGATAATAATTTGATAAAGAATAGTTGTAAGCTAATGTTCCATTATATGCCTTTGAATCAATTTCTGTTTGTGGATTTGTTGAATTAAAAAATCCAAAAGGATTATTTTTCAAATAATAATTACTTATATTAAAATCTGATAGGTTATAATAATCAAAAAGATCTATATTTGTTTTTGTATAATAATTCTGTTTATCTAATGTCCAATTGCCAACTAGACTAACAATATCCGCAGCTAGAACATAATTTGAAAAATCAACTACTCCAGTAGATGATGTTACAACATGACCAAAAGTATCAAAAGTTAAATCTTGTATAAATGTATTTCCTGAATTGTCCAAGTTGCTAACAGAAGAAGTATCGCTATGATTTATTTTTGTTCCCTCTAAAGAAATTCCAGAACCATTGGTATAAGTAGCTCCACTGTCTGTTGCACATAAAATTGTTCCATTATTTTGCACTCCTATAACAAGAGCTCCAGCAGTACAATCTGTTCCAACGAGATTTGTATAATTTTCAGACCACTTAGGATCTGTTTCAGCTTTTATAAAAGTTCCATTATCAACTACATTCCATATTTCCTGAGAGGTATTCCAAGTATCGGTATCAACTAAGTTAATAAATTGAGACCAATTAATAATTAACCCAGTAGAGTTATAAGAATTATAAGTTGAGTTATAGGTACTTAACCAAGAATTCTCATTTAAATTGATATAATTCCATAGGGAAAAATTAATATTGGTTATTAAAGATGTTTCATTAAATATCTCTCCAGTTGTTCCATTTAAAAGATTAAATGGATTACTAATTGGATAATAAAGAATATCAGTTAGTGTTTGATTAAATGAAGAGTTTCCACCATCAACTTCAGAGATTAAATTATCTACTTCAGTTTTATTGTAAAAACCAAGGCTTATAATGTTTGAAGTGGTGTTTAAAGAGATTATTAGTGAAGTCTCATTATATCTTTGATCATCAATTATTAATTTTGAGTTAATTTCACTCCAAATACTAGAGTTATCAATTAAAAAAATTGGGTCAAATTCATTTCCTGCAGGGAGATTTGTTAACCTGCTTCCATCTCCAAATAGATAATTCGCACTAAGATTTCCTATTGTATTTATATTTCCTGTCGCATTTATTTCATCAACAAATAATTTTGTAATTCTAGAAGTTAAGCTCCCAAGAAAACTAAAAAATCCACTATGATTAGTTGTAATATTTCCTAAAAAATCCACTGATTCGTTTGTTAATGCATAATTACTTAAGTTTATATTGCTCGATCCAGAATCATCTCCTTCACAAATAATACTTCCATTTTCATATATCAATCTAATTGAGCTTCCAACTGGACAGGATTCTATTAATGAAAAATTAATAAAGGTTAAGTTATTTATTTTTCCAACAAATGACTGAAACTCAAGCCTTTCATTATTATCAAAATCAACATCTTCTAAGTTTATTTTATAGTCTTTCCAGTAGATTTTTCCATATTCTAAATCTGGATTTATCATTAGATTCCATGATCCATTTAAAATTGCGTCGCTGAAGTTTTGCTGAAAAATTAAGTTTCCACTAGTCTCATTATCATAAATATTAATCGATAGGTTCGCAATAATGATTGTTTCTCCACTTGATATATTTTTAACATCAGTTCCTTGATCGGATATTAATACTGCTGAAGCAAGGCTAGAAAAAAAGACTAAACATAAAATAGAAATAATAAATTTAGATTTCATTTTTTACTCTCCTCATTTAATAATCCAATAAGAGCTTTATTTAGAGAAATAGATCTAGGTATAGTAGCTTTCCACTTTTCCCAGATATCTTCAGGGATTTCTAATAAAAATTTCTTTATTTTTTCCTCTTTTTTTGGCATATTACTTAGTAATAATTAGATAATATAATAATAGGTTAATATCTATTAATAAAGATAAGAATTACTTAGTATTTAAAACTATCGATTTTTATGTTAAAAAATTACGAATTAGAACAATATTTATTTAATTAAACTAAAGAAATGCTTCCGTCGGATTTTTATGCTTATGTTTAATTTTGTTCACTAAGCGTGATGAGTTGTTGAGGATAAAAATAAATTTCTCTTTTTATTAAAATTTTTATATCTTATTGATCCAATTTTAAAATTTCTTATTTCAATTGGAACTCTAAATATTTGATGTAGAGATTTTTTTCTGTTATGTTTGTCATATTCTGGTTCTGTCATTAATCTTTCGTAAGTAGGTTTCATTAGTTCAAATAAAGTCTTTGTGGAGATAGGTTCTCCGTCCAAAACCCTCTCAAACCTAAGATTTCTGCAAAATCTCTATCAGAAACAGTTCCATTATCATAATTAGTGCATGTGTCGTTTGAATATTGTGAATAATTATCCCCATGCTTATTTCTTGGACACATTCTACATGTTTCATCATAAGTATCAACAATCTGAACAAGTGCATCTGGATTTTGAATTACATCATTAATTGCTTTAACACCATTCTTTCTCATGTGTTCATTATCATACCAACTAACAGCTTTCTCTGGAGATACTCTCAAATAAAATACTTCAAAAAAATGCTTTGCATGATGAGGTAAAATCTTTATTGGTTCCATTTTTATGTCAACCATCTAATCTTTATAAATCTTTCTATTATTACTACTTTATAGTTACATTAATATTGGTTAGTTCTGCATACAATGTAAGAATCTTTATCCAAAGGTTTAGCTTAATTATAAGAGCACCAAACTTATTCTAAATGCTCCCGCCGGGGGTGGAAATTCCCCTGATTTTATTCAAATCCCATATTGGGCATGGATTTGTGTTCGATGCCCCAGGAGGGAGTTGTGCATTGAACTATTCTTCAAGCTTATTCTTGTTTTTCCTCTTTTTTTGTTTGTTAATGAATTTAAATCGTCGGAGTTTAATTAATTTGCTATTTTTAATAGATATCTATAAAAGTTTGATTTTCTTAATGGATTAATGAAAATAAAAGATCTCCCAGAACAAAACAGACCAAGAGAAAGATTTCTCAAACATGGTCCAGAAGCCCTCAGTGATTCTGAACTCTTTGCCATAATCTTAAGAACAGGTTCTCCGAGTGAAAATGTTATTGATATGTCTAATAGGCTCATAAAAAAATATGGGTTAAATAACCTATTTGATTGTTCTCTAACAGAACTACAAAAAATAAAAGGTATTGGTCCATCAAAAGCAATGCAACTTCTTGCAATGGCAGAACTAGGAAAAAGATATTCTCAGTCTAAGAATCCGATTAATAAAATATCATGTGCGCAAGATGTTTTTGATTTATTTCATGAAAGATTAAGAGATAAAAAACAAGAAGAGTTTTATGTTTTAATGTTAAATAGTAAAAATAATATAATTAAAGAACAATTCATCTATAAAGGAACATTAAATGCAGCAATTATTGAACCTAGAGAAATTTTCAAAGAGGCATTAAAAAATTCTGCAGCAAAAATAATTCTTATTCATAATCATCCATCAGGAGATCCTTCTCCGAGTAAGGAAGATGTTGATATAACTAAAAAGATAAAAGAAGCTGGTCAAATAGTAGATATCAAAGTTTTAGATCACATAATAATTGGAAATGGGAGTTGGTGGAGTTGGATTGAAAAGAGTTAAATTATCTTTTCGAGATCTTCAAATCCTCCTAATAATTCCTTAACCTCTTTTTTGGCTTCTTCAATAATAACTTTACTCTGTCTGTGATTAACCTCTTTCTCTTTTTCTTTTTTGTATCTGTTAATTGAAAGGTCCCAATCTTTCTCTTTAATTTCTTCAATTGGGACGAAAAAGTGTTTTTTGAATCTGCTTTTATTATCTTCTTTGGATCTTTTTTCAAAGCTTTCTAAAATGTTAGGAATATCATTTTTATCTGGCTGAGGATTTCTTTTATCATCTAAACTAAATCCATCTGCTTCCATATTATAAAACCAAACTTTTTCTGTTGGCTCTCCTTTTGTAAAATAAAGAACTGCTGTGGAAACTCCTGCATAAGGTTTGAATATTCCTGAAGGCATGGAGATAACAGCATCAAGACGGCACTTTTCTAATAATAGTTTTTTAATTGATTTGTGTGCATTAGAGTTACCGAATAAAACACCTTCTGGAACGATTACAGCACACCTTCCACCTACTGAAAGAGAATTATACATAAGTTCTAAGAAAAGTAATTCTGTTTTACTTGTGCTTATTGTAAGTTCATCAGATTTCTCGCTTTCATTTATAGAACCTTTAAATGGAGGATTCGCTAAAATTAAATCATAAACTCCATTTTCATTATATCTTTTTGATAAAGTATCCTCTCCTACAATTTTAGGATTAGTTATTCCATGCATCATCAAGTTCATGACTGCAATTCTAACCATAGTCCTATCAATATCATATCCGTATAGAGATTCTTCATCAAGAATTTTCTTTTTTTGAGGAGTTAAGGTACTTACTCCGTTTTTTTGGTTTGTTCTTAAAATATATTCATAAATATTAACCAAGAAACCAGCAGTCCCACATGCAGGATCTAAAACTCTATCTCCAAATTCTGGTCTTGCTAAATCAACCATCATTCTGATTATATGTCTTGGTGTTCTGAACTGCCCGTTTTTTCCTGCTGTTTGCAATTCTGACAAAAGATATTCGTATATATCTCCCTGAGTGTCCTGATTTTGTTCTTTAATATGTAAATCGTTAATTATGTTAACTGCTTCAATCAAAAGAGACGCTGTTGGAAGAGAAAAACTTGCATCCTCCATATATTTAGCGTAAGAAGAATTTGCTTCTCCTAAATCTCTCATAAAAGGAAAGACAACATCTCGGACATGAGCTAAAATTTTATCAGAAGAATATTCACTCCAAACAGACCACTTACAATTTTCATGTCCTGTAAAGACAGATTTATATTTGACTCTCCTAAGAACTGCGTTTTGTTCGTCTAAGATATCTTTGTCTTCAAGCTTCTTCATAAAAATTAGATAAGATATTTGCTCAATTGCCTGAAGCGGATTGCTAATTCCTCCACTCCAAAATTTATCCCACAATTTTCTTATTTTTGATTTAAGTTCTGCGTGTAACATTTTATTTCTTTAGTCTTTCCTCCGTTTAATCTTATGCTCTAAATATTTCTTCAATCTTAACTTATCAGTTTTACAACTTTTTAGTACTTCCCATAATTTTTTATTTACTCTTTTATAACCTACAAATATCCTTCCTTCATTAAATTTACAATAACAATAAGGCATTCCTCCGTTACTACATGCTTCTAATTGCTCACTGAATGTAGACAATTCTCCACAATTCGGACAAATATGATAATGCTCTTTGAAATTCTTTAGTTTTTTCTTTGAGAGATTTTCAATTTTTTTGTCCATCTTTCTCATTTCAAAATAAACTTTATTTTTTATCATTTTTCGCTAAACCAGTAAATTTATATAGTCCATCACGTTATATATTTTATCTGGGTAAGTCCTAGGGAGGTTTGTGTACCGGAATGGTGCACCTTTCTTAATCTCTAGGGTCCGGATAACTTTTCAAATACCTCCTTCTTTATTACTATTCTGTCTTTTATGATATCAAAAAATCGAGAATCCTTATGTTCATAATTCCTAAAGATTGCCCAAGAAATAAAATCTAAAACCTGCAAACATCCCTCATTTTGAGAATTTTCATGTTTTATGATTAGTTTATTCAAATTATTTTTTTCCTTCAGTTTCATTCTTATATAATTATCAAAATCCTCTCTTAACGAACGATTTGTTTTTGATTTGTCCACTATTAAACAAACAGAAGGGTTATCAAAGGAGCACTCATTCAAAATTAAATTAGATATATAATTATAGAGTTTGTTCTTTTTACCTTTTAAGTATTCATAAACTTTTGACTTTTCCAAGATGATTACAAAAATTTCCGCTTTTGTTTTCATAAATCTTTGCAAGATTTCTGTTCTTATTTTATCATTACTATTATTCCCTTTTAATTCGGGGAATTTCTTAATCTTTTTCTTAATAATCTTTCCTCTAACTTTTTTTACTATTCTTCTTAAAATGTAAATCTCTCCTTCATCGCAGGAAAGAAGAGTTATAACAAAGTATTTGCTTGAAGACTCTTTAAAACCCAATTCTCCGCTTTCATCAAGAAAGATGTATTTCATTTCATAACTCTCCTCTAAAAGCTTTCTGCATTAAAGAATTAAACAATTCTTCAGAGTTACCTTTAGTTTTGTTAACGTTCTCTTTCATTTTTTCAACTTGTTCAACTATTGAAGCAAATTTTTGTTGGAGGGGGAGAGGGGGGATGGGAATCTCAAAAGATTTTACGCTTCTCGCAGACAAATTTGGTTGTGATGAACTACTATCATATTTTATAACTAATTGATTGCATAACGAACTATTAAAATAAGAAATTAAATATTCTGGTGCAATCTCTTTATTTGGTCTTATTATAACCAATGAAGAAGCAATCGCTCCTTTAGGCATATATTTATTAAATGCAAATTTCCCAACCGATCCACGAAGGCAGAAGATAAAATCTCCTGGTTTAAATTTTCCACCACTTAATTTATCGTATTGTTCAGGAGTAATGTAATCTAATTCAATTTTTTTTATTTTTCCATTAGATAAACTTCCTGCATTTATGAAGGGAATTCCTTCTTGATTTTTTGAATGGTCTGAAGGATAATTTTTCCCCCTATCTCCATTCTCAAAATAACATATATCTCCCAAGGTTTTTATATCCCACTTTTTGGTATTTGTGATTAAATCTCCAAACATCTCATAAAAAACTCCTTTCAAATATTCATCAAGTAATCTTTCTACATTCTTACTTTTCCCATTTAGTTTTTCTGACTCTTCTAAAATCCCAACAATCCTCTCTTGTTCCTTTAGATTAGGTTTTCCATCAGAAAAAGGCACAAGAATTTTTCTTTTTTGGTATACAGAAAGATAATACCTTTTATGTGTTGAAAAATTCAATTGTATACCTTTCATCATTAAAAAAACAAATTTTAAATTTATGTCTTCAGATTTTGGTGTTAATAATTTCATAGCACTTGATTTTACTTTAAATTTGAAATCAACAAATTTGGTATCTGTAGTAAAATCATCAAAAATTATTACGGGAGGGTTATTATAAATTCCCTCTTTCTCTTCAGTATATCCCAAGATAAAAGATTTATTAGCTGTTAAAACTGGAACTGAACTTTTTGTTTTTTCTTTAAGTATCTCGCTCTGGACAATATAGTTTCCTGGTTGTTCATAATCCAAAAGTTCTCCTATTTCAACTTCTTTCCATTCAATTTGATTAGTTTGTGTTTGTTGTTTCATTTCTGTTTTATTTCTAAGGGATTTAACACAGTTATTCCTTTTATTCCTTTGAATCCTTCAACATCTGTTGTTAAAATATATTTTATTTTGTTATTTCTCATAATAAAGCTATGAATAGCGTCTGGAAAACCATTATTATACTCCAAAATTATCTTTTGTATATGAAAAAAGAATTCTCCAAAATCGTATTTTTCTGTTTTACTTACTTCTACAAAAGAGAATTTTGTTCCAAAAACTCTTTTTTCTCTTTGCAATTCTTGAATAAATTCTACAACTTTTTTTGGTTTTTCTTTATATTCATTCCTTAATACTTTTACTATCTCAGTTAAAGTCCAATCAGAAGTAATAAATTGAACTTCAAGATTTTGGTTATTAGTAAAAAAATCTTTAATTTTATCAAACCCTTCTCTTTTTAGATAATAGGTTATGAAGATATTGGTATCCAAATATATCAAATCTTTTTTTTTCATCTTCTTCTCCTTCTTGTAGAATAAAAAGTAACTTTCACTGGTTTCTTTACTATTTTTGTGGCTCTAAATTTTGCAATTGTACCATCTGACCTTCTAAAATGAACTATTGTTGGTTTCCTTATCTTTTTTGTTGCCCAAAAACTAATCCTTCTTGCCATTTTAATCTTCAACCTCCAAAATCCTAATTAATTCAGGATCAAGAGATTTTATTTTGTTGACACTACGAACGAGAACATCCACATTTAATCCAGGAGATGGCCGGGTTATCACATTAATCTTTTCTTTCTTGCCAGTAAATTCATCAGTAAATAACTCCTTTTCTAACCAAATCGCACCCTTTTCAATAATAATAATCCTATTTTTTAGAACTTTTTCCGGTACAGAGATAACTGGATAGCGATGATAAATTATAGGATGTCTACTGCCATATTCTATATAATCCATTAATTCAGTGAAAAATTCTACATAAAATTTAGTGGATAAAAGAACAATAGCCACATCAAAATCAAGATGGTCTATGAATTTTGTTGGGCCCCCAATTAACTTGATTGGGATAACCTCCTTATTCTCAAATATCTGTTTTAATAAAAAGTCTCTCTCACCAATAGCAACTTCCCTCCCAAATGATTGAAATAAAGAATCAAAGACTTCTTCATCAATGGACATTCTCCTTCCAATTTGTATGGATGAGCTGTCTACCTTTTCTGTCGTTCTTACTAGAGCAATATCTTCAACGATGAGACTTCTGTTATAATCTTCGATAACTGATTCATGGAATTCTTTCAACTTTTGTTTATTTAGCATTTTTTATTACCCTCATTTTAATCTCAACACCATATGGTTTTTCTTCAAGCCATAAAGTGTCATTAGCTCTTTCAATCCCTTCTTTTTCTTTTTCTAACATAGTTTTGCTGAACTTTTTTGGGTCTTTCTTAATTTCCCCTTTTATCATCTCCCTAAGCTTCGTATTTACGCTTTTACCTTCCTGGTCACAAAGTTTTTTGAAAAAAAGAAATTCACTTGCATACAGTCTCGTAGAAACAATTTTCCTCTCTTCCCCGCTTAATTCATGATCTTTTAAAACCATAGAAAACAAAAATATCCAAACTATTTAAATCTTTGCTAAAAAGGTGTATACATCTTTTTACTAATTTATCTTATGTTTTTGCTTAAATGTTACATCGCATTACATGTTTTTTTCATCTTTTAGCTGTTTACAGCCTTTTTTGGAGCATTTTCCTTGTTTTTGGTATATTGAGGTACATCGCGGTACATCAATTTTATGCCCAAACAGGAATATATCTTTTTGATTCATCCTGTTTAATATATCCTTTTTCAATACATACCCTTATGATTTTTGAAACCTGAACATAATCGTTCTTTCCTTTTAAGTTAAATCTTTCTCGCAAAGTAGTGTTAGTCATAAATTGTTTTGAAACATATTTTAAAACGCAATGTTGCCAACAGGCCCTTATTTTATCTTCTCGAGTCATGTCTTTAAATTCCCTATGCCCATATAAGATAACCTTAACAAATTTTTTGTCTCTAATAAACTCTGGAGCAGGAAGTTGGAAAATTTCAACCGATTCAATAACCTTGTCAATTCCTGTTCCTGCTTCTTCACAAATCTTAACTCTTCTCATAAATCCTGCCAATTTATCATTTCTTGAAATGGGTGCATGATCAATAAACCTATTTGTATCAATCAATGGTTCCCCTGGATTTGTAAATTCCACACGGTCATCAAAAAATTCCACCATTGGGCTTGTTCCTTCTTCAAAAAAATCTTGATGAATCAAAACATTTGCTAACAACTCTCTAATCGCAATTGAAGGATACATAAACACTTCTTCCCTTAAGGCAGTTTTTATAATTTCATTTGCAGGTAGCTGGTCTAAGATATATTGAATCAAACTCTTAAACAAAATAGCATATCCCTCTTTATGTTCTCTTTCTCTCATTACACCGGTTCTAGAATTTCCCCCATAAAAAATAACTCTTACTTTTTTCCGTGAAAGTTTTGGAAATTTATTTAGGTCATTTGCAAATAAAATTGCTCCCAGATTGGTAACAGAATATTTCTTCCCTCTTTTTATAATTAAACTTTCTTCTTCTAATTTTTCAAGAATAGCTTCTTTATTTTTTGGAAGTTTTAATTTCATAAGATCAAAATATCCAGGGTAATTTAATAAATTCAAAACTTCATCACTATCACACTTATCTAAAACTACCCCCTCTTCAAAAACTATTTCGTTTAATATTCTCCAAAGATTTCTTTCTTTTTCAGGAAAATTTCTAAGAGGATGCTTATATTCCCCTACCCTAATATAATCAATACTATCAAACTTAACGGGACTTTTTTTAGCAGAGTCTATTCTAAAAATTACAACTTCTTTATCTTTGTAAATTCCTTCAATGATTTCAAAATCAATTCTTGGACTAAGTAGCCTCAATAACCAATTCTCTAAATTTTCATTTCCCTTTCCTTTCTCTTTTCTTGGTTTAAAATTTGTCCCAGAAATTTGGCATTTATTATTTATTCCAAAAACTAAATACCCATGTTTAGTTTTATGCAAACAAGCAGAATTTGAGAGAGCAGAGATATATTCTCCAATTAAATGAGGTTCGAAATTATTTTCCTTAAACTCAATCCATTCATTCTCACAGCTATACCTAATTAATTCTTCAACTAATTCTTGAAATTCTTTATTTTCCATCTTATTTCCACTTTAACTTATTGCATTTTTGAACTATCATTTCTAATTGTTCCTTAGTAAAAGCGTCTAACGGTCTTCCTTCTGCCAAAGGATGCTCTGCGAAATTTTTTAATTCAACATGCTTCGCCCTAACAAAAACCTGCTCTAACAATCTTAAAAATTTTAATTGCTGTGAATTGTAATGTTCATTTTTATCCATAACAAATTTATCAAATTCCCATTTAATCATCTCTTGAGGGTCAGGCAACCCCTTTACCTCCAATAATTCTCTCAAAAACAAAACAAAGTCTTTAGTCTGTTGTATATTGTCAATAGTCCATCTAGGATTTAATTCTCTTAATTTTTTTTCAATTTCCAATAATTCTTTAGATGTAACTCCTTCCCCGTTTTTAATCTTCTCTAGTAATTTATCGCTGTTAACAAAATATGAGTAATCTTCATCTTCTTTAATTTTCATTATCTCTTTCTCAACTTTCATAATCACATCAGGAGCATTAACAATTATCATCCCTTTCCTATCTTCTTCATAAAAAATTATGAGAGGAGCAATTTCTCTAACTAAAAAATCAACATTTTCAAAAGTAATGTCCTCCCAGAAAGGTTCTTTTTGTATCATAATAAGCTCATCTCTTTTTTGTTTTATTGCATCTAAGTTTTTATCCCAAATTGCTTCAGCCCTTTTAACAACAAATTCTTCAATCTTAGCAATTTTATTTTTATTACCTGTTTTTATACAATCAAAAAGTTTAACACACTGGGAGATAAAACCATAAACCTTTGCATTTTCAGAAGGAGTATAAATTAAAAGAGGGGCTATTTCATTTCTTAATTCTTTAACATGCCCTTTTAAATCAAATTTAGAAGAAACTATTTTCTTTATAATATTCTTTTTTTCAATAACTAATGGAGATTCAATATCAATTTCCTTAATTGTGTCACGAATTTGTTTTTCAACAATTTTTCTTTCATTTTCATTCAGATTTTTTTCTAATGCATCAATTTGTTCTAAGAATATTCTTGTTTTAGCGTCGGTTCCAGAAGATTTTTGTTTTAAGATATTCAATTTATGAACTAAAATATTTGAATAATCCCCAAACTTAAAATCCATGATTAAAAAATCTTCTTTTATATGTTGCCCATCCTTATTTGTTGGCAACCATTCTTTATTTTCACAAGCGGATAAACTTCTTGTTCCTCTTCCTAACATCTGCCAAAATCTAATAGAAGACATTACAGGTTTAACAAAAACTAAATTCATTACTTCAGGGACATCCACCCCAGTATCTAAGACTCCAACAGATAAAGCAATTCTGGGACTATCTCTTTTCTCAAATCTTTTAACTTCATCCATATAACGAGATTTATCTGAAGTAATAACTTTTACATCTTTTGCTAGATATGGATAAAGTCTCTGAAATAATATTTCTAGAGATTCTGCATGCTTTACACTTGCACAAAAAAAGATACTTTTGCAAGGCCGATTATCGTCAGATTTATAACATCTATCCACAAACTCCCGAATAATTAGTTCATTTGTTTTCCCATCTGTAAAAAATCTTTCAAATTTAGAGCCGGGCGTTTGAAATTTTTCTGGGTCTTCTTCTTGTTGCTTTAAAGCTTGTTGCAGCTCTTTATTCAATTTTTTCCCTTCAATTCCCAATGAAAGAACGCTTGTTTCAATAATCTCTGCTACATAAGGGGCTAAAATCTTGTCTCTTACTGCAGAATCATAATCATATCTAAACGTGGGTTTTCCATTATTACAATTAAATAAATCAAAAGTATTTCTTGTTTCTTCTGAAGAAGGTGTTGCAGTTAATCCGACTTTTAATGCATCAAAATATTTGAAGATATCATTATTTTTATCATAATAAGAACGATGTGCTTCATCAAAAATAATTAAATCAAATGCTCCTGGACCAAATTGTTCATAAAATTTTCCTCTTGGTTTTTGAGGAGACATTAAAGTTTGTATTGTAGAAACATAAAATCTCGCACTGCCTGAATAACCTTCCTCATTCAGTTCACAAACCGGAGATTCAGGAAAAAATTTCTTAAATCCTTTTTCTTTCGCTTGATTTCCTAAAGATATTCTATCCACAACAAATAAAACTTTTTGTACATATTCTGCTTTAATTAAACAATCTATCAAGGCCATTGCTACTCTTGTTTTTCCAGTTCCTGTAGCCATGTTAATTAATGCTTCTCTATGCCCTTTTGCAAAATGTTCTAATATAGTCTTAACTGCTTCAACACACATTTTTCTGTTCAAAATAGTAGAACTCACCTTAACATTTGTAGGATCTTTTCTTTGTTTCATCAAGCTAATTATTCTATGCAAATCTTGTTGAGAAAAAGGCAAGAGAACTTTTCTTCTTCTATCTAAATCATCAACATAATACCAATTTGTTCCATTAGTCAAGAATATCGGAATTTTAATCTTAATTTGTTTTTCAATATCTTCCCTATAGGTTCTTGCTTGAATTTCTCCTTTTTCAACACTAACAGAAGTTTTTTTTGCTTCTATGATTGCAAGAGGGCTTCTATCTTCATCTAATAATAAATAATCTATAAATCTGTCAACATTTTTTTCTATTCCTACCTCAAGACCAACATATTCTTTAGTTAAAAAATTAGACTTAACTGGATTAATTTCTTCTTTAACATAATGCCCCTTAACTTTCCATCCTGTTCTTTCTAAAAGAGGGTCAATTAAGTTCTCTCTTGTTTCTTTCTCAGATAAATTAATCATAAATAATTAAGAAATTGTGCGTATAAAAAATTATGCTATCCAACCCTTCGGATGGGATGTGAACATTCCCCAATTCACTGCCCCACCCACGATTAGAACTTTACTTCGTTTATGCTCCAATGGGGCATAACACATTTTACGCATAAATGCTCCCGCCGGGATTTGAACCCGGGTCACAGCCGTGAAAGGGCTGTATCCTTGGCCACTAGACTACAAGAGCTTTTAAAAGCTCTCGAAAATCTATTAACTTTTAATAGTCAACTGGACATAAGAGCTTTAGAATTAATCATTAAAATCAATTTTTAAAACTTCCTAATACATTTAGACAGTAAAATATGTATCCACTGATACTTCCTAAAAACAAATGCAAACGCATAAAAAGGCAAAAATCTCTTGAAATATATGAAAGTATCTAAGGAAGATCCAGTCATAAATGACTTAATTTTTAAAGAATTAATAAAAAGAGGATACTCTCTTAAAGGAAATACAAGAATATGGAATATCTCTGATTCCAAACTTTGGTATCTAAAACCTGATCAAGCACAAGCTTACCTTGATTTAGAAAGATCAAAAGTTTATCAGGAAAAGGTAATTCAAGAAGAGATTAACTTAATTGAGAAAAATATGGGAGAGTTCTTATCTAAATTTGAGAATGACTCCTTAAATATTATAGATTTGGGATGCGGTGACGGAAAAAAAGCAGCAATACTAATTGAGAAGATGAAAGGAAAAGTAAAGATGAGGTACTGTCCAATTGATATTAGTTCTTATATGGTTGGAAAAGCAATTAAAGAAATAAGTAGAATAAAAGCAGGAAAAGTAATTGATTTCCAGTGGAATATATCTGATTTTGAGAATATAGAAAATATTTCAATTTTACTTAGGCAGGGAGAATATAAGAAAAATTTATTCTTGCTTCTTGGAAATACTCTGGGAAATTTTGAGATAAATGAATTATTATATGAAGTTAGAAGCTCTATGAAATCAGGAGACTTCTTGTTGATTGGAAATGGTCTGGATAATAGGCATCCAGAAGAAATCTTAAAATCATACGATACTGAAGAAGTTAATAATTTTTTAATTCATATACCTCTTCAATTAGGATTAAAAAGAGAAGATGTAACCATTGGGACAAGATTTGCAAATGGAAGAGTTGAGCTTTATTATACTATAAACAATGATAAAAAAATAAATTTTCAGAATAGATCTGTAGAGCTTTATTCAGGAGATCAAATACTCGTATCTATTTCTTATAAATATATAAAATCAGAGTTCATTAGCTTTCTTAAATTATATTTTGATGAAGTAATTGTGAAGATCTCAAAAGACGGCTCTTATGCATTAGCTTTATGTAAAAAGTAGTTTTCAATAACTTTTTAATACACTTATTCTATTAAATTAATAAGAGAGCCTATAGCTCAGCCAGGTTAGAGCACCGCTCTTATATGAGTGGGATTCATTAGAATCTTATCGTTTCTTCACTCGAAGAAAGGCGGGGGTCCTGAGTTCAAATCTCAGTAGGCTCATGAACGAAGGACCTCGGTCCTGACGAAAATTTCGCCTCGAGTAACCAAATAATAAACAAGTTACGAGATGCAAAATTTGAGCTATTCAAATCTCAGTAGGCTCATTTTATGCCCTTGAAGAGGGCATTATAATTCTACATGAGCTTAGGACAGAGCATTCAACAATTGATTTTCAAATCAGAACAATTAGGTCTTTGATTATTTTCTAATTATAAACAGGACATGATTGT
>Ga0209542_10008460_pt1 | contig 19216 bp, 18 predicted proteins | sample RifCSPhighO2_01_FD_184028 | JGI IMG/M metagenome (GOLD analysis project Ga0209542, IMG submission 184028) | Soil microbial communities from Rifle, Colorado - Rifle CSP2_plank highO2_0.1 (SPAdes) (version 2) | ecosystem: Environmental > Terrestrial > Deep subsurface > Rock core/Sediment ...
CCTATTGGCGCGGAAGTGAAAAGAATCCCCAACTCACCCGTATTTATGGACTAGCGTTCTCAAAAAAAGACGAGCTCCAAAAACATCTAACAATGGTTGAAGAGGCAAAGAAAAGGGACCACAAAAAACTTGGTATAGGGTTGGATCTGTTTACATTTTCCGACCTAGTCGGTAGCGGACTACCATTGTGGACTCCAAAAGGAACTACCCTAAGAAATATTTTGGATGATTTTGTTTGGGAACTGCGTAAAAAACATGGATATATGCAAGTGGACATTCCTCATATTACCAAAAAGGATCTTTATGAAAAAAGCGGCCACTGGAACAAGTTCAAAGATGAGTTATTCAAAATAACAACTCGCGAAGGCCATCTGTTTGCAATGAAGCCAATGAATTGTCCCCATCATGTACAAATATATACCCGAAAGCCATGGAGCTATCGAGAATTACCTCAAAGATATGTCAGCACCACAAAGGTATATCGAGATGAACAAACAGGCGAGTTGGCTGGTCTTTCCAGGGTTAGAACTATTACCCAAGACGACGCTCACGTTTTCTGCCGAATTTCTCAAGCCAAAGAAGAAATTCAAAAAGTGTGGGAAATAGTACATACATTTTACGAGGCAGTGGGTTTAAAACTTCGTCTGCGTTTATCTCTGCGCGACCCTAGTCATCCCGAAAAATATCTTGGAGATAAAACTAACTGGAACAAGGCCGAGGAAGTACTTAGAGAAATTGCCCATGAAAATAAAACGGAGTTTTTTGAAGCTGTAGGTGAAGCTGCTTTTTATGCACCTAAACTTGATTTCATGGCAACCGACTCACTCGGAAGAGAATGGCAGGTTGCAACCATACAACTAGATGTGAGTATGCCTGAAAGTTTTGACCTAACTTGTGTAAACGAAAGTGGAGAAAAAGAGCGAATTATAATGATCCATGCCGCCATCATGGGTTCCATAGAGCGCTTTCTTTCTATTCTCATCGAACACTATGCCGGAGCTTTCCCAGTCTGGCTATCCCCTGTTCAAGTTACAATTCTTCCAATTTCAGACAAACAAAATGAATGGGCTGAAAAAGTTTATGAGGAATTAAAAGATAAAGACATCCGCGTAGAAATAGATAAAAACAATGAAACTCTCGGCAAAAAAATTAGGGCAGCAGAATTACAAAAAATTCCCTACTTGCTTGTAGTCGGCGAAAAAGAAGTTGAGGCCAAATCTGTAGCTGTCCGCCAACGCGGCAAGGGAGACCTTGGTCAATTGAGAATTGAAGAATTTATCAAAAAAATTACTGAGGAAATTAATAAGAAACTATGGGATTATCTCTAAGAATATGTAAAACAAAAAGCCCATTACAAATTGGGCTTTATTTTGACATACTGACCGACTGATAATGTCGCAAAGATAATAGTTCCTACAAAGAATACCAACGTTACCCACATATATCTATTTGGCATCTCTCCAACCAATTTCCACATATTGTAAACCACAATCCCGACAATACAGACAAGATTAATCATTACAGATATATAGGCTAAGCCGAATTGAGCCAAGGAATCTTTATGGGCAATATTGATTAGAATACCGCCAAACCAATAGATTGCAACAACGAGATTTAACCCAACAAAGGCATACCAAGCCCAAGCATAATTTCCATAGGAATTAAAATCTAAAGTGCCTCCATTTTTAACGAGTGCTATGCTTGATAAAATCACCGTGATTATTAATGATACTGTGACCACAAACCAAAACCAAAAACTTAATCTGGAATTCAAGAAGTTGATTGCATAATTACCGGATTTCATCCCCGCCACAATAGTATACGTATAATGACTGGTAAGTGCATGGGATATAAACAAAAGGACAGTAATAAAAAAAATGTGTAAAAGGTCTCTCATGTAAAACTCCATAAAAACATGAAGCTCTTAAATAATCTACCACAATAGTATTTAAAAACCATCATTGATGGTTTTTGGAAGGTCTAGAGAAATAAACAATAATCTTCAGCAATAGGTCTTTCCAAGTAAGTTTTTTATATACTTTATGGACAAATACTGAAGCGATAACAGTAAGTAATCCTGCAAACATATAAAGACGGTATGGCCATACTAATTCCCATATATAAGCATAGAAATAATTTTTTATGAAATTACCCATAAAAAGAGCAGAGTAGCCAAATCTCCAGCCATTCTTCCTACAAAGAACAAGGCCGGGTATCCAAAGTACAGGAAATGGAATAGCCGAAAGAATTAGGATAAAAAACCAACCCAGTGTATATCCAAAAGCTTTTAAAATAGCCATGGAATAAATATAGGGCCGGCTATTCTGCCAATGATCAATACTAAACTTATCGACAGTATGCTCACTAATAAATTCCTCTATTTTTTTAGCTGAATCCGTATCTTTTGCTTCGGATACAAATTCAGGACCGACCTCTTTCCCTAATTCTATTGCCTCAGCGACTGATTTTATTCTTGAAGCTTGGCTTGGAGCCCAACTAGAAAAATAAACCCACCAGCACATTTCAATGGTTGACCAAATACCGGCTACATTTCTAAGAACAGAGCCTGAAAGATCAAGAAACCATATAAGTATCCATGGGATAACTACTATTTCAACGTTAAAAGCAATGACAATCGCAGAGACCTTAACCCGCCAATTTTTAAGTAACTCTCTTAGAACAACCGGCTTACCCCTTGAATTTTCTTCCAAGGAAGACCTTTTTTAAAAGATCGGGTGAATGTGTTATATAATAGCAGAATAATGCTCAAAAACAACTTATTGAAAATAATTGTCATTGTCGGCCCCACTGCTTCGGGCAAATCCGGTCTGGCAATAAAACTAGCTAAAAAAATTGGTGGTGAGATAATCTCAGCTGATAGTCGGCAGGTCTATCGTGGAATGGATATCGGCACAGGAAAAGTTCGTAAAAACGAAGGATACAAAGGGCATCTTCGTAAAACGAAGATGCCCTTTGTATCCGGAAAAATAAGACATCATTTAATCGACATTGTTTCACCGAAAAAACAATTTAATGCCTCAGATTTTAAAAAATTTGGAGAAAAAGCGATCAAAGAAATCACAGCAAAAGGAAAAATTCCCGTCATTGTCGGCGGAACTGGATTTTATATTGATGTTCTCCTAGGCCGTATGGTCATGGCTGAAGTGCCACCAAATCCTAAATTACGTAAACACCTTGAAATGCTCAGTGCAGATCATCTTTTCAAGACGCTCCTAAAACTTAATCCGGAGTATTCTCAGACAATTGATCGTCACAACATTCGTCGCCTCATTAGGGCACTAGAGATAACAAAAGTCTTGGGAAAAATGCCACCAATCAAAACCGAGAGTGATAAGTATGAAATTCTGTGGTTAGGACTTAGACCTAAGGACTTAGAAAGGCGAATCAAGGAAAGACTCTATAGTCGTTTTCGGCAAAAAATGACAGCAGAAGTTAAAAAGCTATATAGACAAGGAGTTAGCTGGAAACGGCTTGAAAGCTTCGGACTTGAATATAGGTGGATTTCTCGTTATTTAAGGGGTTTGATATCAAGAAAAGACATGAAAGAAAATCTTTACAAAGACATAGTCAAATACTCAAAACGCCAAATGACTTGGTTTAATAAAAATAAGGAAATAAACTGGATAAAAGATCAAAAAGAAGCAGATAAATTAATTAAAGATTTTGTCTCATAATAGTTTCATACGAAACTATTATGAGACAATTAGTTTTATATCCTTCATCTGTTTTTTGCCTCTGAGTCTGACAGGCCTAAAATTACCGCATCAGATGGCTCTTCACGCTTTTTCATTTCATCCCGCAGTTACTCGCGCCGATGCTCCATCCCGATCTGCTTATTATAGTTCGACGCTTCTTCGGATGCTTCTCTTTCTTCATTAAACCTCTTCCTGCCCAAATTCATTCTGGGCTGAAAATTAACAACCAGTCTTGTCCCGATTTGCTTTGCGCATAGCGCAATTAGCAAATCGAGGATCCTCGATTCAGTAACCAAGCTTTGCTTGGACTGAATCGGGACCTTTTGTCTCATTTGAGTTTTTCCTTGATGATTTGTTCTACAATTTGAGGATTTGCTTTTCCGCGAGTTTCCCTCATTGCCATACCAATCAAAAATTTAAGCGATGCTTCTTTACCAGCCTTAAAGTCTTCGACGGCCTTGGAATTACCAGAAATTACCTTGGAAACCGCCATGCTTAGCTCTTCGAGGCTGGAAACCTGTTCGAGGTTCTTCTCCTTAATAACCTGGCCGGGGGACATGCCCGTTGTGAACATCTCCTTCAAAACAGTCTGCGCTCCTGAAGATGATATCTCGCCATGAAAAACCCTGACTATCAAATCGGCAAACATTTCGGGTGTTATCTTCGTATCAGCGGGCTCAGCCGAAACTCCCTCACACATCCGTTTAATCTCTGTGATAATGTAATTTGAAGCTAATTTAAACAGTTTGTCCTGGTGCTGGGCTTCCGGTTTTTTTAGATGATCCAGCTTGTCAAACGACAAAAGCTCACTTGCTACATGTTCATAATAATTGCCTAGCGATTTATTAACGGTGAACATCTCTATATCGTGCTCCGGCAGATTGTATTGTTTTTTGAATCTTTGTCTTCTTTGCTCCGGCAGTTCTACTATTTCCAATTTAATTTTCTCTATCTGTTCAGGCGTAATTTTCAGCGGGGGTAGATCCGGCTCCGGAAAATATCGATAATCATGGGCTTCCTCTTTTGATCGCTGAATGAAGGTTTGTTTTTTAAATTCGTCCCAGCCGCGAGTTTCTTGTTTCACCGTCTCACCGGCTTCAAGAAGTCCAGCTTGTCTTTTTATTTCATAATCAACAGCGTCAGCGGCAAATTTAATAGAATTAAGGTTTTTAATTTCAACCTTTGTTCCCCAGCTCCCGTCAGGATTAGCAAGCGAGATATTAACCTCCACCCGCATTTCCCCCTTCTCCATATTAGCTTCTGACACATCGAGATACTGCCAAATAAGCTGAAGCTCACTCGCAAAATCTCTAACTTCTTGGCCAGTTTCAAAGTCTGGCTCTGTGACAAGCTCCATCAGAGGAACTCCGGCACGGTTATAGTCAACCAGCGAGTAGTCTTTACCAGGTAAGTGATATAATCTGCCCGCATCTTCTTCCAAATGAATTCGGGTGATTCTTATTTTTTTCTTACTTATCCCTTGTTGCTTGTCGCTTGTCGCTATTTCCAGTCGCCCTTCATAGCAAAGCGGTTTCTGATACTGTGATATCTGATATCCTTTTGGTAAATCGGGATAAAAGTAGTTCTTCCTTTCAAAAAAAGTATCCTCGGCTATTTTGCAATCTAGTGCTAATCCGGCCATTATAACTTTACTAACTGCTTCCTGGTTAGTAACGGGAAGAGTCCCCGGATGGCCCATACAAATTGGACAAACGTTAATATTAGGATGTTTTTCATCTGGATCGTTTAAAGAATCGCAAAACATTTTTGTTTTGGTTTTAAGCTCTGCGTGAATTTCAAGGCCAATAACTGGTTTATACATAGAATAAATTTATCACTATTCAGCGAATAAAAAAAGTTTGAAAAAAATATTTATGATGGTAGAATAGTCAAATGCTATACTGACTTAGGAGATGGCATGAGAGCATATCTAGATCTTTTACAAGATATAAAGGAAAATGGCGTTAAAAAGTCTGACCGAACAGGCACTGGCACCATAAGTGTTTTTGGCAGACAAATCAGGTTTAACCTTGAGGATGGATTTCCCCTGCTAACAACCAAGAGGCTGCATCTGAAAAGCATAATCTATGAACTTCTCTGGTTTCTAAATGGCGACACGAATATAAAATACCTAAATAATCATAATGTCACAATTTGGAACGAGTGGGCCGATAAGGATGGCAATCTCGGACCGATCTATGGATACCAGTGGAGACATTGGTTAACTCCGGAAGGAAAAGAGATGGACCAGATTCAACCATTAATTGAGCGGCTTATAAAAAGTCCCGACTCTAGAAGACACATCGTAAGCGCCTGGAACGTGGCGGATGTGGACAAGATGGCTCTACCGCCTTGCCACTGCTTATTCCAATTCTATGTCTTGAACGGAAAACTATCTTGTCAGATGTACCAAAGAAGTGCTGATATATTTCTAGGCGTTCCATTCAACATAGCATCTTATGCTCTGTTGACAATGATGGTGGCTCAAGTAACAAACTTGAAGCTAGGAGAATTCATTCTTACCTTCGGAGATGTTCACATCTATTCAAACCATACTGACCAGGTTAATCTTCAATTATCCAGAACCCCCAGAGTCCTCCCGAGAATGAACATTAATCCTCTGGTTAAATCGATATTTGACTTTAAGTATGAAGATTTTCAACTTATCGGTTATGATCCCCACCCGACCATAAAAGCACCCATTGCGATATGAGTCCCGAATAAACCCGTATTTAAGCGGGTTTTAAAATATGCTATAAAATTTAGTTCTTTAATCCTAGAAGCAAGAAAACATGCTTTTTTGTTTCATAAAATACCTCACCGATTGAGCGGTTGCCGTCAATAATGACGCAATTCGGTATTTCCTTGCCAATGGCGAGATAATTGGCCCGGGCGATCTCAAGCTTTTCTTTCTGCTCAAATCTATCCCTTTCCCGATCCTTTTTTCCAAGACGCTTGAGAGCAACATCAACCGGAACATCATATATTAAGTTGAGGTCGGGAGTAATGAAGGGAACTTTATGGTCATCGAACATAGTCTTTTGAACCTTCATGAATCGCCCCAGATCCTTAATATCTCTTACTCCATAAGCCACCGAAGCCAATCCCCGATCAGAGATGACATGAATACCTGCTTTTAAGGCGGGTAGGTTTAGGTCCTGGTACTGAATTCGTCGAGCTAAAAAATATTTACGCTGCATCTCCAGTTCAGAAAGGTTTTTGATATTTATGGAAGGATGCCGGTCTCTTAAAATATCGTAAATTTCAACACCAGCCGCATTATTCGGAGGTTCCTTGGTAAAAATCACATTAACACCCCTCATGGAAAGAAGGGTTTCTCGTATCATCTTAAATTGATCGCTCTTTCCCGAACCGTCTATCCCCTCAACAGTAATGAATTTTCCAGAATATGTATTTTTGAGCGGTTTAATTTTCATATTTACTTTAAATCTAAATACACCTCATGGAATTATTCCAATTGTAGCCTAGAGACTTCTATCTTTCCCCGAACCAAAACATCAAGCCCTTTGGATAACCTATAGCTTGAATGATAATAAACATGGGAAGCGCCTGAGTTGACTATCATCTTAGCACACATTTCACACGGAGACTGGGTAAGAAATATGACTTTTTTAGGATCAACGGCTGAACACTTAATAAGGGCATTGGCTTCAGCATGGAGACAACCACATTTCCCAGGCTCAGATGAATCGCAACTATTTGAAAAACCTTTGGCATTTCCATTATAGCCATATGAATATACTCTCTGAAAATCGCTCGAAGTAATAATACATCCAACTCTAAGCCTTTCGCAGGTGCTCCGAGTCGACAAGAGCAGAGCGAATTTCATCAAGACGCTTTCGATTGATTCTCTGTTTTTAGACATGAATTAGGAGTAATAATTGAATTCCTTCTGTCGAGCCTTATTTCACCTCAATCCCCATTGAACGGGCAGTTCCTTCAACTATTTTAACCGCAGCATCAAGATCATTGGCATTTAAGTCTCCTATTTTCTTTTGAGCGATTTCTCTAACTTGAACTTTAGTAACTTTACCAACTTTTTGCTTGTTAGGAGTTCCTGAACCTTTTTCAATACCAGCCGCCACTCTTAAGAGATAGGCTGCTGGAGGAGTTTTTAATTTAAAATCGAAAGTCCTGTCTTCGTAGATGGTTATCTCCACTGGCGTGACTTCGCCCATTTTATCCTTGGTCGCTTCGTTGAACTGAACAACAAATTGCTGGATATTTATTCCCTGAGGACCCAAAGCCGTACCAACTGGAGGAGCTGGAGTAGCCTTTCCACCCTCAACCTGTAATTTTACTATTGTTTTTACCTTTTTGGATGCCATATTTTAACTAAAGAGGGGTGGCGCGACTGGGAACCCCCTGGGCACGGAAATTTATTGAGTACCCATGGGGTGAGAAGCGACAGGCCCCCGACCATGTTATAGTTTTTTAATTTGTAAGAAATCTAGTTCAACCGGTGTTTCCCTTCCAAATATCGTAACTAGAACTTTAACTCTTCCCCGCTCCATGTCAATCTCTGAGATCTTTCCATCAAAATCTTTGAACGGACCGTCTGTTATCTTTACTCGATCCCCAACGGCCACATCAATCTTATATTTAGGTTCATCAACGCCCATTCTCTTCATCAAAGTATCCACTTCTTCGCTTGATAAAGAAGTCGGAATGGTACCAGCACCTATAAAACCAGTAACGTTCGGGGTATTTCTCACTACATACCAGGAAGCATCATCGACAACCATCTCAACTAGAACATAGCCGGGATAGATTTTTTCTTCCACCGTTTCTCTTTTGCCGCTTTTTATTCTTATCTTTTTTTCCTTCGGCACAATGACGTTAAAAATTTTATCCTCAAACCCAAGTGACTCAACACGCTGTTTTAGATTCCTCGCCACAGTATCTTCATAACCTGAATATGTGTGGATAGCATACCAGTGACGCTCACCCGTTGTAACTTGTTTTGGCATTTTAGTCGGATGTTACTTTAAAATAAATTTATTTAACCCCCACTGCAAAGCCCAATCCCAAGCACCCAAAAAAACAGCAATAAATAAGCTCAAACCTAATACAACCAGAGTATACTGAACTGTCTGCTGTCTAGTGGGCCAGCTGACCTTGGATAGTTCTATTTTTACATCTTTTAAAAATTCGATAATTTTAGCCATAATTAAGGTATTTTAAAACGCCCCGAGGCGTATTTAAACTAATGATACTCCAATCCGCTAGGATAGTCAATGGCTATATGTCAAGATTCTGAACATCTTTAGCGTGAGTCTGAATAAATTTTCTGCGAGGCATAACTTCAGGACCCATAAGTACATCGAAAATTCTATCTGCTTCCTGAGCATCTTCAATAGTGACTTGAAGGAGAATCCTGTTAGCTGGGTTAAGGGTAGTTTCCCAAAGCTGGTCAGGATTCATCTCTCCAAGACCTTTATAGCGCTGGATTGAGACTCCAGAAATTTTATCTTCTCTACCTTCATCTTCGGATTTTTCGAAATCTCCAATCTGATCATTCCCTTCTACGGAGGTTACCTCCCAGTCCGAGTTTTTAATAACCTTGCCCTTCTTATTTTTCTCTTTAGAAACAACTCCCGACTCCTTCCGTAAATTATCCAATGCCCTCTCTTTCTCTTTGTCGTTATAGACATACCAGATCTTTGAGCCTTTCTGGATCTTGTATAACGGTGGCTGGGCAATATAAATGTTTCCATTTTCCAGAAGCTTCGGAAAATATCTATAAAATAGTGTCAAAAGAAGAGTCCTTATGTGGGCGCCATCAACATCGGCATCAGTCATTAAGACTATCTTGTGATACCGCAATTTAGTTATATCAAACTCTTCAGCAATTGCCGTTCCCATGGCAATGATTAAATTCCTGATTTGCTCAGAAACCAGCATCTTATCAATTCGTGCCTTTTCCACGTTTAATATCTTGCCTCTAAGAGGCAGGATCGCTTGTGTCCTCCTGTCACGAGCGCCCTTGCTCGAGCCACCCGCACTATCGCCTTCCACGATGAATAGCTCCGATTCTGAAGGGTCGCGGCTCGAGCAATCTGCCAACTTTCCCGGCAAGGTCATCCCCTCCAACGCTCCTTTTCTTAAAACAGTATCCCTAGCTGCCTTAGCCGCTAAACGAGCTTTTGATGCCAAGATAACTTTTTCTAAAATACCTCTGGCATCATTCGGATTTCTTTCGAGCCAGTCTGCAAATTCTACATTAACCACATTTTCAACGGCAGTTCTGGCATCAGGAGTTCCTAGCTTTGCCTTGGTCTGTCCCTCGAATTGAGGATCTTTTAACTTAACGGAGATAATTGTCGTCAACCCTTCTCGGACATCTTCTCCAGACAAATTGTCTTCTTTCTCTTTTAGAAATCCATTTTTGCGAGCATAGTCATTTAAAGTTCGTGTAATAGCCGATCTAAACCCCGTCAAATGCATACCGCCCTCAATCGTATGAATATTATTGGCAAAACTTAATTCCTTACTCTGAAGATCATCAACATACTGAAGCGCAACTTCAACAAATATATCCTGCTGGTCTTTGCCGACATAAAAAATATTTTTATGCTTTGGCTCTAAATTTCTATTCAAGAAACTGACATAAGAAACGATTCCGCCCTCGAAATAAAATGTGTGAATGGAGGACTCCGTAACAGTTCCTTGTTTCTTGCTTTCGTAGATAAGAGGATTTCTCTCATCTTTTACAACTATCTTTACTCCCTTAGTTAAGTAGGCCTGTTGCCTAAGATGATTTAAAATTGTATTCCAATCAAACTCCCCTTCTTTAAAAATATCCTTATCAGGCTGGAATGTAATAATTGTACCAGTCTTGCTTGTTCTACCTATTTTCTTGACTGGACCCAGCGGTTTACCAATCCTATACTCTTGGACGAAGACATCAGGCTTTCGGTGAACCTCCGCTCGCATCCAAGTTGAGAGAGCATTCACAACTGATAATCCTACTCCGTGCAAACCTCCAGAAACTTTGTACGAATCTCCGCCGAATTTACCTCCAGCATGTAGGGTTGTAGTCGCCAGTTCTAGCGCTGACTTTTTTAGCTTTGGGTGAGGATCAGTTGGTATGCCTCGTCCATCGTCTGTTACTCTGACTTTATTTTCTGGCAACAAAGCAACTTCGATATTTTTAGCATGACCAGCCATGGCTTCATCTAAAGAATTGTGCAAGCAAATAGGCGCAAGTCCCCCCACAAAATTCTCACCTTCAGGAACAGAAATATCGTATACCCAAGGATACTCGTAGTTAATCTTTTCTATTCTTTTGACCCTTAGGATACCAAGATCGGAGGAAATAAAATTTTCGGCACCGTCGAATAACTCAATCCTTTGTTGCTCAAATAATCCCAACGCCTTTGAACTGGTCATCCCCATTGCTCCGATACTGAAAGAGTAGGGCCTTTGCCAATGCACTTTGGAAACAATCTCGCTGACTGGAAGATAATTTATATAAGATGACTTGGAATGCCAATAAAAATCTAGGCTAAAAGAAATGCCGGAATTTAATTTTACATTTTTTTTCTTACCTTTGTAGGTGATCGAAATCAATCGTTCTATCATCGGCGCCTTTCTCTCGTTACTGGAATAGGTTTTACCTAACATTGCCAATAAATAAGAGAATCCCGTGACCAGTTCCTTGCTCGCTGATGTAATATTAAACTTCCGTATTTCATCTTTAGAAGGCGAAGTTCCTTTAAGTAAGTGCGGAAGCCAAACTTTATTTGGATAACCATCGCCCGCCAGATACCCGATAAGGAATCTCTCTTTCAATGAGTTATTTACATTTAATATCAATTCGGGAATTCTCTTTTTCCTGCTTCTTTCGCCGGTTTTCAAAATCTCTTTTAATATAAGAGCCACAAAAGAAGAGTAGATGCCGACAAAACTTGCGGTTGAGTGAGCATATTTTTCACTCGATTCATAGCCAAAGACGCTACGAATAAGCTTTCTGGTATAATCAATCAGATCTCTCTCATGTGAACCGAAACTAAAAATAACCTTTGAATTTTCCCCATCGCTGATAACCGATCCCTCGGCCTCGAATATACCCAACAACTCAACCAACTCCTTGGTTACGGGCAGCAGATAAGGTAACCTCCAGTTATTCTTGCTTTTACCTCCTAAAAGTGGTGAGTTTGCCTTTATTCTTGCGACATCGCTTAAAGACAGATGCCTTATTAAGTTAAATGGCAGGTAATTATTTCTGATAAAATCATGCCAAATATTCGAACGGTGCATGGATTTGTGCCATTGCGGAAGTTTTGTTTTTATCTTATCGGCAAGATCTTTATCTCCCGAGAGGAAACGTGCGAGTCCGTAGATTTTTATTTGTGATGTTTTCTCAACCGGTAAATTCAAAGACTCATTAATTAAATCAATCGTTTCAATATCGGCCTCATCCGGCCAATTCTTCGGCACTATTATTGGTGTACCTTCCGATATATCAGCCCCTTTTATCGCAACAACCTGTCCCTGCTTGAGAGTAAAGAGAGAATGATACGGAGTAATATCCACTTGCCGTCCATTCTGAAGCGTTATTTTGTATATATCACTGTTGACTTTGTGTCTGATCAAAGAAAAGACTTTTGTGAAATTAAGTCCTAGATCTTTTTTATTAAATGAGAGTGATTCTAAATCAATATCTTGGCGAAGAATCTCGCATTCTCCATTTTTTGAGCTTTCTACCAGCTCTTTCTTGTCATTAAAATATCCGTCGATCAGCTCTCCTATCTTTATCAACCTGATCTGCTCTTTATCGCGAAGTAAAACAGGCGTATCAAATGTTACAGAATTATCAAAAACCTCCCATATCAAATGGTGCAAACCTTCAACTCCAGTTGAGCCGATATACATCCCTGGCCTCTTTCTGACCGGTTCCAAGCCCTCCAAAACTTGGATATCTTTGGCTGTATAGCTGTTGTTTGTCTTATTATCTTTATCTGCCATAAAAATTGAATTTAACTATAAAAGTATAGCATTTTCAGGTCATAAAATCAAACTCAATATTTAATGTTCTTTTAGTTCTCCGCCCTATCCAATCCGAAATAAAGCCAGAATTTTAATGTGAGTAAAACTAACAAATACCAACCCAACATAATCCAAACTGGCACCCCCAATATCAAAATATTTAAAATAGGAGCTTCGTTATATACCCACTCGAACACACCAACATTGGGAATTTCGTTCAAAAATATAGATAATAGAGCAACTAATATGAAAATTAAAAACAAATGAAACCAATGACTAAAATGATATCTCAATTTAATAGTTGAAACGATAAGCCAAAAAATGGATCCATAGACTATAAAGCCGCTAAAGCTAGGTACGATTTTGAATAATAGAGGCGAAATGAAAAGAACCATGATTAAAACAAAATTATCCAAGTTGTCTAAAAATTTATGCGATAGATTGTTTTTTGGTTTAAGAAATTTAAAATTTTCTCCAAACACAGAACTGATAAAATAAATAAATTCAACCATAAAAAACATTACTATCGGATACATTAAATAAATCCAAAGCAAACTAATAAATGTAGTGTGATAAGGATAAATCCAAAGATTGGCCAATTTTTGACTAATAACAAAATCGACGAGAAAGAAAAAACCAAGTAAAAATAAATAAAATTTGAGTAACCGTAAAAATCTATTGTGTAAGAGCCAAAGAGTAGTCTTGTGTCTATAATTTAAAGAACCAAGCGTAATCCAAATAAAAACGATAAACCCTTCGTACCAAAAAGGAAATCCCTTAAATGCTGAAAATATAAAAGCAAGCCACCCGACTGTTGTAAATAGAGCAATGATTTTTCTATATTTGTACATTATTTAACGCGCTTCTGCCTTAAATTGTTTGACGGTTTCGTTGTAAATCTTGCCCTGGATCGGATCTATCTCTTCAGTAGTAAGAGTTCGCTCGTTGCTTCCGTAAACTATCCGATACGTATAGCTGATTCTATCCGCACCGAATTTTTCGACGTTTTCGTACTTATCCAGAAGCTCAACTTGCTCGACTAAATCGCCCCCCAAATCACGAATTAAATCAAAGTAGTCGTTAGGAACAAAGTTATTTTTCACAATAAAAGAAACGTCCCGGGTTATCGACGGATATTTGGAAACTTCTCTAAATTTATTTCCAAGGTGAAGCTGTTTCTTAACTCGCTCATCTTGAGACCACAATAATCGAATATCTGGCAAATCCATACTTATAATCGCCAGTCTTTCTAATCCAAAACCAAATGCCCAGCCCTGATAAACAGAAGAGTCGACTCCCAGTTTTTCCAAAACCGAACCTAAGGCAAGACCACTGCCAAGAACTTCTATCCACTTACCACCCTTGCCCTCCGTAGCTTCAGCGTAGGAGGGAATTTGGACTTCCATTTCAAAGCTTGGATCTGTATAAGGAAAACTATCCGGATTAAAACGATAATTTATATTTTCTCCGAATATAGATTTAGCGATTTTTACTAAAACATCCTGAAGGTCCTGAGCCGTAATTACTTTGGTATCTCTTGGAACAATTAGTAAGCCGTCGAACTGATGAAAAACATTCATATGATTTCTATCTATTTCGTCTTTGCGATATACTTTTCCATGACAAAAAATGCCGATCGGTTCGCGTCTTGCCATTTTTTCTTTTACTGGATCAGAGGTTAAGTAGTAGTACCACATTATCGTGGTATGGGTTCTAAGAATATTACTATCGTTAATATAGTATGTATCCGATTTTGATCTAGCCGGATGATCGGCGGGAAAATTGAATAAATCAAAGCTCTCTCTGGCTGGTACAATCTCCGGAACTTTAACTACTTCGAAATCTTTAAAATCCGGAATTTTTAATATCCTTTTGACGATTTCGTTTATCGGACTGCCGGGAGTTCTGGATAAATCGGGTGTATCCAAAAAACGTTTCAACCTTTCTCCTTCTGAATCATGCCATTCTCTTAAAGATGAGAGGAGATTCTTCTCTTCGTCTGACTCAATTGTTATTGTTTTTTGGCTTGAATCCTGCATAGATCAATTAACTTTTAAAAAAATCTTATTCCCCAAAATATAATCAATATGGAGACAGAAATCAAAACTCCAAACCTGAATGATTTCTCAAAATGGTTATCGCCATGGTTAATTAAATAAAATAACCCCACAGTTCCTATACTCAGTATCGTAGCAAAGACAGAAGTGAAAAAAAGAAATTTGATATAGCCAGCCGCTTGAAACGGATCAAAGTTAACCACTATAATCCCGAGACTGATAATTGATGCTATACCTCCTAAAATTATTACTAAAATTTGCCTCACATTACTCAATTACTTTGACCGACTGGGGCGCTTCGAGATGCTGATTATGTAAATTGTATATTATCGATTTAACCTCATTCGGTTTGGGAATATCCCTGATGATAAATTCGCTTACCTCGGCTGCTGTCTGAATTTTCAGCGTTCCAAAATCAAGAAACGTCGCCAATACACCACTTATATTCACCGTGATATCCTGAATTTTATCGATGCCCAAGGTCGCTATCTCTCGACTGAAAAAACCTTTTTGATCCACATCTATGATTCTAAGATTGGTCACAATCATCACATCGAGATAGTAATTAGTCCAAATAACAAAAAATATCATCCAAGCAATTAATAAAATCAGAGCATATACCCCCGCGAACAAAGATAAGTCATTGCCTCTTATCGAAATAGCTCTTCCACCTGCCCAAAAAAGAATCGGTGGTAAAACAACAAAGAGGACTAGAAAGAGAGACTCAAATATTAGGCCCAATTTGTGCCGCCTTACCTTCAAAATAACTTTCTCTCCTTGTTCTAATTTAAACATAACTTAGATTCAAACCGAACTTAAATAAACTGCCAACGAAACTAACATTATCGCCCACAGAACAGCCGAAACAGAGAAATACCATAATGCCGCTTGCCCTACTTCGGCCATATCAATTCCAAACTGCCTCCAATGATAAAAGAGAATTAGGCTTACCCCCACAAAAAACATTCCCAAAACCGCCACTAACAGCCATATGTATTCTGGCTTAAGGGTGATAAATAAACTTGGAAGATTAGGCATAATTATACTAACTGCGTAGAAACACGGCCAAGCTAGAACCTATTTATGGTGAGCCCATTGAAACCATTTTATCAAAAACCGGTAAGAAGATAAATGCCACCCTGAGGGGGGGGCAAAGCCATAAGGTATGAGCCGCTGGGCGGCTCATTTCCCACCGTTTGAGCCGCCCAGCGGCTCAAACTATTAAACTATTAAAATCGCGAACTTAGCCGCTAATGGCGCGGGCGACGGGACTCGAACCCGCAACCTCATCCGTGACAGGGATGCGATCTAACCAATTGATCTACGCCCGCAAATTTTAAAAACATCGCTGAAATGTAACCTTTTTTATTTCTAAATACAAGAATAAAATTTCATAACAGAAGTAGTTAGAATATTTTAAGAAAATCTTTTAGATAAATCGCCTGCGTGCATTGGAATAGTGGTAATCCTCTTCGTAATTGAGTGCCGAAGTCTTATGTGGCTTCCTTTTTGATTTATAGCTTTGAATCCTGCTCTTAGCAGGATTGATAATAACTGTCTTGCGCTTACAACGGGAAGGATACTCACAGAGATATGGTTTTGTGATTCTTCCTTGCGTTTTTACTTCTATGCATATTTTCTTCCACTAAGCACTCAACGCATAATTCAATGGCTTCCTTAGCCATTTCTTTTGCGTGCTTTCTATTCTTACCCCAAGTTACCACACCCTCTAAATCAGGAGCAGTTACTATATATCCTTTATCATCGGGCTCTAAAATTATACTCTGGGTTCCATATTCTGTTTTTATCCGGTCTTTAATTTTCTTGGCCACATCCGAATATTATCACACGGCCGCAAAATTAGCAAAGAGCTAATCAAACCAAAGCATACCGCCGCGCCAGATATTTAAGAACTCTAACTCGCTAAGAGCATACCTATTCCTGCCGCGAGAATCCGGGTCAAGAATAAAATAATTTTCCAACTTTTTTCCTTTGGCTTCAAAACCGTTCACAACAACCATGTGTCCTCCGTTTTTCTTTTTATTTAAAATAGACACCATAACCGGCCAGCCTTTTAGAAGATTTTTATTTATAAAATCGAGAGCTTTGATCTTGTCATCACCTTTAAAAAATAATTTTTGAAATTTCAACTCAACTCCATGATCTCGAGCAATATCCAATAAGACCTGATGTTTCCATCCAACCCCCTCGCTAAATCCATCTTTATCTAAGCCCTCCTTTACCAATTTCATGATTTCTAGCTTAGAGTTATTATGATCTTTAAAAACAAGCATCGTTTTAAGTGAACAAATGGCACAGGTTTTGCCGGCCCACTCTTTGTCCCCCGTATTCTTCCACTGATCATACGGGGAAGCTTCGATTAAAACTTTTTTTATTTTATAAGTTTTATCTCTCATCTAGGCTAGGGTGCCAGTAAATTTTTTCTATCTTACGGGTATCATTATATGTGTAGTGGTGTTTGTGAGGAAATCCAGTTCCTCTTGAATCGTTGCTAATTGCCTCCTCGCCCTCCCAGAAGAATCCTATGTGGGGATTTGGCATTCCATCATCGCTAGCTATTCTCTTTTCCCAAATTAGAACCGCCCCTTTTCGGAAATCTTTTATTTCAAACCAGTCGTTAGCAAGCATATCTTTTTCCACGCTATAAGTGTTCGCGTGTGGTTCTTTAATAAATTGATTAAGATATAAAATAGCCGAAGCAAAGACCGCGCAACTTAATCCGCCGTTTTTAAGAATATCTGTCTCTTTACCATCTATCTCCATATGGAAATTTCTGAACATCCAATTCTCGCCCTTTACCGAATTCCCAATCATGGCTAAGTAGTTTTTCTTGAGAAGTATCCTCATACTCCGAATAATATACAAAAAGTCTTTCTAAATCAAAAACCTGCCTCCCCAGAAGCAGGTTTTTGATAAGAATTACCTCGGTACTACCTCTCTCCATTTAGAAACAGGCTTCTGAACATTGACCATCTGGGTAATCGAACATGATCCTACATTATCTGAAGCTGTAAGTGTTGCAGGATAAGAACCTGGGCTGGCATATGTGACCAAATGAGGGCCTTGTGTATTCCTGCTCCCTGGATTTCCTCCAGAGAAAATCCAGCCCCAGGTTCTGCCAATAGCAGCTGGATCAAAAGAAGTGCCATCCGTAAATTGAGTATCGGTTCCAGTACTCGGTGCAGAAGGTGTCCAAGTAAATCCGACCTGAGGATATGCATGAGACGGCGTAGTCCAAGGGCCTGTTTGGCTCCAAGCAGAGACGACTCCACTACTATTCCAAACTCTGACCCTAGCCCGATAACTTGAATTAAAAGATAGTTTTCCTTGACCAGTAAAGTATGCACTACATGCAGAACAATTTACGATCCCGCTATCATCTTCCGGACTGTTAAAATTGCCATTATTATCCACCTGAACTTGATAGCTAGATTGTGGACTTCCAGACGAGTCAGAATATATCCAATTCACAGTTGCCGCTGGACCTGAGACGCAGAAGTTTGGCTGGGTAACTGTAATACCAGAAACTGATGGAGGCGGTTGATCTAGCCCAAAATTAATATCAAAGTTGATATAATTCCCGCCATTGCTTCTCCCAACACTGTTGCCGCTTAGTCCAGAAATATCATTGTTTGTAGTCGGGGTGGTGAAAGCGGGAGTGAAACGTACGGTAAAAATGGTGGTACGAGTGTTGCCAGAAATTGAAACACTGCAGGAATCCATATGGATATATTGCCCAAAATTGTGAACTCCGGCAAAACCTCCTCCTGTACAGGCTTGGTAATCTTGAATTCCTGGCCAGGCATTGCTGATATACCAACCGAGAAAACCTCTATGTTGACCGGCGTTTGCTCCATCGTTATTTATAGAGATGTATTGCTCAAAAATGTTTGAAGCAGCATTAGAATCCGAACTGCTGATAGTAATATTATACGGCGTTGAGTTATCGTTCCTTACGGTCAGGGAACTGATGGTAACACTGCTGACTATGGGTGGTGTATTTGGCGGTGGCGGGAGTGCTGTTGATCCAAAAACGCCAAAATTATAAACTTCATTTTGAGTCAAAGGCGGGTATGATTTTGAATCAGGGGTTGTAGCTGTGAATCCAGCGGGAACAGTATGGTGAATCCTGTAAGGAATCGTATTACCGCCAGTAAACGAATAACGTCCTTGGGAATCTGTGGTAACTGTGTTATATCCTCCGGCTCCATCCCAGTATATGAATTGGTAGACACTCTCTCCGGCTATTGGTGTATCATTTACGTTGAAAACTCCGTTTTGATTCTTGTCGTTAAACACGATGCCAGAGATGGTGTAGGTAGCTGGAGGTGGTGGAGGTGGTGGAGGTGGTGGAGGTGGTGGAGGTGGTGGAGGTGGTGGAGGTGGTGGAGGTGGTGGAGGCGGTGGAGG
>Ga0209542_10008461_pt1 | contig 19216 bp, 16 predicted proteins | sample RifCSPhighO2_01_FD_184028 | JGI IMG/M metagenome (GOLD analysis project Ga0209542, IMG submission 184028) | Soil microbial communities from Rifle, Colorado - Rifle CSP2_plank highO2_0.1 (SPAdes) (version 2) | ecosystem: Environmental > Terrestrial > Deep subsurface > Rock core/Sediment ...
AAACAGAAAAGAAAAAAACTGCTCCAGCCAAGCCCCTGACAGAGTTTATCCCGGCTTTAAGGTATGTGGCACAGGCGACAGGAAATATTTTTCAAACTTTTGCGGATAAAATAGAAGAAAAAAAATATTCAAAAACAATAATTCCAAGGGTGTATGAGGCATATTTCGGTAGCCGTGGAGAATCTGTGGTAATGCGCTATTTAAAAACAGACGACAAGACAATAGAGACTTTTAGTGGTACTTTACCAAAAGAATATTTAGGAGCGGATATTTCTGTGCTCCATGAGGTAAAAGGATCTTTCTTGCCCAACAACATAAAGGACATAAGCATATCACCGGACGCATTAAAAATATTCTACCTATTTACTTCCAATGATAGTATGACAGGTACAACCCTAAATTTTTCGGACAATAAAAAAGTTCAAGTATTTGATTCTCCTTTTACGGAATGGTTATCATGGTGGCCTAACACGAAAACAATTGCTCTTTCCACTAAACCTTCAAGCAGCATCCCAGGATATATGTACACGCTTGATTTGGATAAGAAAAGCCTGGTTAAAATTTTAGACAACATAAACGGACTTACCACACTCATGGGACCAAATGTAAAACTGGTTCTTTATAGCGACAATACATTAGCATTATATATTTATAGTGTAGAAAATGGAAATTCAGATGTATTGGGAGTAAAAACTCTGCCGGAAAAATGTGTTTGGGGTAAGGCAAATGATATTATTTACTGCGCTGTTCCAAAGTTGATAAATATAGGGACATATCCGGATGCTTGGTATCAAGGGGAAGTGACTTTTGATGATCAATTTTGGAAGATAGATGTAAAAAATGGCAATGCATCTCTAGTAATAGACCCAATTACAATTCCGGGAGGAGAAGAAATTGACGGCATAAAACTCGCATTAGATGAAGGTGAAAATTATTTATTTTTTGTAAATAAAAAAGATTCTTTTCTCTGGAAACTGAATTTAAAATAGGACTTTTACCGGTACGGATTTTTTGAAGCTTAAAAAATCCTGAAGTTTTCGTGCCGTCGCACTCAAAACCCCTCAAAAAGTCCTATTTTAAATCCAGAAATTTTATAAATTCCCTATGTACTTTATCACCACCCGACGAGTCGGCCCAAAACCCACTGACTCTGTTTTCAAGTCGGTGGCATTGGATAAAAATTCATGGACAATTCTACGCTCAAAAGCCGACATTGGATCAATTTCTATGCTTGATTTGAAATACCTGGCCCTCTCTGACATCATATGAGCCACCGCGCGAACATTTTCTACGCGTTTTTTTTGAAAACCATTAATATCAATCAGTATTTGTCCTCCAAGATCTGATGTAGATTCTATCTTGCCTTCAACTATCCTGCGGACAAGATGATTTAAAGCATAAAGCGCCTCACCGTCTCGTCCTATAAAAAAATGTGGTTCATCAACTTCAACTGAAAACCATGTGTTGGTTCCGCTGTCTTCAGAAATAGTAATTTGAGTTGCTTTTACAGTGGTTTTCTCTATTAGCTCTTTTATTAAGTTTTGCATCTGCTCTTTATTCATGGATTTTACAATTTTATAACTAAATCATCCCTTTTTTTATCAACATAAATCTGCTGACCTATTGAAAAAATATTATTTGTAATCCAGTACAACGCAACTGCCCCGGAAAGAGAAACTCCTAGAAAATCCGTATAAAGAATAACAAAAATAAAAAATGGGAAAATATATTTCATCTGCATATGCATGCTTTTGCCAAAACTTTCCGCAAAGGAGCCCGTAGAAGAGGCAGAAGATACGGGCTGGGGCATAAAATGCGCCTGAAAATATTGGGACACTCCGGCCAAAATTGCCAAAACAAAACTTTTTTGACTTATATCAATAATTCCTAAAAAAAGCATATTCATTTTTTCTGGAACATCAATAAAAGAATAGAGTAAGCCACTTTGGAAGTCTATCCCTTTAAAGAAAACATAATAAAGCGCAAAAATAATAGGGATTTGGATCAAAACCAAAAGACATCCGGAAAATGGATTGGCTTTGTATTTTTTATAAAGCTCAAAAGTAAGCCTGGCCTGCTCTTCCTTGGAAGCTCCGCTTGATTTTATTTTATTAAGCTCGGGCGCAAGCAAGCTCATGGCGGCCTGACTTTGGATAGATTTTTGGGAAAGGGGGAAAAGTACAATCTTTACAAGGATAGTAAGAATAATAACAGCAATACCCACGTCCCCGCCCGGTATTATTGAAACCAAAAAAGCCAACGCATTTAATAGTGGCTGATATAAGAAGATATTCCAGATATTTAAGAGCATTCGTTAATCTTACCCTGAAGTAAAACTTTTAGCAAAATTCTCTGTATTGTAAAATAAAAACAACTTTACCTAATTTATAGGGTCAATATGATTTTTCTGCCATGGGTGACAGCGTAAAATACGCAAAAATCCAAAATAAGAACCTTTTAGAGCTCCGTATTTTAAAATGGCTTCTTGAGTATAAATTGAGCAGGTGGGATAAAAAACACAGCTTGGTCTTTTAAACACAGAAAAAACTTTTTGATAAAAACTAATTAATTTTACTAAAAATATTCTTAATTTCATTTTCTAATTCAGAAACGGATAAAACTGATTTTTTGAAAATAAAAACACCTATTAAGGAAGAGGGGATTTTAGTTCTCCTTAAAGCATCATAGCCACATCTCCGTAAAGAGTTTCTTTTTACGGCCAGTTTATCAACACTTTTAGGAACAATAAAAGAAATACGGGAGGGTGTAGAATTTTGGGATAAAATAAATTTAAAGGTCAAATTCGGGGAATTTATAAAACGACCTTTTTTAAATATCTTTTCTATGATTTTTTTGTCTGCTCTACTTCCTTTTTTTAACATTCGTTTAAAACTAGACGGCAAGTTTAGCGCGCCCCTTTCTTCTCCGTCTTAAAAGTACCTTCTGTCCAGTTTTGATTCTGGACCTAACCAAAAAACCATGAGTTTTAGCTCTTTTTCTTTTTTTAGGCTGGTATGTTTGTGACATATCTTAAAGCTTATAATATTACGGGTAATAAATCAAATCGGAATGGTGGCTAAAGTTTTGCACAGTTTATCAACATAGTTAATAAGTTTTTGTGATTTGGTTTATTAAGTAAATAGTATAATATGAAACCATGAATACGAAACAGCTTTGGGAAAATTGCTTGGTTGAAATCGGGGCAGGTATGTCAAAAGCAAATTTCAGCACCTGGTTTAAAAATACATCTATTGTGAAAGAAGATATGGGTATTGTCTATATCGGTGTGCCAAATGAGTTTGTCCGGGACTGGCTTATGAATAAATACCACAAGCTCATTACTAAAACTATCGCTGAAGCTTATGAAAACATGCGTGCGGTAGAATACACCATCACTAAAACAGAAAATATAAAACAAGAACTACCTATAATTAATGAACCTTATGTCAATAAGGAGTTGCCTTTAAAAGATCTTTATATAAATCCGGAGGATAATTTAAACCCGCGTTATCATTTTAATTCTTTTATTGTCGGATCTTTTAATGAATTGGCATATGCCGCAGCTCAAGCGATTATAGAAAGTCCGGGCACAAAATATAATCCGTTTTTTATCTATGGAGGAACGGGACTTGGCAAAACTCACTTGATTCAAGCTGTGGGGAATAGAATAAAAGAAAAATATCCCAATAAAAGAGCGCATTATATGACTTTGGAAAAATTTGCCACTGATTTTATTAGTTCCCTGCAGGGAAACAAAGCAAATTCCTTTAAAGAAAAATACCGTAAGTACGATCTTTTAATCATAGATGACATACAATTCATTGGGAAAATGGAAAAAATACAAGAAGAACTTTTTCACACATTCAACACTTTTTATGAAAACAATAAACAAATTATTTTTTCTTCCGACAAGCACCCAAACTATATTCCTGAACTGGCGGATCGCTTAAAATCCCGTTTTGCTGCTGGCATGATAGTGGATATATCACCTCCCGAATATGAGCCACGTCTTGCTATTTTAAAAGTAAAATTAAAAGAACTAAATATTGATTTAGACCAAGAAATCCTGGAATATGTGGCATTTTCGGTTGATGGTAATATTCGGGAATTAGAAGGAAGTTTAAATATTATAGTCTGTCAATATCGGTTGAAAAATAGGCCTTTAACCTTACTGGAAGTAAAAAGCCTGCTTAAAAACAATATGAAACCAAAGAAAAACATGGCCATAAAAGATGTGGTAAAAATTGTAAGTGAATACTATAAATTAGAAGAAGCATCGGTTTATGAAAAAACCAGAAAAAAAGAAATAGTTAAAGCGAGACAAGTGGTAATGTATTTACTACGGGAAGATTTCAATGTATCCTATCCATTAATCGGGCAAAAGCTTGGGGGAAAAGATCACACAACAGTAATCCACTCATTTTTAAAAATAAAAGCAGATTTAAAAAATGATCCCCAACTACTTTCTGAATTGGAGCAAATACGGATTATGTTTAAATAAGCTTAATAAGTTGTTTAAAACTTTACAATAAAAGATAGTAAAAAAGAAAAAAATAAATTTAAATAAAAGAAAAAGTTTTTTATTAGACCAAAAACAACAATATAAATAAAAAAATACCCAATTAAATAACAATAAAACAACTTTATCCACTTATTAAGGTATATAATAGTATTAATAAATTAAATATAAAAATAATCACATGAAACTAGAATGTAAAACAGAAGAATTAAAACATAAAATTTCCCAAATAGAAAAAATTACAGGGAAAAATCTAACCCTACCAATTTTAAACTCAATTCTTTTAATTGCTTCAGGTAAATCTTTAAAACTCAGGTCAACAAATTTAAGTCTTGGTATTGAGGTTGAAATTATGGCAAAAATTGAAAAAGAAGGTATATTGGCTATTTCTGGTTCTGTGCTTAATGGTGTTTTCTCTAATATTTTTCAAAACGAAAACGTCCACCTTGAGGGTGTTGGCGGAAATTTGTTAATTAAAACAAAAAAAAGTTTAATAAAACTTAAAGGTCAGCCATGTGATGATTTTCCAACCATACCAAAAATTTCCGGTATAAACTTTAAAATAGAGTCAAAAAAATTAGTAGATGGCATAAAAGCTGTTTCCTACAGTTCTTCCGTATCCGACATAAAACCAGAAATTTCCAGTGTTTTTATGTATACCAATGACGACGATTTGGTTTTTGTTTCAACAGATTCTTTCCGTTTGGCCGAAAAGAAAATCAAAACAAAAGGAATTGAAGAAATCCAAGGAATTCTCATCCCATTTAAGAATGTTTCTGAAATATTAAGAATTTTTGGGGAACTAAATAGTACCATAGAGGTGTGTTTTAATAAAAATCAAATTTCTTTTTTATCTGAAAATATATATTTAACCTCACGAGTAATTGATGGAGTTTTTCCTGATTACCGGCAAATCATCCCCAAAAATTCAAAAACCAATGCCGTCATCCTTAAGCAGGATTTATTAAATGCCCTAAAACTCTCAAATATTTTTTCAGATAAATTTAACCAAGTGAGTCTTGTGGTAAAGCCAAAAGATAAGATTTTTGAACTTTCTTCTACTAACAACGACATTGGGGAGAATAAAACGTATTTAGAAGCTGCCTTGGTTGGGGAAAATGTTGAATTAGGCTTTAATTATAGATATTTTTTAGATTGTTTCCAGTCAATAAATACAGATAGTGTTTCCATAAAACTTTCTGGTCCCAGCAGTCCAATAGTGATATCTCCAGTAAATGACAACTCTTTTATTTACTTGATTATGCCAATGAATAGATAAAGTCTCCTAAGGCATTAACTCTACTTTAAACAAAGAAATAGTTTCACTGTTGTTGTAAACATTGTCATAAGAGATTATTTTTAATTCGTTTTCTGTTTGTAGATTTTCCAATTCTCTTGGGGTGAAAGAAAAAAGAGAAGTGGGGCTGGATGTTCCCATATACACATTGTTTATAAAGATGTCCATTTTTAAAAGGGGGTAAGGTCCGGAGCTTGAAACTTTTATGTTTATTTTTTGGTCGGGCGAATATATTGTTTTTGTGTTTGGTTCTATAATTGAAAGCCTGGGCTTGAATGCTTCAATATGCACATCATCTGAGGTAATTGGTCTTTCATCCCAGGTTGTTATTTCATACCTTCCTTTATTTTGCGTCCACCAGTTTTGCACAGGGATTTCCCAATGATAAAATTGAGAATCATTTTCCGGGTTTAAGGGTGGCTTCCCCAAAATATCATTTTTATCTACCCAGTAAAGAATTGAATGCACATTTGTTATAACTTTTTCTTCTAAAGTTTCCTTCGGTGTATTTTGGGTTGCCAGTTTACCGGAGATTTTATCTATGAAAAAGTTTTCATTTCCTTGCCAAAATCCCCGAAGTGCCGGTTTTATTTTAAATGGATCATTGTCTAAGTTTGGTTTTTCAAATTTTTCATCCGGCAAAGTTTTTAAAACCTCGTTTATAAATTTATTCCAAATCGGTCCCGCTACAGATACACCTCCTTTTTTCATCGGTGTATTATCATTATTGCCGGCCCATACACCCACAGCAATGGATGGAGTATAGCCTATGGTCCAGGCATCTCTGTTATTATTAGTCGTGCCGGTTTTTACCGCTACATCGCGTCCAGGGATAAAAAGAGCCGAATGCGTTCCGAAAGTTGGTATACGTGCTTTTTCATCCGACAAAATATTTGAAATTGTTAATGCGGTATTTTTAAGCAGAACTTCCCGGCTAGCCGGGTTAAATTCTTCTAAAATTTTTCCATTTAGATCCTCAACCTTAAGAACTCCGGAATAAGAATTTCTTATACCGTCATTTGCAAAAACTCCATAAGCCGATGTCATATCAAGAAGCGATACTTCTCCGCCTCCAATGACAAGCGTCAATCCATACCGGTTAATATCACTTAATGTGCTGATACCGAGTTCTTCTGCTGTTTTTAGCGAATCGGCAAGTCCTGCCAAATAAAAAAGTTTTACCGCTATAAGGTTAATTGATTGCGCTAAGGCATCTCGCAAGCTCATTGGTCCACGGAATTTTCCATCGTAATTGTCCGGCATATAACAGTCTTTTTGGTTGCGTTTAGGTAGAGCTTTGCCTTGTGCGTCACAAGTACTTTGAAATTCCGTAGGTAGGTCAAAGAGCACCGTGTCAGGGGTAAAGCCCTTGTTGAAGGCTGTGGCGTAAATAAAAGGCTTAAAAGAGGAACCAGGTTGCCTGGAGGCGGTGGCCACGTTGAAGTTTCCTTCCAGCTCTTTATCAAAATAATCTCGGGAACCAATCATTGTTAAAATTTCTCCAGTTTTGGGGTCTATGGCCACCAGGGCGGCGTTTTTGCCTTCCCAGTTTTTTTCATTTTGTAAGGCTCCTTCTTTTACGATTTGTTCTCCTTTTTCCTGCAGTTCGTAGTTGAGTGTAGTGATAATTTTGAGCCCACCTTTTTCAACCATTTCATTTCCATATTTTTGCTCAAGGTAATCTTTAATAAAGAAAACAAAATGTGGTGCTTTGATTCCTGAGGTTGCTTGGGGGATAAAAGTTACAATCTCATTTTGTGCTTTGTCGTATTCAGTTTTGGAAATAAAATTAAGCTCTAGCATTCTGTTTAATACGAGGTTTTTTCTGGCTTCCAGTTTTTCTTTATTTTTACCGTAAGGCGATAACAGAGTCGGGGACTGCGGAATTGACGCCAAATAAGATGCTTCAGTCAGTGTTAAATTGAATGCTTCTTTATTAAAATAAGTTTTACTCGCTTCTTCTATTCCATAAACATTTCCGCCATAGGGAGCTTCGTTTAAGTAATATTCCAAAATTTTTTCTTTAGGCAATGTTTTATCTATTTTAATCGCCAAAACCCACTCTTTTATTTTTCTGGCGTAAGTTTTTTTTTGCGTTAAAAGAGTGTTTTTTACTAACTGCTGGGTTATGGTTGAACCGCCTTGGGTGCGGCCTGTACCGAGGATGTTAGACAAGACAGCGCGAATGATGGAAGTAATTCTTATTCCACTATGATTATAAAATTCGGAATCTTCAATAGCGACCGTGGCGTTTTTAATGTTTACCCCCATGTCTTCGTAAGCTATGTCTGTTCTTTTGGTGTCCCGATGTATATCATACAGTAATATTTCTCCTGTGCGGTCGTAAATTTTAATAGAATTTTCAATTTTCCTATTTTCAAAAGAATGGAAGTCTGGAATTTTTAAAGAAGAAAGCCATATAATTATTATTGCACTCATAAAAATTACAATGCCGGCGGCCAATAATAAGACATTATTCTGAAAGTTCTTGTTTTTGCGCGATAAAATCATTCCTTAAAGTATACCAGAAAGTATGGTATATTTGAATTATGAAAATGATAGATGAGAAAAAAATAAACGAATTACTCACCCGAGGAGTTGATAGGATATACCCTTCTAAAGAAAAATTAGAACAGCTTTTGTGTTCCGGGAAAAAGCTTCGGCTTTATCAGGGTTTTGACCCTACGGGTGATAAACTTCATATTGGTCACATGGTTGGCTTGCGTAAACATAGGCAATGGCAGGATTTGGGGCATGAGGTCATTTTTTTGGTCGGGGATGGTACCGGTCAAGCGGGTGATCCAACCGGTAAAAAGAAGACAAGGGAAAAATTTTTCACACAAGAAGAATTGCGTATTAATGCTAAAAATTATCTTGTTCAAGCAAAAAAAATAGTCCGTTTTGATGGACCGAATCCCATCAAGATAATGTATAATAGTGATTGGCTGAATAAATTAACTTTGGTTGATATTTTGGGCATTGCCCAGCATTTCTCTGTTCAACAGCTGATTGAACGGGACATGTTTCAAGATCGTCTTAAGGCGGGGGAATCTATAAATTTACGTGAGTTTTTATACCCCCTTTTGCAGGGTTATGACTCTGTCGTGATGGAGGTGGATTTGGAATTGGGTGGGAGTGATCAAACCTTCAATATGCTTGCCGGCCGCATGCTCGCGAGGACAATGAAAGGCAGAGAAAAATTTGTCATGACTACACCACTTCTAGAAGATGCCAAAGGCGTCAAAATAGGCAAAAGCGAAGGCAATGTAATTGGTCTGACCGATGGGCCGAATGATTTATTCGGTAAAATTATGTCTCTAGGAGATGATGCTATTATTCCAATGTTTACACTACTTTCCGATGTTTCACTAGATGAAATAAATTCTTTTAATATAAAAAAGAATCCTATGGAGTTAAAGAAAAGAATAGCCCATATTCTAGTTGCCACTCTTCATTCTGACAAAGAAGCCAGAGAAGCTGAAGAAAATTTTTCAGATACCTTCCAAAAAGGAAAGGTCTCAGAAGAAATAGAAATACTGATTGAAGAAAAAAATATAACTTTAGGAGATGTTTTGATTATAAAACACATAGTTTCTTCAAAGACAGAATTACGTCGGTTAATCAATCAAAATGCGATTACTGATTCGGATACCGGAGACACAATATCCGATACTAATTTTTTTCCCAAAAACGGTCAACGATTTAGAATAGGTAAAAAAAGATTTATAAGATTTGAATAAAATAAAAATACCCCCATTCGGAGGTATTTTTATTTAATGGTCTTTATCCGGGTCTTCTTCATCCAGCCCGAAGTCGGTCATGTCTTCCGGCAGATCCAGTGGTTCATCTTCATCGCCACCTATCCTAAAGCCCTCTTCTTCATTTTCATCGTAACTCATACAATTTAAAAGTTAATTTAATAACTTTTATTTTGTACCAAAATACAAGAAACTTGGCAATAGTAGGGAAACTTAAGATGTGGATAACTAAGCGGGCTCTTAAAATCTCATATGGGCAAAGGCTGTTAGAGCCGTGGCAATAGCATCTAGTTCGTCATCGGAGGTCTTTTTTTCCTCTATATCAACCAATATTCTGACCATTTTCATAACCTGTATTTTGTCCGCCCGTCCATAGCTGGTCGTGGCTATTTTTATTTGTAGGGGAGTTGCTTCAAAAATCTTTAATCCTGTCTGAGCGGCTTCATAGACCACCACTCCTCGCGCTTCTGCCACACGCATTACCGTCTTTTGATTGGTATTTAAAAATAAAGTTTCAATTGCCAGTACCTCCGGTTTGTATTTTTTTATTATTTTTCTCACTTCTCCACCAATTAAATTTAAACGTTGCGCAAATTCTAATTTACTGGAAGTTTTAAAGCACTCGGAAAAAATTACAATTTCTTTCTTATTATTTCTGTCTTTTTCTAAAATAGCTATTCCCAATCTTTCAAAACCGGGATCAATTCCTAAAATTCTCATGGTTCTATCTTATCACCATGACCCTGAGTTCGTCGAATGGGTCATAAAAGTTTCTCCTGGCCTTTTTTCAGATTTGATTTATTGTCAAAGCCTAGATGTTCGTATGCTTTATTTGTGGCGACACGGCCGCGGGCGGTGCGTTCCAAGAGACCAAGCTGGATTAAATACGGTTCTATCACTTCTTCTACCGTGGCTTCTTCTTCTGACATTGCGGCGGCAACGGTTTTGAGCCCTACCGGCCCGCCACTAAATTTCTCAATCAATATTTCCAAGAATTTTCTATCGGAAGAATTTAGTCCAATATCATCAACAGCCAGCATATTGAGCGCTTCTTTTACTGTTTTTATTTCTAATTGATTTTCTGAATTTTTTTCTTTTTTATTTACTTGGGCAAAGTCACGAACTCTTTTTAAAAAGTAATTTGCAGTGCGGGGAGTGAACCTGCTTCTCTTTGCGATTTCTTCCAAAGCGTCTTTATTAAAACTGATTTGTAGGATTTTACTGGATCTTTCCACGATTTTTGCAATTTCCTCATTTGAATAAAATTCTAGACGAAAAACCCCGCCGGAGAATCGTGAGCGAAGAGGGGAGGAAATAAGGGCTACCCGCGTCGTCGCCGCTATTAGCGTGAAGGGCGGGAGGTCAAGCTGAATAGTGCGGGCCGAAGGCCCTTTGCCGATTATGATGTCCAAGACACCCGACTCCATAGCCGGATAGAGTATCTCCTCAACCATTTTATTAAGCCGATGAATTTCGTCTATAAAAAGGATGTCGCCACCGGCCAGATTGGTCAAGATAGACGCTAAATCACCCACTTTTTCAATCGCCGGGCCGGAGGTTATTTTCATTTGTCTGCCGGTTTCATACGCTATCAGGTGCGCTAGGGTAGTTTTGCCTAATCCGGGAGGGCCGTAAAAAAGAATGTGTTCCGGAATATGTCCGCGTTCTGCTGCCGCTTTAAGGAGGATTTTTACGTTGTCTTTTATGTGTTTTTGGCCTATATATTCATCCCAGCGTGTTGGGCGCAAGGTTTTATCTAAGAAGGAATCTTCAGTTTTTTCGCTTGACTTTTTATTCATAATATGCTATATTATAAAAGTAAGGTGTTTATCAACAGGGTATTAACATAGCTATACACATTATAGCATTTGTATTGTTTTACTTGTAGTAGAATTATATTTGTAGGATTAGTGTTAAGAAGGCATTAATCTCTAAGCAATCAGCCATCGGTTATATGATTTTGCATAGGACGTTCTGGTGTGATTTATCACTTCTGGGTCTATCCTATAAAAATTCGTTACTCTCGGGGCCCAGCCCTGAAAGGATTGTTTAGAGATTAATGCTTTTTTATTTACTTTTATTTTATTTTGTATTTTTTGTAGTTCAAGCAGAAGTTTTTTCCACCTCTTTGAAAATCTTTGTATTTTTCTTCTATAATGCTTAAGGCTTGTTTTGGATTTTTTACATGAAAAATCAAGTTATAGTCTCTTTTGTCCAGATATTTTTTTGCCAACGGGTCTTTTTTTATCCATTTCAATAACCCACCCCAAGTCTCCCCCATTAGAATTATCGGCATATTGCAAATACCATACACTTGCACAAGCTGCCAACTGTAAAATAACTCAAGTAGAGTTCCAAGTCCTCCGGGTGTGACGACGACAGCATTGCTTAAAAGCATAAATTCATCCAATCTTTGAGAAAATTTATTAAATTCTCTTTTAAATTGTACCGCTTTATTAAATTTTTGTTTCCATAAAAGTTTAACACCTATGCCTATGGAATGTGCTTTTTTACCCACTTTTTTAGTGCCAAGCCGATGTCCTTCATTCGCCGCTTGCATTAGCCCCGGACCTCCGCCAGTAATGACGTCCATATCTTTTTCCCCAAGTAAAAAAGCTAGCTTTTTTGTTTGCTTGTATATTATATCGTTTTTTTTGACCCTGGAACTTCCAAAGATGGTTATTTTGAAATGCCCTTTATCTTTATTCTTAAGTAATTTAAAACTATTTTCCATTTTATTTATTCTTCAATTAGGTCCACTACGCTTTGTACTTCTCCCATTGAAGTTATTCCGTTTAAAATTTTTACAATGCCATCTTGGCGCATGGAAAGTATTCCTTGAGTGCGCGCTACTTTTTTTATTTCGCGTTCGCTCGGATTTTCAGGCATTATTTTCTCTATGGCTTCATCAGTCTTAATTGCTTCAAAAACGCCTATGCGTCCGCTATAGCCTATGCTGTTGCATTTCTCACAGCCCACCGGAGAAAAAATTTTAAAAGAATCTCCAATTTTTATATTATATTTTGATAAATCTTTATTCTCTTCTTTCATGCCGTCCAAGATTAATTTTATAATTTCGTTTTCTTTTTCTGTTGGTGAACTTTCTTTTTTACAGAACTTACAGAGCTTGCGCACCAAGCGTTGAGCTATGGAAAGCGACAAAGCTGAGACAAGGATTTTTGGGTTTACTCCGAGATCAATCAATCTGGGGATGACACCGGCAGCATTATTAGTATGGAGGGTTGAAAAAACCATATGTCCGGTCAATGATGACTGTACCGCTATTTCCGCTGTTTCTCCGTCGCGGATTTCTCCGACCATGATTACATCCGGGTCCTGGCGCAAAGCTGAACGCAATCCTTCTGGAAAAGTGTAGCCTTTTTCTAGATTTATTTGTGTCTGGGTTATGCCGGGTAAATGGTATTCTACCGGGTCTTCAATTGTCACAACGTTTATTTTCGGAGAATAAATTTTTCTTAAAAATGCGTAGAGCGTCGTAGTTTTTCCAGACCCTGTCGGGCCTGTGACCAGAATAAAACCGTTTGGTTTTGCAATTTCGTTTTTAACAATTTCAAAAAGATACGGCTCGATTCCAAGTTCTTCAATAGCCACTTGAATAGCTTTCGGGTCTAATATGCGCATGACAATTGACTCGCCGTAAGAGCCGGGGATAAGCGAAGTACGGATGCTAATTTCTTCTTCACCTTCCATAATATTGAAACGTCCGTCCTGCGCGATTTTTGAAGTCAATTTCATGCCAGAGAGGAGTTTGATGCGCGAGTTAAGCAAGCGGTATATATCAAGTTCAAAAAAGTTTATGTCCTGAAGCACGCCATCCAGACGCAATCGTAGGCGTCCGCGCTCTTTTTCCGGTTCTATATGTATGTCCGAAGCTTTGATGGCAATGGCACCAGCCAGAATTATCTCAAGTAAACGGGAGATTTTATGGATTTTATTTCCCTCCAGCGCTTCTACTACCAATTTCTCAATATCCTGAATATGCTCAATATTTTTTGCTATATCCCTCAAAACTTCCCCGGAAATATCCAAACCCCCGATTTTAGAGCTTTCTGCCAGAGAAATTTCCTTGTATCTGCCCCAGACTTTTTCCAGGCTCGCACTTGAAACCATATAAAAAGTAGGTAATAGATTTTGCCTTTCCATACTCTCTTTTAAGTTTGCTAGTAGCTCGGGAGTTGGCGCGCGTACGGCTATAAAAATATTTTTTCCAAAGAGCTTAAAGGGTGCCACTTTCATTTTAATAGCGTCTGCTTCCGGTATCGCCCTAAGCGCTTCATTGTCTATACCGAGGCGGTATAGGTCAATATAAGGAAGGCCGTATTTTTGTTCCGCCAGTGCTGCCACCAGTTCCTCTTCTTCTTGCTTATACAGATCTTTTAATTGTTTATTTTGTTTTTCTTCGTCAAAGTCTGCCATCACACATAAAGTATAGCTTAAATGGTATAATTTAGACAATGTTTCAAGGAAATAATCACAATAAGAAAACGCTGGTTTTGTTGGACGCCCATGCCATAATACACCGCGCTTATCACGCCCTGCCGGAGTTTCTGTCGTCCAAAGGCGAGCCGACTGGCGCATTATATGGTTTGTCAACAATGCTTATGAAGATAATTTCCGATTTAAAACCGGATTATATTGTAGCTTGCTATGACCTGCCGGATAAGACTTTTCGTCATGAAGCTTATGACGGATATAAAGCGAAGCGAGCCAAAACTGAAGATGCCCTTATCACTCAGCTTATTAATTCCCGGAAAATTTTTGAGGCTTTTAACATACCGGTTTATGATTCTCCTGGTTTTGAGGCGGATGATGTATTGGGAACAATTGTAGAGAAATATAAAAAAGATAAAAGCCTTAATATAATTATTGCCTCCGGCGATATGGACACGATGCAGTTGGTAGATGACAGAAAGGTTCAGATTTATACTCTTAAAAAAGGTATTAATGACACTATTTTATACGATGAGGATGCAGTTGTGGCGCGGTTTGGTTTTAAGCCTGAACTTCTTCCGGATTATAAAGGTTTGCGCGGTGATCCGTCGGATAATATTATCGGTATTAAAGGCATCGGAGAAAAAACAGCCACAACTCTTATAACTTCCTTCGGCACCATTGAAGAAATTTACAAGAAAATAAAAAAGAATCCGGAATTGTTTACTAAAGTCGGTTGCAGTCCCAGGGTAATAGAGCTTATTAAAAATAATGAAGAGGAAGCTTTATTTTCAAAAACTTTGGCAAAAATCAGAAATGATGCTCCAATTAATTTTATAATACCATTCAAAACTTTTTGGGATAATGCGGATTTGGGGAAAATTGAGCAGGTTTTCAATTTATTTGAATTTCGGTCTTTATTTGCGCGCTTAAGAAAATTTTTTTCTTCTAAGGCGAATCCAGAGAATTTTGGAATGGTCTGGCCGGGGTGTGGGGCCCCGGAGAACCGAGGACCTGAGAAAATTCTGCTGGATTCGCCTTCTAACACCATAGACCCCACATTACTCCAAGAAGCGGGTATTGCCCTCTGGCTCATCAATTCCGACATTACCAATCCCAGTCTGGAAGATATCTTAATTTTTGCCAATAAGAAATCCTTTTCGGAAGCTTATGAATATATTTTTGAAAAATTGAAAGAAAATAAATTAGATAAAATATATGAAGAAATAGAGTATCCAATAATGCATGTAGTAAAAGAAATGGAAGACCGTGGGATTTTGATAGATAAAAAATATTTTGAGAACTTGGGGCGTGAATATCATATTGAATTAGATAAACTTACAAAGAAAATTTATAAAATGGCCGGTATTGAATTTAACATAAATTCGCCAAAGCAATTAGGCGAAGTGCTCTTTGATAAAATGGGAATGCAGTCAAAAAATAAAAAAACAGCAAAGAAAAACGCCAGCGGCGGATTTTCCACTAAGGTTTCAGTCTTAGAAGAATTGGAAGAAGATAACCCGATAATAAAAGAGATCCTTGCTTACCGTGAATTACAAAAATTACTTTCCACTTATATTGATGTCATACCCAAGATGGCGGGCCAAGATGGTAGATTACATGCGAAATTTTTACAAAACGGTACTACAACCGGCAGATTTTCTTCGCAGGACCCGAATCTGCAAAATTTACCGATCAAGAGCGAGCTGGGTAGAAGAATACGCGGAGGATTTATTGCCTTGAAGGGCTATAAGCTTTGTGCTTTTGATTATAGTCAGATTGAACTGCGCATGGCGGCGATGCTCTCGGGAGATCAGAAGATGACGCAAATTTTTCGGGAGAAAAAAGATATTCACGCGGGAGTCGCGTCCTTTGTTTTCGGTGTACCGACAGATAAAGTGGACAGTGAAATGCGTCGCCAAGCGAAGGTGATCAACTTTGGTATTATTTACGGTATGGGAGTTTCGGCTTTGCGTAAAAATCTCGGGGGCACCCGGGAGGAAGCGCAGAAATTTTATGATAATTATTTTAATCAGTTTGCTGGCGTGCGAGATTATTTAGAGAGAGTTAAAAGATTCGCCGAAGAGAATGCTTACACGGAAACTTTATTTGGTCGGCGTAGGTACTTTCCGAACATAAAGTCTAGGATTCCATTTTTGAAAAATATGGCGCAGCGTACAGCTACCAATGCGCCAATGCAAGGCACTGCGGCGGATATTATCAAGTTGGCTATCAGGTATGGGCAAGAGGATTTAGAAAAGGCAGGGTTGTTGGATAAGGTCCATCTGGTGCTTCAGATTCACGATGAGTTGGTTTATGAGGTGGAAGAACAAGTACTGCCAAAAGCTGATAAAATAATAAAGCGGGCGATGGAAAATGTTCTGGAAAGGTCATATTTGCAATACAAAAATGATATCCCTCTTTTGGTGCACTCCGGTTGCGGGGATAATTTTGGGGAGGTAAAATAGTATTTTTATGCTATAATTAAGGGATGGAAATTTCTAATAAACATATCCATAAAGAGACAGTGCACGAAGTCTTGGCCCACTCTTACTCCATTTATTTTGTCCTACTTTTAGTGGGTGTTTATCTTGATTTTATTTTTCAATTCAAGATTTTTTCCGATTCTGTCATGATTCCAATAGGAGCTGGTATTTTGATTTTATCATCAATTCTAATTCTATGGGCACAGAGAACAACGCGTAATCTGCATAAAAATACCATCAGTAAAGAAACTTTTTGCCACGGACCATATTGCTATACCCGAAGTCCGACGCATTGGGGTTTATTTTTTTTAATGCTTGGGTTTGGCATTATTACTAACGCTGTTTTTGTGATTTTTTCAACATTTATTGCTTTTTTTATCGCAAAGTTTGTGTTTTTAAAAAAAGAAGAAAAGATTTTAGCGGAAAAATATGGAACGCCTTATTTGGAATATAAAAAATCCGTTAAATTTTAAACATGATATCCCTTTTTGCCGGTGATGACGCAAAGAATAAGATTCTCGCTCATGAAAAATTCATGAATTCCCTGTCTTCTGGGGTGGAGATATTCTTTATAAATAAAAATGATTTTAATAAAAGTCAAATTGAGAGCCTTTATTCCGGTGCGGGACTTTTTTTCTCCAAATGTATTGTAATATTTGAAAATATTCTTGAATTTGAAGAAAATAGGGATTTTATTTTGGGAAAATTAGATTTAATGAGGCAGTCGGAGAACAGTTTTATTTTTTTGGAGGGAAAAGTAAACAAGCCGATATTGGATATTTTTAAAAAAGTTCGTGCAGAACTTAATATCTTTGAATTACCCAAAGAGAAAAAAGAAAAATTTGATAATTTTTTAGTGGCTAATGCCTTTGGGCAGAGGGATAAATTAAATCTCTGGGTTTATTTTCGCCAAGCTATGGACCGCGGAGTGGGAATGGAGGAGCTTATTGGCGTCCTATTCTGGAAGATTAAAGATATGATTTTAAAAAAAGATTTCCGTAAATTCTCTGAAATTGAACTTAAAGATTCGGCGTCCCGTCTTTCTTATCTTTTACCACAGGCTCGCAAAAAAGGTAAAGATGCCGAAGCCACTTTTGAGCAGTTTTTACTGGAGGTGTTTTAGTTTATTTAGATTATTTAGCAAAAAAATTAGTAGTCAACTTCTCCTTTGCTTTTTGAAGTTGCTGTTTAAGGCTTGTTAAATGTGTATCAACTTCCGTATTAGGTCCAAGCTTTCTTTGTTCAGCTTTTTTGATTGCCTGTTGTAAGCCCTCTATTTCTTTGTGTGGGTCACTTGGTGGTATACCTGGTCTAAATTCTTCCATAAAGTTTATTATATCATAGTTTTTGTGGCTACAAATAAATTCTCAATATCGCTATAATTTTCTTGATTTTTACCCTTATTTCATATATATTTGTTATTCAAGCGTTTATTTTGTATGCGCCCGTAGCTCAGTCGGTAGAGCAGATCCCTTTTAAGGATAAGGTCGTTGGTTCGATCCCAACCGGGCGCACAAAGTATAGGATACTTTGTGTATATGTCAAAAAATATCTTCAAATTATACAATCCTTTTCAGCCTGCCGGGGATCAGCCGAAGGCTATTTTAAAGCTTGTGGAGGGCTTAAAAATGGGCATGAAAAAGCAAACATTACTAGGCGCTACCGGCACTGGTAAGACTTTTACCATGGCAAATGTGATTGCACAATACAATAAGCCGACTCTGGTGATTGCGCATAATAAAACTTTGGCGGCTCAGCTGGCGCAAGAATTCAGAGAATTTTTTCCCGATGCGGCCGTGCATTACTTTGTTTCTTATTATGATTATTATCAGCCCGAGGCTTATATGCCGGCCTCCGATACATATATTGAAAAAGATGCTTCTATCAATAAAGAAATAGACATGCTTCGCCATGCCAGTACCCAAGCATTGCTCACTAGGCCGGATGTTATTATCGTCGCTTCGGTGTCTTGTATTTATGGTTTAGGTTCTCCGGAGGAATATGAAAAAGTTAATTTAAAATTAGAAATTGGCCAAAAGATGGACCGCATGACTTTAATGAAGAAATTAATTGAAATTCATTTTGAGCGTACCAATGCAGACTTAACTCCAGGGAATTTCCGCTCTATTGGTTCTAGAGTAGAATTTATGCCGGTTTCAGAAACATTGATGTACCAAGTAGAATTTTTGGGAGGTAAAATTGCTAAAATTACAAAAGTAGATCCTATTTCTTCACAAATTTTAAATGAAGAGAAAAATATTTTTATTTTTCCTGCCAAACATTTCATTACCGAGGATGTGAAAAAAAAGGAAGCATTGGTGGAAATTAAAAAAGAGCTCTCAATTCAACTCAATAAATTTGAAAAAGAGAGGAAGCTTCTAGAAGCAGAAAGAATTAAAAGAAGAACCAATTATGATTTGGCTATGATTCGTGAAGTAGGTTATTGTAATGGTATAGAAAATTATTCCAGACATCTGTCTGGGAAAAAAGAAGGTGAACCACCGGAAACACTTTTATCTTATTTCCCGAAGACAGGTTTTCTGACAATTATTGATGAATCACACGTGACTTTGCCACAGCTTGCTGGCATGTACGCAGGTGATGCTTCTCGTAAAAATACCCTTGTGGAATATGGCTTTCGTTTGCCTTCCGCTAAAGACAATAGGCCACTTAAGTACGAAGAATTTCAGAAACGCATTGGGCA
>Ga0209542_10008462_pt1 | contig 19214 bp, 15 predicted proteins | sample RifCSPhighO2_01_FD_184028 | JGI IMG/M metagenome (GOLD analysis project Ga0209542, IMG submission 184028) | Soil microbial communities from Rifle, Colorado - Rifle CSP2_plank highO2_0.1 (SPAdes) (version 2) | ecosystem: Environmental > Terrestrial > Deep subsurface > Rock core/Sediment ...
TCCAAATGGAGACAAAATATCGTCAGGAGTACCAGCGTGCATCGAAGCAGGGGGGCTTTAATCAAGTGGAGTTCAAGAAGAACTGGATCGACCAGCATGGGAGTGAAGTCGCTGCAAACACGAAGTTCAGACTTAATCCAGGAGTGCCGGGCTCTCCCTGTATCGGCATTCACACAGAAAAAGCACCCTACAAAGAACCGACGCCGGATCAGGTTCGGGTACTGCGTGGCATAGAGCAGAGGTATAACCAGGAAATGGCGAGGGTTCTCCGGCAGAACGGCAACCGCCCTCTTCCCGTACAGCAGTTCAAGCGGGAGCAAATTGCTAAGTTCAACCAGGAGCTTGCGGCGAACAACGCGCAACTCCGTTTCCACATGGGTATTCCGGAGAGCTACTCCTTCGGGGTGGACTGGGACGGCGCCAACGCCGCCGAACCTCCCAGGAATGCGCTTGTTGGAGGCACAGAGAGACCGCAGGATGCGGCTGGCAGAGCTGCAGACAGGTTGAATACGGCTCCCGAGATAAATGGAGCACTGGAGGCGTTCTTAGCGATCCTTGGGGCTCTCATCCAGAAAGTTGCTGATATGCTCGAAAATTTTGATCAGGGGGAGAGGAAGGATGGGAAAAGTGCAGAAGAAGCAAGGGCTGATGCAGATGTACAAAAGGAAATTGATGCGGAACTCAAGAAACCAGGAATAACCCGGGACAAACTGCGGGAGCAGACAGAAGGTAAACTCAAGGGGGCGCAGGAGGAGGCAAAGAAGCTCGGAGAAACTATTCCCGCCGAGGAGAAAAAGCTCGCTGAGCTCGGGCAGAAAGAACAGGGTCTCCAGCGCCAGATAGACAAGCCCGCGGTGGGTGCGAATGTCGATGAGCTGAAGACGCAATTGCAGGAGGTGCGGAAACAGAAAGAGCAGCTGACGCGGAGCATCGGGGAGAAGAAAGATCTACTTGATGAACTCAAGAAGAACGTCATTCCACGCCTTGAGCGCAAAAAGAAACTCCTTGGGGCCGAGAGGAATGGCGAAAAAAAGAGAGAGCTCACAGAGCAGGAGCGCGATCAGCTGGAAACAGCTGTCCGGAATCTCAGTGAACAGCTTGATCCTCAGATACGGGAACATCTCGGGAAGTTCCGGTTGGGTCTTACTGAGGATGGGAAGCCGGCCATATTCGCCGAGGGGGAAGGGGTATTGAAGACGCTGGCAGGAGAAGACGGCTACATTACTGTCGCAGATTTACAGGATTCTGGATTCAAGGTGCGCGCGAAGGAGACGTTGCAGGCTGTTGCGAAGAAAGCAAAAGGTAAGGTGAGCAAACTAATAGCAGATATTCCACACACCAATCCCCCAGGCCGGAAGAAAAAATAGGTTTGATGGCTTTTCTCTGCTGTTTTCACTCTTGCTATTCGTGGGAGTTTGAAGGAGTATGCTTCTCCTATGAAACGAACACTTCTCCTTGCAGCCCTTCTTGCGGTTCCTTCCATCAGCAGCGCCTTTTTCATTGATGATTTCTATTCCGAGGGTCAGCGTCCCGAATTTGCGCGTCCTCCTCAATCCTCAATGCTGAAGACGGTGCCAGGCTGGCCGAGCTGGGTAGGGAGACTGGATGATCTCTCTCTCCTGCTCTTCGGCCGGAAGTATGAGAATCTCACGCGGGACCAGCAGGTGCAGGTCCGGGAGATCTCGAAGGAATGGCCAAGCTGGATCGGTACACTGCGCAATTATAAGGGCCTGAGGTAATGTACCGAGGCTCCTTCGTTCCGTTCCCCGCATGTTGCAGGCGGAGGAGTTGTGAGTGCAAATGGAGCAAGAGTTCTTAGTTGAGTCCGAATGATGTGCGGACCACTGCTGTCACTTTCTTCTCGATAACGGAGGTGTCGTACATGCCGTAGTCGGAGATATCCACGGAATTCTTTGCTGTGATTTGGAGTACTCCCATGCTAGCGGACCGGAGGTCGCCCAGCTTGCCCCCCGCGCTCTCCACCATTTGGGTTGCGCGTGTGCGGGCATCTGCCATTGCATCTGCCAGGATTTCAGCCTTGAGCTGCTGGAGTCCGCTGAAGAAATATTCGAGTGACAGCGTGGATACTACTGCTCCTTTCGCTATGAGCTCGCCTGCTGCCTCTGCAGTGGAACGGACAAGATTCACGTCTGTTCCCTCCACTATCACATTCTGACGAAGGGTATAACCGCTGGGAGCGCCTCCTCTGTTGTAATCGTACATTGTTTCGACACTCACTGGTTGTGTCGTTACCCACTCGGACGGGATGTTCTTCCGGTCCAGGAACACTTTTACCGCCTCGAGGTCGTTCTGCGTGGCTTCATTGCTCTGCTGCAGCCCACTTATGTCTGTTGCATGGGTAATCTGCATCGTCCACTTCGCCGTGTCCGAGACGATCATGCGCTCGGCAGAACCTGTCACGGAAATCGTGTTCGTCAGTGCCCGTGTTTTGTAGAAACCGAGCGTCGCAGTTGCTCCTGTGAGGACAATTGCTATCCCGAGGATGAGAGAGGGGAGGAGGAAATTATTGCGTGTCATGGCAGGAGGGAGAATATGACTATGCTACGCCAAATCCTTCCATGTGTCATTGGGGCTATGTGGGAGAGCAGGCCTGTTCTTGTAGAGCAAGGTTGGTGCCGAGAGACCTGGATTCGTCTCGCCACGCGTACGCGTAGCTCGCTCACCACAGGCTTCTCGTCTCTCCTGTCGCAGATGGTTGTATTCTGGGTTCAGTGGGTCAATTTCCTATTTTGGTGTCGTGGGAGAGACTCGAACTCTCACGTCTTTTGGACACCAGCTCCTAAAGCTGGCGCGTCTACCAGTTCCGCCACCACGACTCGGCACTTCGGCGGGCAAGCCTACCAGTCCCGCCATCTTGGCCTGTGAGGTTTATTCTACTTCTCTCTTTTTGAGTTTCACAGAGAGATATTTCTTTTTGGGGTCTTCTTCTTTACCGACTTCTGACACTTTGATTACAGCAGCATTTATCATCTTTGTTTCTATTTTCCCTGCCTCTTCGTGTGCGAGGTGCTCTTCCCGTAAGGAGCTGCCCATCTTTGTTTTCAATTCAAGATCCGCATCCATCATCATTTTGTGTTCCTCCTTCACCGCGTCATCCTGTTTTTTTCTCATTTCATTCCTTAGCAGGGATTCCTGTTTGCGGTACTCCACCTCAAGCTGCGTTTTCTTCTTGTTCGCCTCGTTGCGAAGCTTCTGGATATTCTGCTTGTGCTCAAGCTCCAGAGAGTTTTCCTGTTGCCTGCGCATTGGTTCGGGCAACTGGGCAAGCTGCATTTTTTCACGTTGCATATTCTGCTCGAGCTGCATTTCCTGCTGCTGCTCCCACACACCCACCAGTGTTACCTGCTTCTTCTTTTCTTCCTGCGCTTCAGCGATGCGTTTCTGCATTTCGCTCTCTGCATCCCCCCTCTTTTTCCTACTGTCTTTCTCTGCCTTTCTCTTTGCCACATTTGCATCAGACTCAGCTTTCTGCTTCATAAATTGCGCCTTTTTCTTTCCCTCATCAATCAATCTCTTCATTTCTTCTTCTGCTTCTCTCTTCATCCGCTCCTCGGCCATTTTTCTCTCGTTCTGGATGCGCAGGTTCTCCATGTATTTGAGGTGTTCTTCCTGCTCTTTCTTTTTCCTTTCCTTTTCTTCCTCCAATTTTTTCAGTTCCACCTCCTTACGCTTCTTCATTTCTTCCACTGCTTTCTGCCGTTCTTTTTCTTTTCTTTTAAATTCAATTTTTTCCTGCTTACTTTTTTTCTCTATTCCCACCTCTTCCAGCGCAAATGCCAATGCCTGCTTATGCTGTTGTTGCTCTGCTTCATGGCGCTCCTCGCGTCTGGCAAGGCGCTTTTCCCGGTCTTCTGCCCGTCGCCTCATGCCTTCTTCCAGGAGCCGGTTGAGCTCCCTCTTCATTTCATCGTCTGATGGGGGTTTGAGTGTATAGCCCACTAATAATATTATACCATATAATTGAATTTTAGTATATCTCGCTCCCCGACGGGAGCAACAGGGGACAGGAGACTGTTGTTACTCTTCCTCTGGTTTCTCCCAGGGGAGTGCCGGCCGAGGCGGTGTCGTAATTTTTCCTTGGTCTACAAGCTCTATCAGCTTGAGCCTTATCAATTGCTCCGCGACCGAGGGTGCATCATTTCCATAGAGCTGCGTCCCGGCCAGCGAAGTCAGCATCGCGATGACGGCCCTGCTGGTTGAGATGGTGATCTGCTCCGTCGGGGTGGCACCCTTTGGCTCAACCATGCCGCGTTCCCCGCCGATGCCGCTGACACGAAAAGGGCCATCGGTCATGTGAGTCGTTGTATCTCTCCGCCCATCTTCAGCAGGCATAACATATTTATGCCATATTCATATACTCGGAGTCAAGGAGAACTCTTGCCTTCTCATTCCTCCTCCACAATCCGGATTCCCAGTTCCTCAATCTGCTCCTGTGGCATGACAGAAGGTGCTCCGAGCATCAGATCCTTCGCTTTCTGGTCCTTTGGGAAAGCGATGACCTCCCGGATATTCGGCTCTCCGGCGAGAATCATGACAACGCGGTCAATGCCGTAGGCAAAGCCCCCATGGGGCGGTGCGCCATACTCAAATGCCCTGAGGATGTGCCCGAACCGTCTCTGCTGGTCCTCTTTGGAAATCTCCAGCAGGTCGAAGACTTCCTCCTGCAGCTTCGGCTCGTGGATTCTGATGGAACCCGAGCCCAGCTCATAGCCGTCCAGGATGAGGTCGTAGCAAATAGCATGGACCCGGAAGGGATCGGTGAGTCGTTTCTCCCACTCGTCCATGTGCGGGTGAGTGAAAGGGTGGTGAGAGAATGTAATGCCGCCGTCCTCTGTCTCTTCGCAGAGAGGGAAATCCGTGACCCAGAACATGGAGTGGACGGAGGCATCGATGAGCGAGAAGCGGATTGCCGCTTCCTTGCGTACCGCCCCCAAGCTGTTGCAAACCACCCGGAATTTGTCGGCTCCGAAGAAGAGGGCGTCTCCGGTTTGCGCGCCGGTCGCCTGGATGAGTTTTTCCAGGTAGCCTTCTGTGAAGAATTTGAGGAGCGGTGACTGTGGCCCCTCTTTTTTCAGGAGGATGTATGCCAGCCCCTTTGCTTTCTGTTCCTTTGCAAGCTCTGTCCAACGGTCGGTCTCGCCCCGGCTGAGTACTGCACCTCCCGGGATCCGGATGGCGCGTACGATTCCCCCAGCCTTCAGGGCATCTTCAAATACCTTAAAACCGCATCCTTCTGAGAAATTTGAAACATCTGTGATTGGGAGGTCGTACCGGAGGTCCGGTTTATCTGATCCGTACGTATCCATCACCTGCTGCCATGTGTAATGTTCCACTGTACCGCCCTTGAGTGGTTTTGTGCTGCATTCCTTCAGGACTACCTCTAAAGATCCTTGGATGATTTTCATGACATCCCCCTGCTCGCAGAAGCTCATCTCAAAATCCAGCTGCACAAACTCTGGCTGGCGGTCTCCTCGCTGGTCCTCGTCGCGGAAGCACCGGGCAATCTGGAAGTAGCGGTCCAGACCCCCGACCATGCAGAGTTGTTTGAGCTGCTGCGGGCTCTGCGGGAGCACAAAGAAATTTCCCGGATAGATGCGCGAAGGCACCAAGTGCACCCTCCGGGGTCCCCTTAATAAGGCAGGGAGTATCGATTTCCAGGCACCCCTGTTCCACAAAGTACTTCCTGATCACCTGGAACACTTTCGACCGCAGGGCGATGTTCTTCTGCATGCGCTCCCTCCGCATGTCGAGATAGCGGTATTTGAGTCTTGTTTCTTCCCCAACATCCTTCTCCTGGTCTATTTCGAATGGAGGAGTTATTGCTTCATTGAGCACCTTCAGCTCATCCACAAGCACCTCAATTTTTCCTGTAGGGTTCTCTTCCCGCTCCGCTCCTTCGAGGCGCTTACGGACTTTCCCAGCGACTTGCAACACCCATTCCGGACGCACTTTCTCGGCTACGGCAAAGGCTTTCTTATTCTCAGGGTCAATCACCACTTGCGTGAAGCCGTAGCGGTCCCGAAGGTCGATGAAAATGAGCCCGCCATGATCGCGGCGGCGGTGGACCCAGCCGCAGAGAGTCGTTTGCTTTCCCTTGTTACTTGCACAGAGTTCGCCGCAGGTGTGAGTACGGAGCATGGTGGCAGGAAAGGAGGGTGCAGGAAGTATGCGGTGTCCGTTTGCAGAATTCCAGCTTTCTTTCGCGCTTTGCTTCCGTTAGCAACAGGTGCTGTGGTTTGTGATGCATGTAGCGTGTTTCTGTGCATAGGAGTGGAAATAGGCAAATGGGGCCTAATCTGAGTAGTTGAAATAATTTGTAATTATGTTATAATATAAACCATGAAACACAATTCCATTGTTCCGCAGCACATCTCCCTTGGTGTCCTTGGGCTCGCGCTCATGGCCATCCACGCCTTCATTGTGCTTCCGGCTCTGCAGGCGGCTGTTCTGTAGGAGGGAAGCAGTATAGAAAGGAACGGGACACAAGAGTTTTCCGTTTCTTTTTAGTACGCAGTTGCGCGCTGCGGTATCAGTCAAACAACTTATTCATTTCCTCCTTGAATTCTTCCACATCTTTGAATTCCCGATGCACGGAGGCAAAGCGGATATAGGCAACCTTATCGAGTTTCCTGAGAGCCCGCATGACATCTGTGCCGATGGTGGAGCTGGCGACTTCCTTCTTATTGGCACACCACTTCTCTTCCAGTTTATTCAGGAGATCGCCAATCTGGTCCTGGGCAACGGGCCGCTTTGTGCACGCGAGCCAAATTCCACGTTCCAGTTTCGTGCGGCTGTACGGTTCCCGCGTACCGTCGCGCTTCACAATGATAAGTGAGCTGAGTTCCTGCCGCTCGAAGGTGGTGAACCTGTGGAAACACTTCGGGCATTCCCGCCTTCTGCGCACTGCTCTGCCCTCTTCTGCGAGGCGGGAGTCGATGACCGATGTATCCTGGCATTTGCAGTGTGGGCAGTGCATGTAGGTAGTTTACAGCTTGTAGTTTGTAGTTTGTAGAAATATCCTCACCACAAATTATTCGCTTAAAGCAGGTTACCTTCGTTTCGTTTACCCGACTTCGCAGAAAGCCGCCACCGTCAGGTGGCGGATGAATGCGTGTTCAAGAGCAGCGATCCTGCTACGCCGGGTTCCCTGCCTGCCGGCAGGCAGGCGCGAGCGACGCCGCAGGCGTACGGCAAGATACCGCCAGCGTGAGCTGGCGGAGCTTCACTTGGGGCGGATAGGGCCCTTCCGGAGGACTTCTATGGAGCCGCCAACAAGGTTCACCACACTTGAGCTTGCTACTTTTATGAGAATCCCGGAGTCCAAGATGAGGTCCGGCTTCTGCTCCTTGTGCAGGAATTGGCTCTCGATTTCTTGCGGAGAATAGGTGTTGGGTTGGCTGTGCACATTGGCGGATGTTGTGCTTACTGGGGCACCGAATGCCTGCACGAGTGCCATTGCAATGGGGTGCGAAGAGATTCGTATGCCCAAGGTGCTGTTTCCTGCCGGAGTGGCAAAGATACGCCTGCCAGGCAGGAGAGGCAGCACGAGGGTGAGAGGGCCGGGCAGGTGCTCGTGGGCGAGTTGCTCAGCCAGTTCATTCCATTCAACGTACATTTTTACCTGTTCAATGCTCTCGAAAAGGGCGCTTACAGGCACGTGCTCCGGGCGCCCCTTGAGTGCGAACAGTGTCTGAACTGCCTGCTGATTTCCCAGATCGCACGCGAGGCCGTAGCATGTTTCTGTAGCATGCGCGACAACCCCGCCGGCCTGCAAAATGGCTACTGCCCTCTTGATGCTCTCTGGTGAAGGAGATGCTATTTCCATTTACTGCACAGGGGTTTCGTAACGCTTCAGTACCTCTTCTATTTTCTGTTCCAGTACTGTTGAAGTGTTGATCGTCAGCGGGAGGGGCACGATCTGGTCTCCGATTTTCAGCTGAACTTTTTCTTTCCCGGGGAATTTCTCAAGCACCGCCTTGAGATCCAGAAGCATCTTTTTGGGTGCTCGTGCGGGGAGTGGGATCGTGTAGATATGGATCTCTGTTTTCGAGGGGTCTGTTTCTTCACTGGGATTTGCAGCAGGAGCCGGTTTTGCTCCAGGGTTCTCTATTGCGCTCAGTGCATCCTTTATGCGCATTCCCTCCAAAATCCAGCGTCCGAGGGGGCCGACGAAATCATCTGCTTCATCCTCTTGCTGCAACGTCACAGTTTCTCCGGCGATGACATTACCCTCCTCATCCACCATCTCGATTTTCTCTTCTTCGCTGAATGGTCTGTTCATTACTGGCATCCCGTGCTTTGCAGATGCCTCGTCGTAAAATCCGGACTCTTTTGCATTGTCTATGATGCGGTTGAGAGTGGTGTGTTTGACAGTATCGGCACGCAATTGCAGTTGCCCCGCACGGAGATCCAGTATGCCCTCCACCACCAGAAAGGCATCTGGTGCCTCCAAAACATGTGCTACCTCCGCATAGGTGCGCGGGAAGAGTGTTACTTCAATTTTCCCCGTTGGGTCTTCAAGGAAGAGGATCGCCATCGTATCTCCTTTCTTGGTCGTGATTTTTTTCACCCCTTCCTGGATGCCTGCGAGTTTGATTTTTTTCCCTACCTCTGCCTTGGTTAGCTGATCGACGAGCATGGCTTTCTTCCCTATGTACTTCTTCAGACCTGCGAGGGGATGGCTTGAAACGTACATGCCCAGCGTTTCTTTCTCCCACTGCAATTTTTCGAGCGGGCTTGCTGGTGCCGTTTCGGGGAACTCGATCTCCGGGTCTTCCTGTGGTTCTTCCATGTGGCCGAAGAGGTCGGTTTGCGCGCTATTTACATCCCCGCAGGATTTTGCGTAGTCGGCAATGAGCTGATAATGCTCCACCAGTGCTCTGCGTTCGCCGAGTGAATCAAGCGCTCCTGCCTTTGCCAGTGCCTCTATCGTTTTCTTATTGAGAATTTTCGCAGGGACCCTTCGGGCGAAATCCGCGATGCTGGCAAACTTTTGGCCCTTCTCCCGCACATCTATTATCTGTTGCACAGAGCTGTCGCCAATGCCTTTGATGGCTGTGAGTCCGAAACGGATGGCTCTATGGCTATTGTGGTGGGGAATAGCAGTGAAGTGCCGGAGAGATTCGTTGATGTCCGGCGGGAGGACATCTATGCCCATGGCACGGCACTCTTCGATTTCTATCATGACCCGGTCCGTTCGTTGTGCATCGCTGCTCAGGAGGGCTGCCATGAACTGTATGGGGTAGTTTGCCTTGAGGTACGCCGTTTCATAGGCGATTCGTGCGTACCCCGCAGCGTGAGATTTATTGAAGCCGTACCCCGCGAACGGAGTGATCACGTCGTCAAAAATCTTCTCGGCGAGCTTCTTCTCATACTCCTTTGTTGTGGCTCCTCTGATGAATTTCTCACGCTGGGCATCCAGTTCCGATTTAATCTTCTTCCCTATGGCACGCCGGAGAAGATCTGCCTCACCGAGTGAGTATCCTGCGAACACCTGTGCTATTTGCAGGATTTGTTCCTGGTAAATCCCAATGCCGTACGTGGGTTCGAGTATTGCCTTGAGGGCGTTGTGTAAGTACTGCACCTGCTCTTTGCCGTTCTTGCGCTTGATGTAACTGGGGATCCATTCCATCGGTCCCGGGCGGTAGAGCGAAACCATGGCGGTGATATCCTCGAACTGCGTCGGCTTGAGTTGCTTGAGGTACCGCCTCATGCCTCCGGATTCCAACTGGAAGACGCCGGTGGTATCGCCGCGCTGCAGCAGGGCAAATGTCTCTTCGTCATTCAGGGGGATGGTGGGAATATCCAGCTTCTTTTCCTCCGTGCGTTCGATAATTTCCAGCGTGGTCTGAATGACGGTGAGGTTTGTGAGCCCAAGAAAATCCATTTTCAGCAGTCCCAATGCTTCCAGTGGTTTTGCGGAACTCTGTGTGATGACTGTGTTGTCATCCTTCGGTGCCCGCTGGAGCGCCGTGTACTGCATGGTCGGTTTTTCCGTGATGAGCACTCCGCAGGCATGGACCGAAACATGTCTTGCCTTTCCTTCCAATTTCAGCGCTGTGTCGATGATTTTCCGGTACGTCTCATTACTCTCGTACGCAGCTTTGAGCTCTTGAGTGTGCAGTGCCTCTTCCAGCGTTGTCCCCGGCCGCTCCGGGATGAGCTTGGCGAGCATATTCATTTCGAGGAATGGGACGCCGTAGGCACGTCCTACATCCTTCACCGCTGCCCGGGCAGCGAGAGTCCCGAAAGTGCAAATTTGCACAACGTGGTCTTCCCCGTACTTCTTCCGCACATATTCGAGTACTTCGTCCCGTCGTGTGTCTGCGAAGTCCACATCGATATCCGGCATGCTGATGCGTTCTGGATTCAGGAAACGTTCGAAGAGCAGGCCATGCTCCAGGGGATCGAGCGTGGTGATATCCAGGCAGTATGAAACGAGAGAGCCAGCAGCAGAGCCGCGTCCCGGTCCCACAGTGATACCTCTCCTTTTTGCTTCCTGGATGAAGTCTGACACGATGAGGAAATAGCCGGAGAATCCCATCTGCTCTATGACTTTGAGTTCGTATTCCAGTCTATTTTGTTCTTCCTTGGTTGCATGAGGATAGTGCTTTCGGAAGCCCTCTCCGACCAATTCGCGGAGATATTCTTTCTCGTCTTTCTTCCCAGGGACAGGAAAGCTGGGGATCTGGTACGTCCCGAATTTTAATTCCACATTGCAGCGGTCTGCGATGATTTTTGTGTTCTCCAGCGCCTCCGGGATGTGCTCAAACGCCTTCTTCACCTCGTGGAACGGACGCATGGAGAAATCTGAATCGCGCATGGAAAAGCGGCTTGGGTCGTCTATGTGCGCATTCTTCTGGATGCAGAGCAGCACGTCGTGTGCTTCTGCATCCTGCGTGCGGCAGTAGTGGCTGTTGCAGGTGGCGACAACAGGGACGTCCAATTCTTGCCCCCATTTGATGAGTTGCTGGTTTACTTCCGCCTGTCCGTTTACGTTCGGGAGATCCATCAATTCAAAGTACAGGTTCTCGTCTCCAAAGTATGATCGATACTCCTTCACGAGCTGGGTAATTCTCTCACCATCTTCTGCCAGCGCGGCCTGCGGGATGGCGCCGCTGATGGGGCCGCTCAGAGCGATGAGGCCCCTGCCGAACTCACTGAGGAGCTCCCTGTCCACGCGCGGTTTGTAGTACATGCCTTCCAATGCTGCCTTCGTTGCGAGTTGCAGGAGATTTTCATATCCCTCCTGCGTTTCAGCGAGGAGCACGAGAGGGTATCGCTTGGTATCTATGCCGCTTTCCTTATCGTGCCGGGTTCGTACGGCAACGTATGTTTCCAATCCCAAGATGGGGCGTATGTCATGTTTGTGGGCATATTGGTAGAACTCAATGAGTCCGTAGGTGTACCCCTTATCTGCGAGGCCCACTGCTGGTTGATCGAGTTCCTTCGTGCGGAGCACCACTTCTTCCGGGCTGGGGAGCCCTTCGAGGAGAGAGTACGTGCTGTGGCAGTGGAGGTGGACGAAATCGCTGCTTTTCATGCGAGGAAATGAGTGTACCAGATGGACTTCCATCCATCAGGAAATGTGGGGAGTTTCGGGGGCTAGCCTGTAGCTATGAACCGGTAGTCCTCGTTGTTCTCATGAACCACAGGTGGCATCCAGGACAGGAGAGCATACTTTGATAAAGCTCCCCACCTGGTAAATCCGGTAGCCAGAGAGAGTCGAACCTGTTTCGTTTGGATCAATAGGAATGTTCACGAGGTACGTACCGTTCGTACTGAGGGCGGAAAGGTCGTAGCCCCCCGCAGTGACTGTGCAGTCATTACCAGTCACTGTGTCTTGGCAAATGGAGAGGGCATTGCTTATGCCTGTGGGGATGCCCGGGAGGGAGTTGCCGTCAATAATGTACTGCACTGTAGCATTCTCTATTTCGCGTATCGAAACCCTTCTGTCTGCCCTTCGTGCATCGTTTAATTGTTTTGTGGGATTGAGTGCTGCGATCACGACAGCTGCGAGAATTGCAATGATGCCAAGCACCAACAGGATTTCCATAAGAGTGAAACCGGGGCGTAGACGGGTGTGTTGCATAGGAGAAGGGGGATGCGTTCAAGAGTGTACGCCGCTTTTCTTCCAGGGGGCAAAAGAATGTGCTGCCTAGAACGATTCGCCAACTCCTGCTGCTCCTTTGCAGGTTTCATGGTGCGTCGGATTGCCCTTAAATGCTCCGGAGACATAGGGGAAACATGCATCCTCGAAATTAATTTTCAGCATGCGGTCGATCATCTTATTGCAGGGGCGGAAGACACAGGTTCTGCGCAGGAAGAAACCAAGTTTTGTCGTGAAGCTCCGTATACCTCTGTCTCTCTGGCTCGCAAGCGTGTAGAACTCGATCATGGTCCCCCGGAGAGGATCTGCGAGCAGGAGTATCTGCTGCTGGGTGTCTCCTGCCTGGATGACGGGCTTCGTTTCGCGTCCTGCCTGTTCAATGTTCCAGAGACCGAAGTATGAACGCACAACGCTGCGGAATATTTTCTTGATCATACCCATGCTCTGTTCCCGCGCCTCAGCGTCGGTGCGTTCGGCGGTTCCTGGGGGGTATTCAGTGGGAAGCTTTAGGTAATCTGCCTGGTCGCGTATTCTTCCCCACCAGAGTAGTTGGTCATAAAGGCCGCGGACAAGAAAGATTTCATCATTCGTGAGGAAGAATGGTCCTCGAAGTTCCCATTTTGCAGCTCCTTCCGGCCACTGTGGCGGGGGATCGAATTCCGTGGCAGGAGGATTATAAATTTCATCCGTGTAGCTGCATCCTTCCCGGGTTCTGTGTGTGCGGCTGAGCACAGCGAGGAAGGTGCTCAGGTTCGGCGGGGGGCGACCGACAGCGGCAAAAATCTGCTGAGTGATACTTGCGATGTAGGAGATGCTATTGAGGAAGGAATCTCGATCACTCTCAAAGGCAGCGATCGCATCCCGTTCTGCCTGGATGGGGGGGTGGCCGCCCGAGGAGACGGCATCAAGCGCATCCAGATCGCAGCCGTATCCCATTACCGTTGGCGGCAGATAGTCGGAGTGGAAGGGGCAGACCCGTTCCTTCGGGGGCAGGAAAGCTGGGGCTTCACAGACCGGGTGCGCGCCACAATCCTCCGCCGTCTTGAAAGCAAGGCCATTACTTGCGAGACAGGAGACTCTGTCCTGCTCGGTACAAATGGCCGGATCTGTTTCGTAGGGGCAGCACCAGGTAAGCGTGTCGAAGATGTAGTACCAGTTGAACCGGGGGTCCTCGTAGTGGATATCTCTCGCCCCACGGATGAGGTGGCGGTAACGGTCATTCAAAAAGCGCGCCATGCTCTGGAGCCGGACGATGTCGTAGATGCGTCTGTCTTTGAAAGCATTCCGTGTTTCTGTCCGTACATCTTCCAGTTTTTGCTCAAGGATGAGGAGGTCAAGATGCAGGCAGGGGCTGATCTTGTACATGTCCCTTTGGTACTCCACAATGCGGAGGTCCGTATCGACAAGCTCAAGGAATGCTGTGCTGATGCGGAGGAGCCAGTCGAAGAAGATGAAGTTATAATTTGAAGCCGAGCCTCCTGGCAGGTTGCCCATTCCGTTGTCAATGCGATCCAAAATTGGCTGCACATAGTGCTGGGAAATAGGTGTCATGGTCAGGGCATGAGCACTTGTGGTGGAGAGGAGAACAGAGAGGCCGACAAGTAGTGAGCAAAATCGCTTCATCTATGAGCGGGTTGCGTTGCGTTTACACATGTCGGGAGGGAACTCGGTGTTTTCTATGGCCGTGAGCAGGTCAATGGCATCTTGTATAAGCTCCTGGAAGGCGTGGAGAGCGGGGCCGAGGTATTGGACGAGTACTTGTGTTCCTGCACGGCTCCCAACAGCCGGTGCTGCATTCTCTATGAGAGAGCGGAGAGACTCCTGTTCATTTGGCTGGTCGAGGAGGCCTTCCCAGAAGTGCAAGTATTCCTTTGTGGGGAGGCGCAGGCGTCTGCGAGGATCAAAGCTGCATTGGACCGGTGGAGTGCGGGTTGGAAGGCCATTGATCTGGCAGAAGAAATTGTCCATCTGCCGTGCGAGGAGGGCGGGGCGGTATGGGGGAAGAGGCAGGCTCAATTGCGGCGGGGTGAAGAGAAAGGCCCCCCAGTTTGGGTCTGCTGCTGTATTTGAGTCCCAGGGGAACGCTTCATCTTCCACAGTGAGCGGCATCCGTCCGGGGATCATCCGGTGCCTTTCAAAAGACTCTTCCACGCACTGGCCGATCATGCAGGCGTTGTTTCCGATGGTATTGACATATTTCGTTTTGCACTTTGGAGTGCATACCTGCGGGAGAGAGTTCTTCGTTTTCTGCACCCGTGCGTCCGGATTGCCCACTGCATCCGCGCAAGAGGTGGCCAGGCCGAGGGTGGCAGCATTGGCTTGGACGTATTGTCCAATGTCAACGAAGGTCTGCGCGGGATCGAAGTTCGGAGGGTACTTCACGCAGACAGGGGTAAATGATCCCGGGGAGCCGCAGCTCCAGTTTGTGAGCAGAGCAGCGCAGGTCTGGATGTTGGTATTCACCGCTTCCAGCACGCCGTCTTCCGCCATTGCGTCACAGGAGGCAAGGTAGGCTTGGTACTCAAAAGCGCAGCAGCCGTCCGGGGAACTGTAGATTTCCGCCTGCATGTTATCCGTGCCCATCGGGCTGTCGCATATTTGCTGTACATGCACCATCTCGTGAATGTAGAGATACGTGGAGAGCTCAGGTATAGATGGGTTGAGACAGACCTGTATGCGTCCATCTATTTCCTTGGGCAGCGTGTAGCCTTCCGTTGGCCCACAGGAGCCGCAGAACGTATCGACGTAGCAATTACTGCACCAGTCTGGTTCCAGGTCTGAGTCTATGCCAGGGGTGTCTGTTCCCGCTTTCAGCCCCTGAGTCTCTCCCCGCCAACCTCCTTCATTGCAGATGTTGGGGCCGGCTTCTGTCCATCTATACGGGGCTTCCATGTCGGGGGTCTTGCAGCCGATGAGATGGATGTCCTCTTCTGTGGCTGTACTACTGGGATCTACAGGACACCGGATGGAATCGACGGGGCGGCAGAGGTATCCGCGTTTTGCGAAGGGGTGTGAACAAATGCCTTCGTTCCTCTTAGGATCCTCCAATTCCGGAGGGTACGTGCCGCCGAGGATTGCGCTGGTAGCGGGATCGCAAGGGGGGTCCGGCTGCGCGTAGCTGCGGCTCCCTGAACAGTCGAGTGACGGCAGCACGGGATCGAGGTGCATATGCCACATGAGGCCGACATCATCTTTCCGCACCCAGATGTACACACTGAGGTCTTCGAGTATTTTTGTGGGGAATAATACGATTTCATTTGGTTTGAGCGGAGGATCGTAGGTGAATGCCTGGACGGCATCGTAGATGTCCTCCAGCTTCTGCTCCAGCTGGCAGAAACGGGCGCCGAGGAACTGCAGTTCTGTCCCGTCCCCGAGCTTATCGTTGCCGCATCCTCCTTCCTTGTTCTTCACATACTGGAATCCGTGGCGGTACCGCCAGACGGCTCCCACAAATTGTTCCCGGTCTTCCTTCGCGCCGGCCCCGGATTTAAGACTACTCAGCTCGGATTCCACTGCATTGAAGTAGGGCGTCATGTCTACCTCGTACGTCTTTCCGCGGACTTTTACTTCTGCGATGGGGCTCTGTATGAGATCGGTATCCCCCTGCCATATTTCCACAATACTGGGCAGCCTGGACATAATGGCTACGGGGCGCCCGGCGTAGTAATCCACTCCCGCTTCAAAGCTTAAGGCTGCGAGCTGCAGGTCGCGCACGGCCTGTTGCAACCAGGCATTCTTCTCCACAAGCGTGTGTACGAGCTGCTGGTACCCCAGGCATTCCTGCTCGTCTATAGGACTCTTTTCCGGATCGCTTGGGCGGCAGATTTCCATGTGCTGTTCCTGCAGCGCCAGATCTACGTCCGTATTTGCAAAGAGCGGGAGATACTTTCTCGGATAGATATTCGTGACAAAGCGCTCTATGGTAATTTCGGATTCTTCTTTCTTGTACTCGTTGAGTGTGAACTGCCGCAGACGCTGGTAGACGGAGTCTTGAGCGTGCACTACAGGGGCAATGCTGACTGCGCAGAGGAGGCCGGCAATGGCGACGTATTTTCTCATTCTATAGATCTCTCAGGGAATCCTTCACATCCCAGCCCTTTGGCATGCAGATACTTGCATCGGCAGCCAGCCCCAAGCCGTTGCGCAAATCCAGAGACGCGCGTTGCAGGCATTCCAGTTCCACATCTATGGGGCTCAATCGCGTGAGGCTGCTCACGACGACGAGCGCGCGCTCGAGTGCCGGCCTTGCAGTGGCTAGCTCCTGCTCAATGATTCTTTTCCTGTATATGATTTCCCTCTCTAAATCCTCAAAGACGAAGTCCTCGAGGACGAACGACATCGGGCCTCCTCCGGCTGCAGCTTCAAACTTCTCCCGGATGATGTCCATGACGAGGTATGGGTGGAAGTTCTGGTCGAAGAGGGCGCACTCGTAGATGCGCAGGAACTCAAGCAGTACAATCCCGTAATCATTTCTGTCCAGCATCGCAAGATCCCCCGGGTCCTGCCAGGGCGGGAGCGTACTGGCCAAAGCAGCTAATTTCGACGAGGCGTCGAGAGGGATCAACACCTGGTTGAAACAAGCGATGCTCGTCGGAGGCTGAAGGTATTCTTCAATAATCTCGTTCACGGCTGTGTGGTATTTCTCGGGCCAGTCTATGAAAGCATTCGTATTGAAAAACATGGTTGCGTACTGCGCATCGTCCCGCGTGCAGGATTCGAGAATGGGGTACGGCTTCCACGGATCGGGTGCGGCGAACGATGTGTCTTTTGATCCCCGCAGGAAGAATACCCCGATTATCGCTGTGCACAGCAGGGTAGCCAGTAGGCGGGAAGAGCCTTTATAGATGTAGGGGAAGCGCATGTTCTAGAGGCTGTCATTGGGAGGAGAACCGTCGCAGCTTGAGAGGAAGCAGGGAATGCGGTTGAACGATCCAACCATGTTCACCATCTGCCGCAGGCTATTTACGATGGGGGAGCGGAATTCCTGGAGGAAGAGATCAAAGTTCCCTGCCAGTTGCAGCATGGATCTGTATGCAGAGTCGTACTCCACTGTGAGTTCCATGATGGCGGCTTCCTGCTCAAGCATCTGTTTGCCAATTTGCTCACAGAACAGTTCCGCATCGCTCCGCTCGGTAATTTCTTCACGGTTTCCTCTCGCGAGATGGCAGGGAACGAGAGTCTGCATATCGAGATCGATACAGCCGTGTGCATGCGCAGTAATATCTACTGGCGAGTCTCCTTTTTGCTCGATGGATTGCTTCACGCCATCACAGAGAAGATCTGTGCGGCACTGCAGCGCGCGCAGGCTCTGCCCGATGTAGGGGACAAGCTCTGAGGTGATCATGCGCTTTGTTTCCAGCAACCCTTTGCGCTGCGGGACCTGTGACTGGCCGTCCATCATGCCATCAGACCATGTCGTGGCTTCAAATCCGCTCGCCGCACAGCGCCATTCATTTTCCGCTGCTTTGTACCAGACGTTGTCGGCTTGATCGTAACGTACCTCACCTACTTCTGAGTCTTCAGCTTTTTTGAGGCCGAAGATCACGGAGCGGAAGAAGCGGTGCTCGCGTGCCATCATGCCCTTGATGTGCTCCTGGCAGGCTTCCCCGTCACTTTGCTGGGCCAGAGCAGGAGAGACAGAGGTGAGAAGGGCCAGTGCAAAGGAGAATAGGATGATGTTTCTCGGAGATTTCATGGGCTTGCGGAAGAAGAAGAACCTGCTTTCGGCACAAGTTCGGTTGCTCCCGTTGTTTCAAATGACGGGGTGATGTCATCCGGGTCCACAAAGAATCTGAGCTTATCCTCTTCCGGCACCCCTTCACGGAGCAGTGTCTCTTTGAACATTTGTTCCCGGAACCCGGAGATAAATTCCTCCTGTGTTTTTTCATCTGGGGTGCGCAGGCCCCACCCCCGTTGCGTGTGGAATTTTTGCTGGTTCAGTGGCTGGCAAGCCCAGTTCCATCTCTGTGGCAGGCGGGGATCCTCGTTCCCGGGGCACTCGTCGAAGTCGATGATGAACTGGTCGATCGGCCTGCCCAGGGGATCATCTGTTGCACCCGGTTTATAGAAGTCTTCTTTCAGGAACACTGCGGGCCGGGAACACATGCGTACGAACCGCTCTATGAGGTCCATTTCCACATGTACGCATGGCTGCTGGTCGGGGAAGAGGCAGTCTTCTTCCGTGCCGTCCACAACAGCATCAGGATCGAGTTTCAGGCTCTCCCAGTACTTCAGGTATGCGTTGTTCATTCTCATGAGAATGTCGAACGCGCGCCCGTAGACACCAGGGTCCACTGTGGGTGCGGCTGCAGGGAAAAAGGAGCTGATAGTTGGAGGAGGCTGTTCAATTACCACATCCGGAAGCTGATCGATGACATCTGCGTAAATAGTAGGAATGGGTGGGAGAGGCGGGAGTTCCGGGATATGTGGGGAAGGGTGCGTGGGATCCGGGGGGTCCAGCTCAAAGCGTGCCAAGCTGACCTGAACGGGCTTGAGGACGGGAAGCCGCATGGCACCGGTTGCCGTACGGAGCAGCGAGAAATCCAGCACAGCGTCGGGAATCATCTCAATTTCAAAGCGCGGGAAACAATTTCCATCCCCTATGGTGGGAGGGTCATCCATGCATCCGTCCAGCTCCGGCCGTCCCGGGAACCAGCCGAAGTCATCCAGCATGGAATAGATGGAGGTGGTGTATCTCTGGTTCATGCACCAGGGCAGGTTTGTGATGTCGTGGTAGGTGCGGTACACATTTTGCGCGTTCTGCCAGAGGCCTTGGAGGCCGTTAAGGAACACGAGACTGTTTGAGTAGCTCACATACTGGCTCATGTTCGTGTTGAGCCAGTTTCCGATGGCGGAAATGATGTCATTCTGATCTTCCAGAAGTTTGGCTTGGTAGCGGTAGAGCTCTCCGCGCAGTTCCCGGAAAGAATCGAGCTGGTCTGCATACTCTTCCAGACGCAGAATGAGGTCGCCGACATTTCCTCCTGCGCTGTCACAGTTGTCCGCGTTGTTCCGTTGCATGTACCACACGCACCAAGCGTGTGCTTTCGCGCGGTATTCCGTCGGGCTTCCGAGGGGAATCAAT
>Ga0209542_10008464_pt1 | contig 19212 bp, 25 predicted proteins | sample RifCSPhighO2_01_FD_184028 | JGI IMG/M metagenome (GOLD analysis project Ga0209542, IMG submission 184028) | Soil microbial communities from Rifle, Colorado - Rifle CSP2_plank highO2_0.1 (SPAdes) (version 2) | ecosystem: Environmental > Terrestrial > Deep subsurface > Rock core/Sediment ...
ATTATTAGAAAAAAAGTTAGGATTAAAATTTAAAGATAAAAATATTCTAAAGCAGGCGTTCGTTCACAGATCTTATTTAAACGAAAATCCAAAATTGGATTTGGAGCAAAACGAAAGATTAGAATTTTTAGGAGACGCGGTGATAGAGTTAATTATAACGGAATATCTTTATAAGAAATATCCAGATAAAGCGGAAGGCGAATTAACGAACTGGCGCGCGTCTTTGGTTAATGCTAAAATGCTTACATCGGTTGCCCAAGAACTTGGCTTTAACGATTTTTTGCTTTTATCTCGAGGAGAAACGAAAGAATTAGGAAAGGCGAGGCAGTATATTTTAGCCAATACATTTGAGGCCTTCATTGGTGCGGTTTATCTTGATACGGGGTATGAAACAGCTGATAAATTTATTAAAAAATGCTTATTGCCAAAATTACCAGATATTATACAGAAAAAATTATACAAAGACGCTAAGTCGCAATTTCAAGAAGAAGCGCAGGATAAAGTTGGAGTTACGCCATTTTATAAAGTTATGAAAGAATGGGGACCGGATCATAAAAAGAAATTTACTGTGGGAGTGTTTCTGGCTGATGAATTGGTGGCGGAAGGCGAAGGTTATTCAAAGCAAGAAGCGGAAGAAGAGGCGGCAAAAAAGGCGTTGGAAATAAAAAAGTGGGGATAATCTATAAAACTTAAATCTTAAATCTTAAATCTTAAAACTTAAAAAAGTTTCAAGTTTCAGGTTTCAAGTTTCAAGAATAATGCTAACTATTCGCTTGACTCGAAAAGGTAAAAAAAATCAGCCATTTTTCAGGGTTATAGTTATTGATAAAAGGAGATCTTCAAAGGGTGGCAGAGCCGTTGAAGAGTTGGGATACGTTAATCCTTTAACGAAAAAAAAGTCGCTGGAAAAAGAAAGGATTTTATATTGGATTTCAAAAGGAGCCCAGCCATCGCCAAGGGTGCATAATTTACTGGTTTCAGAAAAGATAATTGAAGCAAAAAAGGTGAGGGTGTTTAATGCAAAAAAGAGCAAAGAGACCTTTGCGGCCGCATCGGCGCCATCGGCGCTAACGGCGCCAACCCAATCTGCGCCAAAAGAATCGCCGGTGCCAGCTCTGCAGCCAGTTGCGGAAAATGAAAATGAGCCGCTCAACACTGAATCGCCCAACAAAGAAACATTGACATAGTTTTAAAAATGAGTAAAATGAAACATAATCAGTAGCTATTTTTGAGGATGATTCTCGAAAGCAATGAGAATACAGATAAGAAAGGTCGGGCTACCAGAAAACAAAAAAATAACAGCAAGAACAATGGCACAAGACAATGACAAGGAGTTTCTTGAATATATTGTAAAGGCGCTAGTTGACAACCCAAAAGACGTCAAAGTAGAAAGAAAAGTTGACGAAATGGGAGTATTGCTTTCATTGACCGTAAACCCCCAGGATATGGGCCAGATCATTGGAAGAGAAGGGTCAACCGCCAAAGCAATCAGAAACTTAGTAAGAATCGTCGGATTGAAAAATCACGCCCGCGTAAACCTTAAAATTGAGGAACCGGAAGGCGGACGGGTTCAAAGAACCGATAAAAAAGAGACGCCAGAAGATATTGATAATATTTCTCTGTAATAAGGCATTGAAAAATCGTTCCGTAACAGGAGCGATTTTTCGTGACGATTATATTTTTTTATGGTAGTGATAGATTTAGTCATTTCTGGTCGTTGAAGCAGTCATAGCCATAAGCCATTAGACTTGTCCCTTAATAATATTTGTAACGAAAATGCAAGGTTTCAGAGTGGTAAACTTGATAGAATTTTGAAGTTTAGCTTTAGCTAAGCTGAAAAATTATAGCAAGTTTACCGCTGAAAGGTTGCATTTGCAGTAAAATGTTATTAAGGGACAAGTCTATTAAAATAATTGATATAGACACCGCATCCGTTAAATGGACTCCAAGAACCTGCTAATTTACCAATCTTGGCTGCCTTTCAACAAAAAATTCGCGAGCCGTACCTACGGGTACGGCTCACAAATTTTTTGTCTCCAAAACAGCCAATATTGTCAAATTTTCTAGGTCTTAAGTCCATTTAACGGATGTGGTGTCTATAGTTTATGGCTATGACTGCCACTTTGGCGGTCTATGTTCTTGAGGGGAAACCGATGGATACCATCATCAGCAGAGACGCGGATAGGTTGGCTGGTCTGCAGGTGGATCTTCTGCAAAAGATCCGCGCTGGCAACATATCGCTGGACCAGCTCGAGCGATTCGTCCGTGTCGAACTGGCGCCCAAGAAGCCCGCCGAGCACATCATCGACCTGGACGCCGCCCCCCCATCCTCAAGGAATGGGAGTTCAAGGAAGAAGACCAGCTTCCCTGCCGCGCGCAGGGACAGCTGGAGTGGGATCGGGAAAAAGTCCACCTCTATCTCTCCGAGCACCAGCAGGGAGACAAGTGCATTGAAGGCAACCAGCTCTGCAAGGAGCTGAAGGTCCAACCGGTGTACAACGCCAACCTGCTGGACTACTTGTTGGCTCACCCCGAGCTGATTCCTGATTCCTGGAAGGGAAAGGCAGTCTTCTTCTGGGGTAAGATCTATCGCGTCTCTAGTGGTCGCTTGTACGTTCGCTACCTCTTCTTCCATGGCCATGGCGAGCGCTGGTCCTGGTCCTACCACTGGCTTGACTATGACTTTGACTCCGACAGTCCTGCGGCTGTCGCTGGCAAGTAATTTGTTCTTTGTGCTGGGAACCTTTGGACATTTAACCCTTGGAACCTTTACGCTTTGAACCGTCGTTCACAAAGTCCCGCATTTTAAACAAGTGCGGGACTGTTTCTTATTGTTTATCGCATAAAAGTAAGATAATATTGAAAAATGATCACCTTTGACATCATCACCATATTCCCAGAAATGTTTAGATCTTACGTAAAAGAGAGCTTGATTTCCCGCGCGCAAAAAAAGAAGCTGATAAAAATTAATCTCCATAACCTGCGGGATTTTACAGAAGACAACCATAAAACCGTTGATGACCGGCCCTTTGGCGGGGGGCTGGGAATGGTGCTCAAGATTGAACCTATATACAAAGCAGTTCAATCTTTAAAATCAAAAATCAAAAATCAAAAATCAGAAATAGTGTTATTTACGCCAAGAGGCGAGAAATTCACGCAAAAAATGGCCTACAAATTTTCAAAGCTGGACCGGGTAATTTTTATCTGCGGCAGGTACGAAGGGGTTGATGAAAGAGTGGCCCAACATATTGCTGACATAGAATTATCCATCGGCGACTATGATTTAATGGGCGGCGAGTTGCCCGCTATGGTGGCCGTGGAGGCAATTTCAAGATTAGTCCCCGGCGTTTTGGGAAAAGAGCAATTGCTAAAAGAAAGAATTACCAAAAGCGGGGGATTTATAGAATACGCGCAGTACACGCGGCCTGAAATTTTTAAGGTTGGTAAAAAAACTTGGCGAGTGCCAAAAGTTTTGACCCAGGGAGACCATAAAAAAATAGAAGCATGGAAAAAAGCCCACGGAAAGGTTATTGAATAATCTTAAAATTTTTGTTACCATGCAAATCATCGGGCAGGTGGTGGAGTAGCTAACACACATGGCTGTAAACCATGCGGCTTAGGCCTTCGGGGGTGCAAGTCCCTCCCTGCCCACAGTTGACTAATTTATTAGTTAAGAATATAGTTGACTAGTATTCTAAAATAATATAAAATTATTGTATGAATACTTTAACGTGCAAGAAACTTAAAAATTACTACATAAAAGACAAAAAATCGGCTGCAGATATTGCGAAAATACTAAATCTTTCAGAAACCGGAGTAAACTATTGGTTGAAGAAATTTAATATTCAGAAAAGAACCGTAAGCGAAGCTATTTATGTAAAACATAATCCCAAGGGAGACCCTTTTAAGTTCGTTTTACCTAAAAATTTAGAAGACTCAAAACTATTTGGACTGGGTATTGGTTTGTACTGGGGAGAAGGAACAAAAGCTGATAAGGGCTCGGTCAGATTAGGTAACTCTGACCCAGCAATCATGAGAGTATTTATTAAATTTTTAATTAAATTTTTTCAGATAGATAAAAAAGATTTTAAATTTCACCTACATACTTTTACAGATATTGATTTAACCGAGGCTAAGGAATATTGGAAGAAAGAGTTGAAAATAAAAGAAGAACAATTTTATAAGCCAACAATAACAATTACGGGAAAACTAGGAAGTTACAGGAAAAAAAGTAAATATGGAGTTTTAACAATTTATTATGCAAATACAAAATTAAGGAATATATTAGTAAATTTATTGCCGATGTAGCTCAGCCAGCAGAGCATCTCCATGGTGGTACGAATACTGCCCATTATATAAGAAATTGTATAGTGAATCCCGAATAACGGTTAATAGCCAAATATTTGGCCAAGACCGTGGCGCAAAAAGCGCCCGAACGACTGACAAGGGAAGCTTTTATAAGCTTAAGATACAGTCTAGTCCTCTTCTATACATAAAAAAGAGGTATAAACGAAGGAGAAGGTCCGCAGTGCAAATCTGCGCATCGGCTCCATGAATTAAAAAAAGTATAACGTATCTAGTATTAAGTATCAAGTATACGAAATACTAAATACAAAATACCCAATACTAACAACGTGGCTACAAAAAAACCATTTTTAAAAATGCAATGCACGGTGTGCAAGAAGGTGAATTACTTTACTAAAAAATCCAAAGCAGTGGCAGAAAAAAAATTGGAAATATCCAAGTTCTGCAAGCACTGCAAAAAACACGCCTTGCATAAGGAAGGTCGCAAAGGATAAGACAAACTTTGCGAGGGAAATAGGAATAAAAAGGGACATTTATCTAATGTCTTTTTTTATGCAATAAATTGAAGTTTTTGTAAAAAGGGAGTAAATTTGAATAACAATATAGCTTGCTTACAAATTATGCAAAAGTTGATATTACGGTTCGTGAGCCTGTGGATGAGGTTAAACATGGGGATTTACTTTTACCGGAAATGCAGCGCCGGTATGTTTGGCCGGCTACAAGAGTTCCTGATTTATTGAATAGACCTGTCCCTAAATAAGATTTTACTGCAAACTGTATATTTCGGTTCGAGACGCGAGGCGTAATTTGCCGCAGCAAATTCGCCCCGTCTGCGATAAATTCACTATTTTCGTCACAAACCTTATTTAGGGACAGGTCTAATATAAATATCAAAATACCGGGTGGGGAATTACCGAGTGATAAAAAAGATATTTCCTATGATTACAATCCAGATTATAACGTGCAAAATAACTCTCAAATAAATTTACAATTTGAGAGGTCATTATTTCTAAATAATTTTTATAGTTAATGAGGTTTTAATTTAATAAAGCAATCACTTTTCTTTTGATGAATTTTCAGTAGAATGATGAAAGAAAAGTTGTTTTAAGGAGTCCATACTATTGACAGTGATATATCGTATATGATATATAAGAAAGAGGAGAAGTATAAGGTTAGATTTTACGAAGATGTTAAAACTGGTCGCAAGCCCGTTTTAGAATATATTAGTAATTTATCTGTCAAAGAGGAGGTCAAAATTTTAAAATATATCGATTACTTGAAAGTTAACAGGGGAGTTTTAGATGAGCCATATTCAAAGCATATTAAAGGAAAAATCAGGGAGTTGAGGGTTGATTTTTCAAATAATAGGCATAGGATATTTTACTTTACTTTTATTGATAAGAATATTATTTTCCTCCACGCCTTTTTAAAGAAAACCCAAAAAACTCCGCCAGAAGAAATAAAAAAAGCAGAGAATAATTATTATAACGTCATTAACTACTTTGAATTACGAAACTCTTCGGAGGTATTTTTCTCAAATTTGGAGAAAGAAATTTGATAGAATTTTTAGGCGTAGCCTGCGGCTACGCATAGAAATTATAGCAAATTTATAGCCCAAATTTGGGAAAAAGACCCCGAAACTCGTTTTCAAGGTGAGTTTCGTAATTCAAAGTAACTATGAAAAATATAAACAAAAATAAATATATTGCTGATTTTGATTTCGATAGGTATCTTAAAGAACGGCTTAAAGATCCAGAATTCAAAAAGCATTACGACGAATACGGCAAGCAATTAGAAATTGCCTACCAGATTTTACAACTACGAAAAAAGAAACATATTTCACAGGCTCAGTTGGCAAAAAAGATAGGCACTAAACAAAGCAATATCGCCAGAATGGAAGCAGGGGAGCAGAACTTCTCAGTTGATATATTGGAGAAAATAGCGGGGGCGCTGGGTTCTGACTTAAAGATAGTGTTCTCCTAATAATGGGTAAAATACGATTACTGAAACTGAGGTAACTACCTCGGTTTTTAGTTGAAAATTGGGTTAAAAGAGAGTAGATTTAAGTAATACTAAGCTTCGAACAAGATAAAGTTATAGTCAACAAAGGCCCCTCTGAAAACGAGGATAATTTTAAGGGCAATACATAAAATAGTATAAAACAAACAAACGTTCGTTTATGAAAATTAAATTATTGCGCGATTATTTAAAATCGGTTATACTAGCAAGTGGGTGTGTTAGTAAGCAGACCTGTTGCGTAATAATCTTTGTCACGAAATGAAGTAATTTTCATCTCCAAATCTTCAATTTTCGTAAAAAAGCTTATTTTGCAAGAGGTCTTATCAAGATAAGCGTTAAGAGTCGTTATAATAAAAATATACTACCATGGCAAATAATGTATCAAATAACATAATCGGCTGGCGCAACAACGATGAAGATATTATCCTTTGCGGGGATTGTTTCGATAAAAGCTATAAAGACAAAGATATAAAATGGGAACCCATACGAAAAGAAGAAGGAGAAGATAACATAGAAATCTGTGACGAATGCCAAAAGAAGCTGTAAGTTTCGCCGTTTGAAGAGTTGACTTATAATAACTAGGACTTACGCGTTTGAGCGTTTTTATCGGTAATACAGCATAATTTGGGATCATATTTCAAATATATTTGCCATAAAATTGCTCAAACGCGTAAGTCCTAAATTCTATCAAATTTCTCGCTCAAAATCTACAATTTTAGTCACAAACCTTATTTAGGGACAGGTCTACTCTAGAATGGAGGCAATAAAAAGGGGGCGGCCATCGTGCGATGGCCGCCCCCTTTTCGTTGTCTTAATAAAAATCGTCTGTTAATATGTAGATATGGTTAATTTAGAGACCCACATTGACCAGGTGCCAAACATCGGCCCGGCCTACCAAAAAAAATTAAAAAAACTTGGCATTGCCACCGTCCATGATCTGCTGTTTTATTTCCCCCAAAAATACAACGATTTTTCAGATATTATTTCTATTGATAAGGTAAAAAACGGCGCCACCGCTTGCGCGCAAGGAAGAATCACCGACATCGGCACCACTAAAACATTTAAAAAATGGATGGATATCACCGAAGCCACCATAGAAGACCATACCGGATCCATAAGGGCTTTGTGGTTTAACCAGCCCTACATAGAAAAATCACTGAAAGAAGGTGACTTTGTGTGCCTGGCCGGAAAAGTGAGCTTGGGCAAAGGCGGCATTTATTTTAATAATCCCGTGTATGAAAAAATCAACCAAGAATCCAACACCCGAGACCTAACACCCAACTTAACCCACACCGGCAGAATCGTCCCGGTCTACTCTGAAACCCGGGGCATCACCTCTCGCTGGCTGCGGTATATCATAAAACCCCTGCTTTCTCATTTTTATAATAAAATTCCCGAAATTCTGCCGGAAGAAATTTTAAAAAAGCACGCATTTTTACCAATGGCAGAGGCCTTGTGGCAGGCGCATTTTCCCGATTCTTTTGAGTCAGCCGACGCCGCCAAAGCCAGATTCTCTTTTGAAAATTTATTTTTTCTGCAACTTAACATCCTGCGAGAAAGATCGATGCTCATGCAAAAAACCGCGCCGCCCTGCCCCATGGACGCAACGCTCATGCAGGAATTTGTGGCATCATTGCCATTTGAATTGACCAATTCCCAAAAGCAATGCAGCTACCAAATTTTAAAAGACCTGGAAAAACCGGTGCCCATGTCGCGGCTTTTGGAAGGGGATGTGGGTTCTGGCAAAACCGTGGTGGCCGCCATGGCGGCTTTAAGCGCCATAAAAAACGGCTACCAGGTGGCATTCATGGCGCCTACGGAAATTTTGGCCGGCCAGCATTTTAAAGGATTAGCTGCCATGCTAGAAAAATTTAATGTAAAAATTGGATACGTAACCGGCAAAGAAAGCAAAATGAGACGAGGTCTGACCTCGTCTGAAATCTCAAAGAAAGATTTGTTGCTTGATTTGGAATTTGGAAGCATTGACATGGCAATCGGCACCCACGCTTTAATCCAAAAGAGCGTAAAATTTTCAAAGTTGGCGCTGGTAATTGTTGACGAACAGCACCGCTTCGGAGTCAACCAACGAGCCGAATTGACTCGAAACAAAAAGATAGTCCCCCATCTCTTGAGCATGACTGCAACTCCCATTCCCCGCACATTGGCTCTTACGGTGTACGGCGACTTGGATTTATCGCTTATTAAAGAAATGCCCAAAACCCGAAAAAAAATAAAAACCGTTATTGTTGACCCGCGCGACCGAAACGCGGCCTACAACTTTATCCGCAAAGAGGCACAAGAAGGCAAAGGAGTGTTTGTCATCTGTCCCAAGATAGAATCTAGTATCTTGAATATGGAAGATAGAATGACGACGGGTTCTTTTGTGCCGAAAAACTATAATTTATTCAGTAACAATGAAACTAAGTCTGTTAAACAGGAATACGAAAAACTCTCCCGTGAAATTTTCCCCGATTTGCGAATCACCATGCTACACGGGAAAATGAAAGCAAAGGAAAAAGAAATAATTATGCTGGATTTTAAAAAAGGGGAAATTGATATTTTGGTTTCTACCTCTGTGGTTGAAGTGGGGATTGATGTGCCACGCGCAACCGTCATGATGATTGAAGGAGCCGAGCGGTTTGGCTTGGCGCAGCTGCACCAATTTCGCGGCAGGGTGGGCAGGTCCGACATGCAAAGCTATTGTTTTTTATTTACCACCGACCCCAGCCAGCTTAACCGAAAACGACTAAAAGCGTTGGTTGATTCTGATAACGGTTTTGAACTGGCCCAAAAGGACTTGGAAATCCGCGGCCCGGGGCAACTGTACGGCAACCAGCAATGGGGAATCCCCGATGTAGCCATGGAAGGAATGCTCAATATATTTTTGGTGGAAAAAACCAGAGCGGCAGCCAAAGAACTATTAGAAAAAGACCCCGAATTAAAAGAGCACCCAACGCTCTTGAGTGCCCTGAAAAATTTCAAGCAAAAAATCCATTTTGAATGATATTGCTACTGTACCGTGAACATTTTCAGCAATATGTTTAGCTCTACCTCATTATCGAGTTCATCTTTTATTTTTCCGTCAACGTTTTTAAAAAAACGATCCTCTTGGCCATTGTCGTCAGTAATGTAAATCCACGCCATTCCGGCGGTATTCATGTTATCCTTGAATTACGAAATGGACAATAAAAACAATATTTCTTGTCTTTTTCCCAATTTTTGGCTACAAACTTGCTATAATTTTTATGCGTAGCCGTTGGCTACGCATAAAAATTATAGCAAGTTTGTAGCCAAAAATTGGGAAAAAGACAAAGAAACCATTTCGTAATTCAAGGATGTTATAAAAGTTTTCTAACACCGATGGAAGATCTTTGACAACCCCTTCAACGACATTAATCTCTTTGCCTTCAATAACCGCTCCGCTTCGCATCAACGGCTCAATGGATAATTTTCTTGGCGATTTTTGTTGTTCTTCTTTTGGTAATTCTTCTGACATACCATTGAATACTATTTTTTTACGACCTTTTGGCTAACCGAAAATCTACTATCGCCGTTTTTCGGTTACCCAAAAACCCATGTATTTACCAAACATCAGTCGCACCTGGGCATCCAGCGCAGGGAGCGAACCAAACACAATTAAGGTAATCGGCAAAAATATCCATTGCGCAAAAATAGTTATTTTTTTTAATTTGCTCACCCCTTTGGGAACCGGCGGCAAAAGCATCGTGGAAAGCACGGCAGAAATTACCATGCCCATTAAAGAAATCGTCATCACTCTGCCGGTTAAAATGGGAAGGTTGAAAGACAGCACGGTAACGTTAAACTTATTGCCGCCCAAAAAAATAGGCAGCCAACCAAGCGCAAAAAGCAGCAACGAAGCGGTTGCCCACGACCAGTACCCGTCAATGAGCGTATACAAATGGGAAACTTTTTTTTGCCAAGGTATTTTTTTGTTGCAAAAGAAACCAAACATCACATAGGGAATCTCAACACAGCCCCACGCCCAGCGTTTTTGCTGCTTGTATTGATTAACCATGGTTTTCCAGATATTGCTTGCATCCACCGCGTCCATGGAAACCAAATAATACATAGGCACCACCCGGTAGTTGCCATTATAGTAAAGGTAGGCGCGCCAGAAAATCCGTGAATCGTCGCATACCACGTTTGAAGGATACCCAACCTCAAAAAATACTTTCCCGGGCATGGCGTGGGAAGAATACGTGGTTAGTTTTTCTGACCGCTCTTGCTGGATCATTTGCCAAAACGTGTTTGAAGTTGAAACCACGCGGGTAAAAAAAGACACTGTCCAAATGTTGTTGTTGTAAATAGGAATGGGCTGGAAGCTGGCCTGCTGTGGATTTTCTTCAGTCAAAAAATACCACGTTAAACAGGAAAAATATTGCGGATACACTTTTGTGTCAATATCAAAACTGGAAACCAAAACTTTTTCAGAATTGATGCCGAGCGCATCCAGCAGCTTTTTTATCTCTTGTCCGGCAAAAGCGACGTTAGACCCCTTGCCGGCTATCTCTCCTTTAATAGTGTCTGGGTGAACCACCGTTAAAAATTTAAAAAAGGTGTTGGCGTATTCTTTTTCAATTTTTTTGGCAATGTTAAAATATTTTTCTCCCGCCCTTTTTTCCACCGCTAGCGCCACGATGATTTTTTCTTTTGGATAGTTTGTCCGCGCCAAAGACTGCAGGCTTTCCCGTATTATTTTATCTCCCTCTTTGTAGGTGGGTAAAATAACCACATGGTAAATATTTTTCCAATCCCTGCCTTTTATCTTTTTTAATTCCTGCAGCCAGTCCTTTCTCATGTGGTTTTTTACCTTAAAGTAGGCAACGATCTGGTGCAGAGAGAAATAAAAAATCCTAAACAAATAGTAAAAACAAAAACAGATGACAAAAATAGAAACCCACGCAGGCAGTATCCATGAAAAAACAAATACCCCCAAAAGAGTCCCAAAACTTATTGCCCCCGGGATCATTTCAAAGACGCGATACAACGCCCTATGGTTCTTTTCCTTAATGTCGCTTGATTTTGAAATATCCAAATAGTCTTTTTTATCCATATTATGTTGCGAGGCGGTCCCACCGGGATTTGAACCCGGGTTACAAGAGTGAAAATCTTGTGTCCTGGACCAGGCTAGACGATGGGACCTTATGGTGGTGATTTTAACTTAAAAATTGAAAAAAATCAAGATTTCATATATTATGGCGCTATGGTAATTTTAGCAATAGAAACCTCGTGCGACGACACGGGAATAGCAATTTTAGAAGCAGGAGGCGAGGCGTCACCTGTTTTCAGCGTGCTTTCAAATATCGTTTCTTCACAAACAGAAATCCATAGACAATATGGCGGAGTTTTTCCTATGATGGCCAAACGAGAACACCAGCGCAATTTGGTGCCGGTGTTAGCGCAAGCGTTAACGTCGGCCAAATTGGCAAATTACAAATCACAAGATACAAATTCCAAACTTGAAACGGTAAAAAAAATATTAGAAAAAGAACATTCACTTTTTGAACAGGTAAAAGAATTTTTGACAAACTACGAGAGACCAACTATAGACGCCATTGCGGTAACCTTCGGACCCGGGCTTGAACCATGCCTATACGTGGGAGTGAATTTTGCAAAAGCGCTTTCGTATTTCTGGGACATTCCTTTAATTCCTGTAAACCATATTGAGGCCCACATACTTGTTAATTTTCTGGAGCACCGAGTCATTAAGTTTCCCTCTGTTGCGTTGGTAGTTTCAGGCGGTCATACCCAAATAATTTTGGTAAACGGTGTTGGAAAATACAAAATCCTTGGCGAGACGCGAGACGACGCCGCCGGTGAATGTTTTGACAAATGCGCCAAAATGTTAGGGCTCAAATATCCGGGAGGCCCCGTCATTTCAACTATCGCCTCAAAAGCTGTACGAGGTCAGACCTCGTACAAACTCCCAAGACCCATGATTAACACAAATGACTACGATTTTAGCTTTTCGGGCCTAAAAACCGCAGTTCTGTACGCCGTCAAAGGGAAAAGATTAACCAAGCAATATGTGGAAGAAATGTGCGTTGAAATTCAGCAGGCCATCATTGATGTGCTGCTGAAAAAAACCCTGCAGGCGGCCAAAGATTACCAAGCAAAAACCATTATTTTGGGAGGCGGTGTTTCAGCAAATTCCGAACTTCGTTCGCAATTTAAATTCAAAATTCAAAAGCAACCTTTGGGAGTCCCTGCGGGTCCAGCAAAATTCAAAATTCTTTTTCCAGAGAAAAACCTGTCTACCGACAATGGCCTCATGATCGCCGTGGCGGGATATTTTCACCGTGCAAAAAAAATCGCGTGGCAGAAAGTGAAGGTAAACGCAAATTTACGGATTAGTTAAAAAATGATAAAATAAAAAAATATGGAACCTGCCAAACCCTACGACGCAAAGTTAATTGAAGATAAAATCTATCGGCTCTGGGAAGAGAGCGGTTTTTTTGCGCCTGAAAAATTGCCTGGCAAAAGAAAAAAATCTTTCACAATCATTATGCCGCCGGCCAACGCCAACGGCAACCTGCACGCCGGCCATGCGCTCGTAATGACTATTGAGGACATTATGACCCGCTACAAAAGAATGCGCGGCTTTAGGGCGCTGTGGCTGCCGGGATTGGACCACGCCGGTTTTGAAACCCAAGTGGTATATGAAAAAAAACTGGAAAAAGAAGGCAGGAGCCGGTTTAACATGTCGCCGGAAAAACTCTACCAGGAAATTTTGCGATTCACCCTGGAAAATAAAAAAAATATTGAGGGGCAGATTAAAAAAATGGGGGCCTCGTGCGACTGGAGCCGGGAAAAGTTTACCTTGGACGATGATGTTGTCAAAGAAGTAAGGCGCACCTTTAAAAAAATGTGCGACGACGGACTGGTATACCGGGGAGAACGAATTGTGAACTGGTGCCCTAAACACCAAACCTCGCTTTCTGAAGTGGAAACCGAAACCAAAGAAAGAAAAGATCCGTTTTATTATTTTACCTACGGCCCTTTCACCATTGGAACCACGCGCCCTGAAACCAAATTTGGAGACAAGTACGTGGTCATGCACCCGGACGACGCAAGATATAAGCAATATGCCCAAGGACAAAAAATAAACCTGGAATGGATCAACGGCCCTATCATCGCCACAGTGATTAAAGACAAAGCTATTGATATTAAAATGGGAAGCGGCGTGATGACTATTACCCCATGGCATACAGCAATTGATTTTGACATTGCAAAACGCCACGGGCTTGATAAAGAACAGATTATTGATATGCGAGGAAGATTACTGCCGATCGCCGGCGAATTTGCGGGCATGAAAATCACCGAGGCGCGCCAAAAAATTGTGGAAAAATTAAAAGCCAAAGGCCTCTTGGCAAGCATTGATGAAGAATACGTCCACAATGTGCCTGTTTGCTACAAATGTGAAACGGCCATTGAGCCGCAAATTTTGCCCCAATGGTTTGTGAAAATGAAATCGCTTGCCAAAAAAGCGTTCGATGCGGTACGCGCAAAAAAAATTACCTTCATTCCCGATAACTATCGGAAGATATTTTTGTACTGGATGGCGCGCAGTATTGATTGGAACATTTCCCGCCAAATTGTGTGGGGCATTCCCATTCCCGCTAAAATATGCAAAGAATGCAATGAAGGATTTCCCGATTTGGAAAACACTATGGTTGAATGCCTCGCATGCGGCGGCGCGCTCAAGGCCGACACCGACACCTTTGATACGTGGTTTTCTTCGGGCCAGTGGCCGCTGGTGGCTTTGGGATACCCCGACAAAAAAGATTTTAAAAATTTTTATCCTACTACGGTCATGGAGTCCGGATCAGATTTGATTTTTAAGTGGATTCCCCGCATGGTGATATTCGGGCTGTATTTGGCAAAAAAAGTACCCTTTGGCGCGGTGTACCTGCACGGCCTGGTCAACGACGCCAAAGGCCAGAAAATGTCAAAATCGAAAGGCAACGTGATAAATCCCATGGACTTAATAGAAAAATACGGCGCCGACGCGTTAAGAATAAGTTTGGTCATAGGAAATACCCCCGGGCAATCGCTGGCCTTGGATGAAAATAAAATCAAGGGCTATAAAAACTTTGCCAATAAAATTTGGAACGCCAGCCGGTTTGTGCTGATGAATACCAAAGATTATACCGTGGTAAAAAAAGCAACGCTATCGGCTCATCAAAAAAAACACCTGCAAGAACTGCAAAAACTCGTAAAAGAAATGACTTTGCTGATGGATAACTATACGTTTTACATCGCCGGAGAAAAAATCTACCACTATTTTTGGCACGCCTTTTGTGATAAAATCATAGAAGGAAGCAAAAAAGATTTGCTGGATGAAAAAAAGAAAGCCGCAACGCAACTGATGCTCTTGGAAATACTTTCCACATCGCTAAAACTCCTGCATCCTTTCATGCCTTTTATCACCGAAGAAATTTACCAACAGCTGCCCAATAAGAAAAAAAAGCAGTGTTTAATGGTTGAAGATTGGCCGTCATAAATTTTAAAAATAAAAATTATGTATAGGTGGCAGATTTTGGGTGCAAAATATGAGATACGCTCTAACTTGCGCCTAAAACCCAACACCTAACATCTACTAATGGCTAAAAAAATAAAATTAGCGCCAGGGCAAGATTCAATTGCCATCGCCCCAAAAAAAGAAGGGGATATTACAAAGCAGACCATCTTTGCCGCCGAAGGCGAACTGGTGGTTGATGTGTTTGAAACACCCGATGACTTTGTAGTGCTATCTCCCATTGCGGGAGTCAACATAAAAGACCTGGATATTTCGGTGGAAAAAGACATGATCATTATAAAGGGAAACCGAATAGATCCTTACGAAAGCCCTGATAAAAAATATTTTTACCAAGAGTGCTATTTTGGCCCCTTTGCAAGAAAGGTGGTTTTACCTGAAGATATCCATACCGAAAAAGCGTCGGCAGAAATGGATAAAGGTATGCTTATCATTAAAATACCCAAAAAAGTTGACGGTGAATCAGAAACCTAAAAACCAAAAAGGTTTTAATAGTGCCGAGAGAGGGAGTCGAACCCTCAAGCTCTTGCGAGCACTGGCTCCTAAGGCCAGCGTGTCTGCCAATTCCACCACCTCGGCATTTTTATAAAAACTAACCGCATTATTTTTATAATGCGGAACACACAAACAACTCATTAGAAATATTAAATACTAAACAGGAATAAGGCCACGTATAAAATCTATCAGGGAATACGATAGCAAGCCCACCGTAACTCCAACTACAATCCATATCACCATGCTCTGGGCACTTTTAAGTTTTACGGTGTCGCCTTTGGCTGTTAAAAACAGAACGCCGGCCCATACGCACATTATAACGACGAGTCCAATAAAAAGAGGCCAGACAACTTTGCTCATCAGATTATTGGTAAGAGTTTTAAACCAGATGTTAGGATTTACGGGAGCCGCCAAAACAACCGCCGGCAAGGCAAGCAATACTATGGAAAAAAATATGGTGGTTGATTTTTTACGCATTTTTAAAAATACTCAACTCACGCTCGTTTTTAAACACCACCGATAACACCCCTAATCGTGGCGATGACTGAAAATGACACCAAAATAACGATTACCCCAACTACTCCCCACGCCAAAGATGATCTTGCCAATGATAATTTTCCCGGTTCGCCGTTGGCAGTTAAGAACATAAAACCGGCCATGATAAACATGATAATAACAAAAGCGATGACTACCGGCCATATAATAAAAGTAAATATCTTGCCTAAAATCGCTGAAATATCAAGCTTAACCAGTTTTGGTTCCTCATCGGCGGGAAGATCCGCCAAACCAACCGCGGGCAATGCCAACAGCGCCAATAAGGTAAGTAGAGAAATTATTTTTTTATATTGTTTCATGGTATTAAAAAGATATTATATGCCGAGCGAGTTTTGGATTAAAAAAGGAATAGAGAATGCCAGAAGCCCCACTACTACTCCAAGCAATCCCCATACCGTGGCATCCCTTGCTAATTTTATTTTGCCCGGGTCTCCCGCGGCAGTTACAAATGTAAACCCGGCAAAAATAAACATAATAATGGCGATTCCCACAAACACCGGCCAGATGAAATTAAATATCGGAATAATAATATCCGTCCAAAGATTAAAAGCCCTAGCGACGGGTGGTATTGGATTTGCAAAAGGATCAACGCCCGCCGCCAAAACAATCATTGGCGGCGCCAATAAAACCAAAGAAAATAATAAAATGCCTATTTTTTTTTCCATTAATGCGTTGTATCTTGCAAATTATAAATTAAGCGTGTTTGCAATTATATAAGGAAGAGAGAATGCCACTAGTCCCACAACAAAGCCCGCCACCCCGTATATCATTGCATCGCGCGCCAGTTTTACTTTATTTGGATCCCCCGCGGCGGTTAAAAACACAAACCCCGCAACAAGAAACATTAAAATGGCGGCCCCGACAAATATGGGCCATATAAACCTCAATATATTAACGATGACATCCACCCAAAGGTCAGTTATCGAATTAGGTATACGCGGGGCGGCGCCAGGGTTAAAAACAGCAACCGCCAAGGTAGCCGCTGGAAATACCGATAACGTTATTAAAGACACTGCAATAATTAATTTTTTGTTCATTTTATTTTAAGTTAACTTCAGACCTATGAAACAGTTTTAAAAACGTACCTGCCTATCACTTGTTTTTTTAAAAAAACAAGTGATAGGCAGTAGTAATCCGCGCGCTTTTATCAAGTCCGGCGAGTCAAGCGATTCAGATTAAAACCCGGCATTACTAAGAGTATTTCTGATAATATAAGGAATAGAGAATGAAATTATAGCGATTGCGAGCCCAACCACTGACCATATAATAGATGCCCTTGCCGCCGCCACTTTTGTTGGGTCTCCACTGGATGTTAAGAACAAGAATGCCGCGATAACGAACATAATAATGGCAGCTCCGGCCATAATAGGCCATATTAAAGTCAATGCGGCGCCTAAAATTTCCCACACATCTGCGTCAGAACGCACATTTGGCTGGGCTATTGGGTCGATAGCGGCAGCAGACGCGATAAAAGGCAACGCCATCAGCGCCACCAAAGCCATTGAAACGACTGGAGTAATAAGTTTTTTATTCATGGGTTTGAAAGTTGAAATTATATAACTATACGTAACTATGCAAATCGACCTTTTAAATATTTTATCTCTAATCTTTTAATTCTTATGAAACAGGGGGGATTATTGCTTTAATCACTTCAATTAACCCCGCGCCGGCCAGCGTAATTCCCGCGCCTATCGCCGCAAATAACGCCATTGTCCTTGCATGGGCGACTCTGGCTGTATTGCCGCCGGAAATTACAAACATAATACCAGAAATGACAAACATAAGACCGGCCAGTGTTCCAACGATTCCTGCAATATATCCTGTCACCTTTGATATAAGAGTGGTAAAATCGTTCACGCAAGGAAGAGCATTGCCGCTGGCGTCAAGGCCAGAAGGGCATAAGGGATTAGGAAGCTTGATGTTGAAACCCGCACCGGGATCAGCAGCCAATGCCGGGCCCGCCAAACCTAAAAAAATCATCGATACAAATAATAAAATTAAAACCTTTTTCATAATAGCGCGATACTAATACACTAATGCATATTATAGATAAAACATTCCAGAATCGGACTGATAACCTATAAAAATTGCGCCTCGTGTTGTTTTTCCCTTAAAAAATCATCAATGTAGCTATGGCTACATCTGTGGTTTTTTAAGCTCCAAAACAACAACGATGCATCAATTTTTCTGACGATTCTAAGTCCGATTCTGGAATGTTTTATCTATTAGAATCGCATTTTTATCACTTTTTGGGAAAATTCAGCGCGTTTTCAATATATTCAACACGCATCGGTAACTTCTCTGAATGATAATCGTCAATGAAAGTAGTGAGTTTCGCATCAACTCTGGCAAGTTTCGTGTCAACTCTTTTAATTTCTACCTTTAATTCTTCAAATCTCTTATCCATATAATCCTGATTACTCTGAAAACCATTGTTTATCATTATTGCCAATTCGGGGATAGTAGTTATTTCTTTTTTATTTTCTTTATCCATGATTTTACTTTAGACCTACTGCGTAAAGGTTTTCCTACTGCAACGTAAAAATTTCAACTGCAAATTTGCTATAATTTCTCAATTTAGCAAAGCTAAACCTCAAAATTCTATCAAATTTTCGCTCCCGAGACGTGGGCGTAATTGGCCAAAGCCAATTCGCCCCGTCTGGAGAAATTTTTACGTTTCGTTACGGAAACCTTTACGCAGTAGGTCTTTTGTAAAAAGTAATGCGTAGTGGTAATCTCCCGCGGCGAACTCTTTCTCCAGAAAAAGGCCGAGTTTGCCAGCCATATTTTTTACCTCATCGGGACTTATCACATGGTTTCTGGAATTAAACGGTGACCTTTTCAACCAATCCACGATCAGTATTTTTCCTCCCGGTTTTATAATTCTTACTGCTTCCTCAATAATACCATATTTATTTTTTGCGTGAAACAAGAGGTTGGGGATTACTACGATATCCAGAAAATCATCTTGCAATGTTGATCCCTTTGAATCTTCTAAATCGCGTAGCATCGTTGTTACATTGCGCAGTTTTTCCAACGCGAGGCGACTCCTGACCACTGACAATTTTTCCTCTTGAATATCTAATGCGTATATTCTACCATTTTTTAACTTTTTTGCAAGGGCGACGGCAAAGTCAGCCACTCCGCATCCAAACTCGGCTGCTGCCATATGTTCTTCCACGTCAATCATTTGCAATACCTGGTCAACGTTTAAAAAATCCATGAATTTTACTCTTTCAAACACGTTCCCGAAGCCACCCTGTCTCCCTCTTCCAAGCGCA